>Ga0307375_10001589_pt1 | contig 24602 bp, 19 predicted proteins | sample TR1MG_FD_202531 | JGI IMG/M metagenome (GOLD analysis project Ga0307375, IMG submission 202531) | Soil microbial communities from Risofladan, Vaasa, Finland - TR-1 | ecosystem: Environmental > Terrestrial > Soil > Coastal area > Acid sulfate soil | place: Finland: Risofladan, Vaasa | collected...
CTGCGGGCGTCGTCGGCGCGGCGGCGGGAGAGGTCGCAGCCGCGGGCGTCGCCGGTGACGTCGTGCCGCCGGCCGCAGCCGCAGGAGTCGTCACCGTGGCGGCCGAACCGGTGTCCGCCGTGGCGGTCGTCGGGCTCGACTGGTCCGAGGCCAGGGGCGCGGCCGACGAGCCGGGCGCCGGAGACGGCGCGCTTTGCGCCCACAACGAAAGAGCGGACAGCGCGAAAATTGCCGCGATGAGCGGTATTGATGCCTTTTTCATTCATTCCCCCCGGATTGCTTGGCCACAATCCTAGCCCCAGCTCGAAGCCTTGTCAAATAAGGGAGGCCCCTGCAGAAAGCGGACGCAGTTTGCAGGAGCAGCCCGAAGCTGCGGGCCGCGGACGAAAGAGCGCGGCCGCGGCCTTCAGCGCCGGAGCGAGAAGCGATCTATGACGATGTTCACCTCTTCAATGAGAATGCCGGTGAAACGCTCGATGTTCTCGACGATGTACTCCTGCAAGGCGTGGGCGTTGGAAGCGAGGCGCGTGCCGAAGGGCACCTCGAGCACCAGCGTGAGCCTATAGCCCTGGGTGTCCGAGCGCACGTTGAGGCGCCTGATCCGGACCGAGTCGTCGAACTCGTCTACGCAGTGGATGACCATCTGGGAAAGCGCCGCCTCCGAGATGGATACGCGACCGCGCTTCGTGTACTCGGGCCGCACGACCGACTTCTCGTACACGCGAGGCCGGGCCGGAGCGGTGCCGAAGTTGCGCTTCAGGAATACGCGGATCGAATCGTAGAAGATCGAGGGATAATTCCGCCTGATCTCGAGCGCAGGCACGGGAATGACGTGCTTTCCTTCGATCTTCCTGGAACGGATGGCCTTCTCGATATCTTCGCGGCTCGCGACATCCTCGATCCTGATGATCTTTCCCGGATGAGGAATCTGCAGGCGCTCGCAGATCTTGCGGACCATCTTGTCGGAGGTGCCGATCACGAGGATCTTGCGGAATTTCTCCCGCTGGAGGGCCCGCGCGACCTCGTCGCGGTGGGCCTTGTCGTGGAAAAGGGCGGTTTTCACCGCGGACATGTACAGCTGTTCCTTCTTGGCCGAGCGGCCCGCCAGGAGAGTTTCGCCGCGGATGAGGAGCCCGTCGTCGATGATCATGTCGATGCCGTACTTCTGGGCCACGAGTTTGGCGCGAAAGCTCTTGCCGGTGCCGCTCTCGCCGACGAGCGCATAGACGCGAATGCCGCGGACGAGCCAGAGAAGTCCGCTGATTATGGAAAACATCTGCTTCTACTATACCCGGCCCGGGGTCCGGCGGCAACGGACGGAAGCATCGTTTTTACCGCGCGCCCATCATCCGTATCGCAGGCCGCCGAAGGCGGCCACGTCCAACCCATTCCCTGCGATCCGGATGATTGGATCGCCTAAACCGGTGATTGAACACTTTCGGCTAACATTGCGATCCAATCGGCCGTATCGCAGGCTGCCGAAGGCGGCCACGTCCAACCCATTCCCTGCGATCCGGATGATTGGATCGCCTAAACCGGTGATTGAACACTTTCGGCTAACATTGCGATCCAATCATCCGATAGGGAATTCGAAGGAGTGTCCACATGCAACAGGATACCATCGGAACCTTGATAGGCGCCATGACCGCCGAGATAGCCTGTTTCGAGGCGTACATCGCCTCGCAGCGCTCCTTCAGCGCTGCCTTGAGAGACCGCGATTGGATATCCCTCCAGACCGCCATGGGCCTTCTCGACGAAATTTCGCGCGCTCTCGCCGATCGCGAGAGCGTCCGAGCCGAGAGCTACGAACGCCTGCGGGCGGAGTACGGTTGCGAGGAGCAGGGGATCTACCGCCTCGCGCTGTACGTGCCCGAGCCCCAACGCACCGAGCTGACCGACCTCTACCGAAGGCTCAAGATCTCGGCGATGCGCGCGAAGTTCGAAAACGCCTCGGCGAGCGATCTGGCCTCGGGCAACCGGAACCTCCTTCGCGCGATTCTGGAAGAGCTTTTCCCCGAAAAGCGGGGCAACATCTACGGCCGCTCGGGCAAGACCCTCCGGCCGGGCATGGATTCTCTCGTACTGAACACGGCCCTCTAGAAGGGCTGAAGGTCATAGGAGCACGCGATGCAGTCGACCTTCTTGGGCATAGAGCTGGCGAAACGGAGTCTCGTAGCCCAGAACCAGGGGATGATCACCATCGGCCACAACCTGGCCAATGCCTCCACCGAGGGCTACTCGCGCGAACGGGTGGAGCTCGGGACGATGGAGCCTCTGTACGCTCCGGACCTCACCCGCGAGGATACGCCCGGCCAGATAGGACAGGGCGTCGTGGTGACCCGGATCGAGCGGGTGAAGGACAATCTGCTCGAGGGTCAGATCGTCAACGAATCGGGGCGCGAAGGCTACTGGAACACCCGCGACAAGTACGTCCTCATGCTCGAGCAGATCCACAATGAGCCGTCGAACGCCTCGGTGCGGACGCTCATGGACAAATTCTGGGGTTCCTGGCAGGAGCTCTCGCTCAGGCCTTCGGACAACGCCGCGCGGGAATCGGTGCTCTCGACAGGGAAGGCCCTCGCGCAGGGCATCCGCGACGAGTATCACCGACTGTCCGATTTCCGCTCCATGGTCGACGGCGACGTCCAAGGCACCGTCACGCAGGTCAACGACCTCGCGAAGCAGATAGCCGGGCTCAACAACGAGATCGAGCAATCGAAGGCCATGGGAGACCAGCCGAACGATCTCATGGACCGGCGCGACCTGCTCGTGGAGAGGCTCGGGCACCTCGTACCCGTGAAGGTCGACCACCGCGACAAGGACGAGTTCATGGTCCACGTCGAGGGGATCGTCCTCATCCAGGGCAAGGTCGCCCGGCCTCTGGAGATGCGCGGCTCGGACCAGGACGGCTACGCCTCGCCGGTCTGGAAGGACACGGGGCTGCCCTTCACGGCCAAGGGAGGGCAGCTCGGGGCGCTCCTCGAGCTGCGCGACAAGGACGCCCGCAACGAGATGCAGAGCCTCGACACGATGACCCTGTCGTTCTCGGACCTGGTCAACGAGACCCATCGCGCGGGCTACGGCGCGAACGGGAAAACCGGGCTCGACTTCTTCAAGGAATGGCCCTTCATCAACAACGTCGCGGGCAACTACGACCGCAACGGCGACGGCGTCTACGACAGCACGTATCTCTATCGCATAACGGGCTCCAACCGGCTCTCGCCCCAGGAGCAGATCGGCCTTTCGGGGACGATCAAGATTTCCTCCGCCAAGGGCACGGTGGAGGTGCCCTACAATCCCACGGACACCGTCTCGGATCTCGTGGCCAGGATCGACCACGCGGACGGGGAGGTCACGGCGAGGCTGACGCGCGACGGCAAGCTCGAGCTGCGCGCCACGCCGGCCGGCGACAGGCAGGAGCCGGACTTCGTGATCCGTCACGTCGAGGACTCGGGGCAGTTCCTCGTGGGCTACGCCGGCATCCTCCGCGCCTCAGGCCCGGCGGGAGCCTTCGACTGGGGCAAGCCGGACGCCGCCCAGACCGCCCTCCGGGCGAAGGGCCTGGACTATTCGGTGGCGCCCCTCGCCCACCCCGCCGGCTGGATCGAAGTCAACCCGCAGATCGCTTCGGACATCGGCTCCATAGCGGCCGGCTTCGGGGAGAACGGCAAGCCGGCGGCGGCCGGGGACGGCTCGGCCGCCCTCGCCATCGCGGCGCTCCGCACCCAGCCGGTCATGGTCGGCTCCCTGCGCACCTTCGACGACCACTTCGCCGAGGCGGTGGCGCACATCGGGCTCGAAGGCGAGCAGGCGCATCAGGCCATGGAGACCAACGCGCGCATCGGCAAGCAGCTGCGCGACCTCAGACAATCCATCTCGGGCGTCAACATGGACGAGGAGCTGGCCAACATGATCAAGTTCCAGCACGGCTACGAGGCCGCGGCCAAGTTCGTGACGCATATCGACCAGATGCTCGATACCATCATCAACCGCATGGGAGCGTAAGCAAGATGCAGCGTGTCAGCACGGACATGATGAACGACGATATGCAGTTCTGGCTCCGCCGCCGGGAACTCGACATGTCCTCGCTCGAGACCAAGATGGCGCGGCAAACGCGCATCGACAACCTTCGCGACCATCCCCTCGCCGCCGCGAGGGCGGTCCGCTACGATTCCGTCGTGCAGCGGCTCGACCGCTACGAGAAGAACGCCGTCTACGCCGACGACCAGTACAAGGTCTCGGAGGACTACGTGCGCCAGGCGACGGATGTCATGCAGCGGATCCGCGAGATCGCGGTGCAGGGAGCCAACGGCGTATACAGCCAGACCGACCAGAAGTACATGGCGAAGGAGGTCGACCAGCTGCTCGGCGAGCTCGTCAGCATCGGCAACTCGCGCGGCCCCGACGGGACCTACCTCTTCTCGGGCGACAAGTCGAAGACCGCCCCGTTCCGCGTCGTCATGGGCAACGCCCCGGGCGCGGCGGGCGCGGTGGTGACCGGCGTGCAGTACCTGGGCGCGACCGGCGGCCCCGAAGCCGAGGTGTCCGAAGGCTCCTACATGCCGCTCTCGCAGCCGGGCTCGGACATCTTCTGGGCCGAGAAGCAGCAGGCCCTATCGAGCTACGACGCCCGGAACTGGCGCGCGCTCTCGGACACCGGCATCGTCATCGACGGCAAGCGCATCGACATCAAGGCGGGCGACACCGTCTACGCCGTCGCCGCCAAGATCAACTCTTCGGGCGTCGCGGTGAAGGCCAGCATCGATCCGCGGTCCTTCGGGCTCGACCTCGAGGCGACGATCGCCCACCAGATCAGGGCCGAGGACCTGCCCGCCGGCGCCGACGGCGCCGGATCGCCCGCCGGCACGGTGCTCAAGGACCTTGGGCTGGTCGCCGCGACGGGAAAGGCGCCGGACAACTGGGCGCCCAGCGCCCACGTCACGGGCGGCTCCCTCTTCGACGTGGTGATGCGGCTTCGCGACTCCCTCAATCGCGGCGACAATCTCGAGACCGGCGGCCTCGCGCTCGCCGGTGTGGACGCCGGCCTCGACAACCTCAACCGGAGCGTCGCCCAGCTCGGGGACCGCAGCGAGCGCCTCCAGTCGATCGAGGCGAGGCTCAATCGCGAAATCCCCGACACGACGAAACTGCTGGCCGACGAGACCGATCTCGATGTCACGAAAGCGATCACGGATTTCCGGATGCTCGATTTCGCGCATCGCGCGGCGCTCGGTTTCGCGGGAAAGCTCTTCCCGCAGACGCTCCTTGACTTCCTGCGCTGATGGAAGGCATGATCGAAAACCCATGAGAATGCAAACCAAGGCATACGGCGAGGTGGACGTCGACGAGCGCCAGAGGGTGAGTTTCCCCGCCGGGCTCCTCGGATTCGAGAAGTTCAAGGACTATGTCCTCCTCGATGCGCCTCAGAAACCCTTTTTCTATCTTCAGTCGATGAACGTGCCCGACCTCGCCTTCATACTCATCGATCCCTTCCTGTTCCGGCCCGACTACTCGATCGACGTGAGCGACGAGGCCCTCGGCGAGATCGGCGTCGGCACCCCGAACGATTGCCTCGTGTTCGCCATCGTGACGGTGCCGGCCGACGGCCAGCACGTCACGGCCAACCTGCTCGGGCCCGTCATCATCAACAAGACCAATCGCCGCGGCATGCAAGCGGTCCTTCCGGATCCGCGCTGGCGCGTCAAGCACGACATCATGGCCGAACTGGCCGCGTCGAAGGCCTAAGCAAGATGCTTATACTCTCCCGCCGCGTCAACGAACGCATCGTCATAGGCGACAACATCGTGGTCTCCGTCGTGGAAGTGCGCGGCGATCAGGTGAAGCTCGGCATAGAAGCGCCGCGCGAGGTCAAGGTTTTCCGCCAGGAAGTCTACGACGCGATTCAGGAAGAGAACCGCAGGGCCGCCGCCGCCTCGGGCATGCAGCTGCCCCTCATCGACATCCCGCCGCGCGTCGCGGAATGACCGGCAGAGCCGCCAGCGAGAGCCGCCACAGGGCAGATCGCCGCCGGCTCCAGGCAGGGCTCCGTCCGCATCTTCGGCGCCTCGGCGCTTCGCTTCATTCCTCTCTGATTTCTTCTCCCTCTTCCCTCCGCGGCTCCGTGGCTCGGTTTCATTTCCGAACGCCGGTTTTCGTCGTGGCCTCGGCCTTCGCGACTTCGTCGCGCGCAGCTTCGTCGCGCGCGGCTTCGGCATGCGCACGGTCGATGATGCCGAACTCGTGCTCGAAGTTGGGCGTGAATACCCCCGTGCCCAGCCTGGCCCTGATCTCCGGGATGCTCCAGAAGCGGCCCTCCTGGACCTCGGCCGGATCCGGGGCGAAGGGACCGCGGTAGCGCACGACGAAACTGAAGACGAGCTCCGACTCGATGTCGGTGTCCCAGCGATAGCGGAAGAGGGGCTCGATCTTCGCGTCCTGGGCTTCGAGGGCCGGCTGCAGCACGCCGAGCTCCTCGCGCAGTTCGCGCATGAGGGCCGTGTTCAAGTCCTCGCCCATGCCGACATGGCCGCCGACCGCGCTGTCCCAGGCGCCGGGCTGTACGAGTTTCGAGGCCGAGCGCTTCTGCAGATAGATCGAGCCCGAGCCGTCCGCGATCTGCAGGTGGACCACGGGATGGAGCTTGCCGGGACCGCGGTGGCACTCGCTGCGCGGCGCCGAGCCGAGCACGGTGCCGTTCTCGTCCACGAGGGGCAGCATTTCCTCGCCGGGCCGGAGGCCGGGCCTCCGGCCCGAAGCCCGGCCGGAGGCGGACGCCCGGCCGGAGCGGCGGCGCGCGAGGAGCTGGAGCGTGAAGGGGATGCCCGCGAAAAGCGCGAAGAGGATGTACAGGAGCCCGCCGGATATGAAGCCCCAGAGCGCCGTGGAGAGGGCCAAGGCCGCCCAGACGGTGAGTCCGATATGGATGCCGAGCGCGACGAGCATGAGGCCGAGGCTCTTGCGCATGGCGGGGATGGCCTCGTCCTGGATCTGGATACCCCGAAGCTGCCGGCCGATGTAAAGCTTGAGGTAGTCGGGCGGCAGCACGAGGAGGAGACCCATCGCGGCGCCGAGCACGAACTCGATGACCGCCGGCTTGAGCTTGAAGAAGATCTCGTCGTGAAGGACGAGGGAGAGGCCGCCGGCGAGGGCGAGCAGGAGCGTGTCGGCGGCGACGAAGGGATCCGCCTTGCGGTCCCGGATCAGGGTGAAGAGGAACTCTCCCACGCCGACCGCCACGCCGACCGCGAGTCCGACCGTCTCGCCGAAGACTGCCTGGGCACCGACGAAGATGACCAGCGGCAAAAGGCCGGGGATGAGGGACTTGAGAAGTATTGAGGGATTCATCGCCCTAGAAGATACCAAGGAAGGCGCGCGGCGGCTAGAACCGGCGCCGGACGTCGGCTAGGACCGGCGCCCGGAATCGGCGGCCGGGCCGTGGGCACAAGTGTTCTCCCCTGCTATACTGCGCCCCCATTCTAGGGCTATCCTAGGATTACCCAGGAGAATCGCATGGCTCTGATAACCCATCCGGCGACCGGCTTCCCGGTCGGCGACCCCGACAGGCTGCCGCTCGTGCGGAACGAGCTTCCCGACTCGAAGCACCTCCGGGCTGCGGCCTCTTCGCTCATCCTCTCGGCCTCCGGGTGGCGCAAGGTCTTCGCCGCCGACGGGGACGAAGAGTCCTTGACCGAGAAAGTCGCGCCGGCCGACCTGGTCCTCGCCGGGGCGGCCGCGATCGCCTTCGCGGGCCTGCTGCGCGGGAGCGGCAGCATCGGAAAGGGCCCTTCCGAGGCGCCGGCCCTCCTCGTGGGCCTCGATACCCGCCCCACGGGCCCGGCCTTAGCGGACGCCATGATTCGCGTATTCCTGGCCTTGGGCTTCGAGCCCCGCTACCTCTTCATGGTCGCGGCCCCGGAGATCATGGCTTACGCCAGGCGGGCCGCCGCCCTCCCCCCGGGGCACGACGAACACGCCCTGGGCTTCTGCTACGTCTCGGCGAGCCACAATCCCGCGGGGCACAACGGCCTCAAGTTCGGGGCCGCGGAGGCGACCGGCGGCGCCGAACGCTCGGGCGGAGTCCTTTCGGCCGCCCGGATCGCGCCCATGACGGAGGCTTTCCGCGCCCTCGTCGCCGACCCGGATATCTCCGAGCGCGTCATGGCCCTCATGGAAGCGGCCGACCGCCGCCGCCTTTCGCGCATCTACGCCGAATGCTCGGCTTGGAAGCGGCGCTCCATCTCGGCTTACACCCTGTTCTCCCACGAAGTGATCACGGGCCTGCCGCGGCCGGAAGACCGCGACCTCTTCTTCGAGGAGATGGCGCGCTCGGCCGAGACCCGTCCGCTCGGGATCGTGGCGGACTTCAACGGCTCGGCGCGCTGCCTGTCCATCGACCGCGATCTCTTCGCGGCCCTGGGCGTGACGGCCGCCTCCATCAATGAAAACCCGCGCCGATTCGCGCATCGCATCGTCCCGGAGGGCGAGAGCCTCGACCAGTGCCGCGCCGAGCTCGAGCGCGCGCACGCGGCGGACCCCTCCTTCCGAGCGGGCTACGTGCCCGACTGCGACGGCGACCGCGGCAACCTCGTCTGGTTCGACGAAACCGCGGGAGAGGCCCGCCAGCTCGAGGCCCAGGAGGTGTTCGCCCTCTGCTGCGTGGCCGAACTCGCGCAGCTGGTGCGCAACGGCGAGCTCAGCTACGACGAGGCGGGGAACGCCAGGGAAAAGGCGGCCGTCGTCGTCAACGACGCCACGAGCATGCGGATCAACGCCATAGCCAGGGCCTTCGACGTCGACGTCTATCGCGCCGAGACCGGAGAGGCCAACGTCGTGGGACTCGCCGCGAGCCTGCGCCGGCGCGGCTACCTGGTCCGCATCCTCGGCGAGGGCTCGAACGGCGGCAATATCACCCATCCCTCGTCGGTGCGCGACCCGCTCGCGACCATGGGCGCCCTCCTCAAGCTCCTCCTCCTGCGCGACGGGTCGGAGGGGCTCTACCGCATCTGGATGCGGCTCTCCAGACGCCTCGGCGAATATCGCCCCGACTTCGAGCTCGGCGACATCGTCCGCTCCCTGCCCCGCTTCGCGACCACGAGCGTCTTCGAAAAGCGCGCGGCCCTGGCCTTGCGCGAGACCGACCACGCGGCGCTCAAGTCGCGCTACCGGCGCATCTTCCTGCGCGAATGGGAGCTGAGGCGGCCCGAGCTGAAGAGACGCTTCGGCTTCGTCTCCTGGCAGGCCTTCGCGAGCCGGGGCGAGGGGGAGTCCGTCGCGAGCGAGGACTTCGGCTCGGCGGGGAAAGGCGGCCTCAGGATCGTGCTGCAGGACGAAGCGGGACGGCCGCGGGCCTTCCTGTGGATGCGGGGCTCGGGCACCGAGAGCGTCTTCCGGATCATGGCCGACATCGAAGGCGGCGGGCCCGAAGACGAGGAGTACCTCCTCTCGTGGCAGAGCTCGATGCTGCGGGCCGCCGATCTTGCCGAAGCCGAGGCGCGTCGGTAGTATGTAGTCTGCGCCGCAGCTCCTTCAAAGAGCGGGCTATGGCGGGCAAGGAGCCTGAATGGGAATCCGCGGCGAGCTTTTCTCCACCAGAGTCAGCACCGAGGGCCGGACCTACTTCTTCAACGTGAAGGAGAATCGCATGGGCGATGTCTTCCTCACGATCGTCGAGTCGAAGCCCACGGAAGCCGAGAACTTCGAACGGCGATCGATCGTCATTTTCCGGGACAACGTGAAGGATTTCCTCGCGGCCTTCCAGAACGCTCTCTCCTTCATGGAGAAGCCCGGCGCCGAGGGCGCTCCCTCCGGCGATGCGCGAGGGACGGGCCGCGGCTCCCGCGACGAGGCGGGCCCCCGCGGAGGCGCCGCTCCCCTGCGCTTCGATCCGGCTCCGCACAGGGGCGGCGCGGGCGAGCGGGGTCGGCGGGCGCCCGCGGGGTTCTCCGGCTCGGAGAAGACCGAAGCCGACCAGGCCCAGATGCGCCCCAAGCGGCGCATCGTCGTCCGCAAGAAAGACTCGGGCGCGGGCGGCGCCGATTCCCCCTCCTCCGAGCCGAAGTAAACGGCCCCGGCCGAAGCTCAGGCTAGCGGCCCCGGCCGAAGCCCGCCCTAGCGGTCGTAGCGGAAGCTCAGGCGCTGGATGGGCGAAGGACCGAGCCGCCGGCAGAGAGCCCGATGCTCGGCGGTCGGATAGCCCTTGTGCCGCGCGTAGCCGTACTCGGGATAGAGCCAGTCGAAGCGCTCCATGGCCCGATCCCGCGCCACCTTGGCGAGAATCGAGGCGGCCATGACGGCGGGCAGGATGGCGTCTCCCTTGATCACGGGCCAGCAGGGGCGGCCCAGGTCGGGAAAGCGGTTGCCGTCGACATAGACTCGATCCGCCTCGTAGCCCAGGGCCAGATAGGCCCGTCTCATGGCCAGGAGACTGGCGCCCAGGATGTTGAGTTCGTCGATCTCAGCGCTCGAGGCCCATTCTATGGCCCAGGCGAGAGCGCGCCCGAGGATTATCGGGAAGGCCGACGCCCTGCGGGCCGGGGACAGGGCCTTGGAGTCGCCGAGAATATCGAGGGGAAAGTCCTCCGGCAGCACGACGGCCGCGGCGAAGACCGGTCCCGCGAGGGGACCGCGGCCCGCCTCGTCGATGCCGCAGACCCCGCTTCCGCGGGGCGGAAGCGAGGGAAAATCCTCGGCCCTGAGCACGCGCGGCGTCTCGAAAAGCTCTCGGTTCATCGCGCCACAATAATGCGCGGACGAGGTTCCGATCCAGGGCCGAAACGGCTACACTCCGGGATATGGAACTGAAATTCTACAAGCTCCGTCTCTGCGACTCGGATCTCATCCTGATAGACGACCTCGACTCGGGCGGCCGCGACCGAGAATGGGAAAAAGTGGCCCGCGAGCTGCTCGATCGCCGCCGCGGCGTCGGCGCCGACCGGCTCGTCGTCCTGGCGCAGGCCGAGCGCGACATCTGGCTGCGCGTCTTCCGGCCCGAGGGAGAGGGCGCGGCCGCGGCCGATGCGGCCCTCTGCGCGGCGCGCTACCTCCTCGACTCCGGCCGCTCGGGCTCGGACCGCGTGCGCATGCGGCTTTCCGCCTCGGAGGGCCGGGCCCTCGACGTCGACGTCCTCGACGCGGCCTCGCTGGGCGTCTCGCTGGGGCCCCCGCGGCGCGTGGCCCACCCCGAGGGCGGCGAGGCCCTGGGCCTCGCGGAGGCCGCGGCCCAGGCCAGGTCCATCGAGGCCTCCGGCCAGCGCTTCCTCGTCCTGCCGCTCGCCGCGGGCATCCCCGCCGCCGACGGCGTGGCCGTCTTCACCGAGGGAGGAGCCTCCCGAGTCCGCGCGCGCATCGCGGCCCCGAAGCGCTCCGAAGCGCCGAAGGCCCTGAGCGTGCACGTCGTCTCGCGCGGCGAGCTGCGGGTGGCGCCGGGCGCGGCGAGGGGCGCTCTCGACGCCTGCGCGGCCGCGGCCCTCGCCCTCGCCGCCTCGGCGGCCGTGGGCTACGCGGACCGCGAGGCCGTGGTGCGGATGCGCGGGGGCGCGCTGTGGATCGAGTGGGGCCAGAGCGGCTCGCTGTACGCGGCCGGGCGCCCCGAGTACGTGTACCGCGGCGAGTATCACCTGGTCGAGGACGAAGGCTGAGAGGCGCGGCCCGAGGCCGGGGGTCGCCGCGCCGGCGAGCCTGAGGCGGCGACGAGGAAGGTCCCGGCGAGGATGAGCAGCGTTCCCCCGATCATCGAGAGGCCGATCCTCTCGCCGAGGAAGAGCCAGCCCCAGAACATGCCGAATACCGGCATGAGGAAGGTGACGGTCAGCGCCTTGGTCGGGCCCACGTCCGCGATCAGGCGGTAGTAGATCAGGTAGGCGAGGGCGCTGCAGAGGAGGGCGAAGACGACGAGGACGATCAGCGTGCCGGGCGCGCTCGCCGAGGCCGGGCGGGCCGCGACGGCGAGCGGCAGGAGCGCCGCTCCCGCGACGAGCTGGCTCCCCGCCGCCGTCGCGCGCGGTTTCAGGTCCGAGGCCCGCTTCTTGATGTAGACCCCGGCCAGGGCGTAGCAGATCGTCGCGGCGAGGCAGGCCAGGACGGAGGGAATCGCCCAGGGCGAAGGGGGAACCGCGCCGAGGCTGCTGACGGTCAGCACTCCCGCCAGACCGAGGACGAGGGCCGCCACGCGCCGGAGGCTCAGCGGCTCGCCCAGCCAGATGGCCGAAAAGACGGCGCCGAAGAGCGGCGACATCGAATTGAAGATCACCTCCACCGAAGCCGGCAGGTAGAGGGCGGCGAAGGAGTAGAGCAGGAAGGGGACGCCGGAATTGACGAGGCCGATGACCAGGAAATGCTTCCAGTTCCTCTTCCACCCGAGGCTGAACTTCGTGGCGGCGAAGAAGGCTGTCAGCGCGAGTCCGGCGATGAGGATGCGCATGTCGGCCGTCACCGCGGCGCCGAGGAGCGGCGCGAGGTGGCGCATGAACATGAAACTCGAGCCCCAGATGCCCGAGAGCGTCACGAGGAGGAGGACATCGACGAATGGCATTGCGTTCCTTTCGGCCGGGCGGATGCGGCGTTTCGCGGAGTGCGGCCGGCGCGGGCTCTCCCCCGGGCTGCCGCACTCCGTTTCGGACAGTGCACGTGTATCCGCGGGCGTGCCGGCCAGAGGATAGCGATGCGCCGCGGCCTTCGCCACCGGAAAAGCGACACCGAATCAGGCGTCGAAATAGTCGGCGCGGTAGGGGCCTATGTCCTCGAAGCCGAGGCCGCGGTAGAGCGAGAGGGCGGCCGCGTTGCCCGGCTTGACGAAGAGCGAGACGCCTCGGCCCGCCGCGGCGATGGCCTCGACGAGAGCGCCCACGAGGGAAGCGCCGATGCCGCGTCCGCGGCGCTCGGGCAGGGTGTAGATGCCGCCGATCTGGTCGTAGCCCAGGCCTCGGGCGTTCGTGCCCGCCTTGGCGACTATCGTGCCCGATTCCTCGGCTACGAACACCAGCTGCTCCCTGAGGCTCCTCGCCAAGGCCGCGCGGCAGGCCGCCCGATCGAAACGATGCACGGGGGTGAGAACTTCCTCGTGCTCATAGGCTATCTGGAGGGGGAGGAGGGCCTCGAGGTCTTCGCTCTCCGCGAGCCGGATGAGGATGGGGGGAGAGCCGCCGGGAACGGAATACGGCGAGTTGCGCGGACCAGCCGCCGCGGTGGCTGGCGCGGGCGCGGCCACGGCGGCGGCCTCGTCGGCGGCCGATGTGCGGCGGCCGATGCGCATGAGCCGATAGGAGACGCTCACCTTGACCTCGATGCCGCAGATCGAGCAGAAGCGGTCGAGGTCGGCCGGCGAGCCGAGGGCCGAGGCGGGAACCCAGCCCCGCAAGGACAGAAGTTCGCCGAGCGCCTCGTCTCCCTGCGCGGGCAGGAGGGGCATGGCCAGGCGGCTGGGATGGCAGAGGAGGGCGCCGACCAGGCCGGAGCCGCTTGCTTCCGCGACATACACGCCGCCGCGCAGCGAGGAAGGGAGCAGAAGCTCGCCTGAGCGCAGGAGACGCCCCGAAAAACCGGTGCAGCGCTCTTCGCGCGAGGCGAGGAAGGCCGCGAGCTCGCCCAGGTCCGCCCGGACCGCCTTGCGCCACTTGAACCTTTCGGCCTCCGGCCGCTCCCGAAGGCCCGCGAAGGAAAGCGGGCTCATCGATGGAAGAGGATGGGCATGCGGCCCTCCGAAGGCTCATTCCCCGTGAGGACGGCGAGGCCGGCCTTGAGCGACTCGGGCGAAAAGCCGTAGACCGCGACCGCGGCCGAGACCCAGGAGGCGCGCTCGAGGGGCGCCGGGCTCTGGACCGAAATGATGCCCACCCGCTTGCCCCGGCGATGCGCGTCTTCGGCGAAGTCCATCCCGGCCTCGTTGGCCACGCAGATGACCACGGTTCCGCAGCCGGCGGAGGCCGCGTCGAAAGCGGCCAGCTCGGCGGGCCTGGCCGCGCTTTCGGGGAAGAAGGAGAAGCTGAAGCTGCGGGCGCCCGGATAGGCCGCCAGGGCCGCCTGGGCGAACTCGGGGAAGGGGCCGGCCACGAGGATGCGCCCCTCCGGCTTGAAGGGCAGGCGCGAGGGATCGAGGGCGGTGGCGCTCCGGAAAGCCTCGTGCCTGAAGTACTCGGCCGCGCCCGGGGCGGGAACCCGGGCATGGAGGGTGGCGAGATCGGGCACGAGAGCCTCGCGCCCCCAGGACTTGAGATAGCGCAGCTTGGTGAGAAGGACGATGGTCGCCGCCTCCCTGACCCGGGCGCGGAATTCCGGATTCGCCCGATAGGCGGCCAGAAGCTTCGTCCAGGCCGGATCGTCGAAGTCGAGGAGCCGGCTCATCATGAGCATATCGTCGCCCGCGTCCATGGCCTTGAGGCAGGCGTCAGACACCGTCCAGCGCGCGACGCCGTCGGGCAGGGTGGGTGCGGCCCCGCCCATGAAGAGGTCGTCGGTGACCACAAGCCCTTTGAAGCCGAGGCGCTTGCGCAGGAGATCGGTCAGAAAGAAACGCGAGAGCGAGGCCGGATCCGTGCTGCCGCTCACCAGGGGAAAGCAGAGGTGGCCGCTCATGACGGCCGGGATGCCTTCGCCCACGAGCACCCGATAGGGCACGAGCTCGCGGTTCCAGAGGGTCTTCTCGTCGATGCGGATGACGGGGAGGGCGAGGTGCGAGTCGAGGTCGGTGTCGCCGTGGCCGGGGAAGTGCTTGGCTGTGGCTATGACGCCCGCGTCGCCGAGCCCCTTGGCGAAGGCCGAGCCGAGGGCCGCCGCCTCCATGGGATCCGCGCAGAAGGCCCTCGGGCCTATGATCTCGCTCCTGGGCCTGGTGGCCAGATCGACGACCGGGGCGAAGTTCATGTTGACGCCGAGGGCGGCCAGTTCCCGGCCGATGTAGAGCCCGGAGCGATAGGCGTCGTAGGGCCGGCCCGAGGCGCCTATGGCCATGTTGCCCGGCGTGAAGGAGGTATCGCCCTTGACGTGGCGGATCCATCCGCCTTCCTCGTCGGTGGCGATGAGAAGCGGTATGCCGCCCGGGGAAGCGAGCGCCGCCTTCTGAAGCTCGGCGATGGCAGCCGCGGCCTTGTCGCTGCTCTCGGCGTTCCAGCCGAATATCTTGACGCCGCCGAGTCCCCGCTCGCGGATCCAGCGGAACATGAGCGCCGGCGGGGTGTCGCCGGGATAGGCCAGCATGAAGACCTGGCCGAGCACCTGTTCGTCGCTCATGCGATCGAGGAGGGCGGAGGCTATGGCCTTCGGGTCGCCGGCGGCCCAGAAGCCCGTGCCGGGCTGAACCGCGCCGCCGAGCAGCAAGGCCGCGAGGAGGCCGAGCAAGAGGAGCCCCCCGGCCCCGGTCACCGATCGGCGCGGCCCCTCGGCCCGGCCCGCAGCCCCGCCGCCTTCGCCGAACTCAGGCGTAGGCTTCTCCCCGCAGCTCGTCGATGTACTGGGCGGCCGAGTGCGCGGCGACGGCTCCGTCGGCCGCGGCGGTGACGAGCTGGCGGAAGGGCGTCACGCGCACGTCGCCCGCGGCGAAGAGCCCCGGCACGCTCGTCTGCATCCGCTCGTCGGCGAAGAGCGAGCCGGCCTCGTCCTTGCGCGCCTCCGGAGCGAGGGCGCTCTGGGGGATGGAGCCGACGAAGACGAAGACCGCGGCCACGCTCTCCTCGTACTCGCCCTTGCCTTCCTGCCTGAGCAGGACCGACTCCACCTTCTTGTCGCCGCGGATCTCCTCTACGACGGTGCCGAAGCGCACCTCGATGTTGGGATTGCGAAGGACTCGCTCGGCCAGGGAGCGCTGGGCGCGGAAACGGTCCTTGCGGTGGATCATGATCACCTTGTCGGCCAGCTTGGAGAGGTACATCGCTTCGTCGCAGGCCGCATCCCCGCCGCCCACGACGAGCATGCGCTTGCCCCGGAAGAAGGGGCCGTCGCAGGTGGCGCAATAGGATACGCCGCGGCCGGTAAAGCGCTCCTCGCCCGGCACGTCGAGGTGGCGGTGCTTGGCGCCGGTGGCGAGGACGACCGCAGCCGCCCGGATCGGCCCTTCGCTCGTGTCGAGGGTGAAGCGGCCGCCGTCCTTGCGTATCGTGGATACGGTGGCGGTGAGGAAGGCCGCCCCGAAGGACTCGGCCTGGACGCGCATGGCTTCGGAAAAATCGTAGCCCGAAATCGGCCCGACGAGGGCCGGATAGTTCTCCAGGCCGTCGATGAGCAGGGCCTGGCCTCCCGGAGCCATTTCCTCGATGAGCAGCGTCCTGAGCGCCGCCCGGGCGCCGTACTGCGCCGCCGCGAGCCCGGCGGCTCCCCCGCCGACTACGGCGAGATCGAATTCCGATTCCATTGTCCCTCCCGACAGCTCTGCGCCCCTGGCGGAGCGCTTCGGTCGCGCGGCGCCTCGGTCGCGCGGAGCCTGCGCTTGCCTACTATACCCCGAGATCGCTAGATTTGAAAACGGAGTGAGCCGATTTCTGAAGTCGCCCGACTAGTGAAAAAGCCTCAAGTCCGTTCCGTACTAAGGGAAATTTCAAGCGCGGCGAAGTCCTTTCGGATGACCGCGGATGGATGGCCAGTTGAAAGCGAAGCGTGGTTCAGCGATGCGGTTGTCGGCCTTCCTGGGCCTCGTTCTCCTGATCTCGGCGGGCGCCTTCGCCTCCGGGCCTTCGGGCGGGCTCTTCGTCCCCGATCCGCATTTCTCCGCTCTGGGAGCCGAAACCGAGCCCCTTGCTCCGGCCGATCTGGAGAAGGCCGCCTTTCTCGCCTCGGGACTCCCGTACGACACGGCCCTGCAGTACGCCTCCCGGCTCGACGCCTATATCGCCCAGCTGGACGCCGAGGCCGCGGGCATACGCGACCCCTATGCCCGCGGCGAGGCCGCGCTCGCCTTCATCCACCATCGCCTGCTGAAGGCCTACCGGGCCGAGGCCACGACCTTAAACGGCATCCTCGACACCGGGCTCTACAACTGCGTCTCCTCGGCGGTGCTGTACATGATCGCCGGCCGAAGCCTGGGCCTCGATGTCGAAGCGGTGCGGACGAGCGACCACGCCTTCTGCGTCGTCCGCCTGGACGGCCGCGATGTCGACGTGGAGACCACCTCCCCCGCCGGCTACGATCCCGGGACCAAGCGCGCCTTCACGGACTCCTTCGGCAAGGTCACGGGCTTCTCCTACGTGCCGCCCGGCGACTACGCCAGGCGAAAGGACATCGACGACAAGGAGCTCGTGGGACTCATCCTCTCCAACCGCGTGGTCATCTACGAGAGCGCGGGCGACTACCGCGCCTCGCTCGGGCTCGCCGTCGACTACTACGCCCTGGAGCGCGACGCCGCCGCCCGGTCCTTCCTCGTCGATCGCGTCAACAACCTCGCTTCCGAGCTGGTGCAGCGCGGCGATTATTCCGGAGCCGAGAGCCTCGTGACCGCCTCGCGCCTCGCGCTCGGCGAGGATCCGAAGCTCGCAGAGCTGCGGGGGAAGGTGGCCTACATGCGCGCGGCCGCCGCCGCGAACGCCTCGCGCTGGGAGGAGGCGCTCGACGAAGCGGCGTCCCTGCGCGCCGAGGGCATAGCGCCGCCGGAGCTGCCTTCGCTCATCGAGGCCGCGCTGGGCAACGAGATCTACGCCCTCCTGCAGCGGCAGGACTTCGCCGGCGCCCGCCGCGTCCTCGCCGCGCGCGGCAGCCTGGCCGGCCCCGCTCTGTCTTCCTCGCTCTCGGAGAAGATAGGCGAGGCCGAGCTGGCCGCCGCGGTCGACGGCCGGCCCTTCCGCGAGGCCCTGGCGGCCGCCGACGGCGAGCTCGCGGCGGGAAGCGTGAGCCGCTCGGCATGGGAGCGCGCCGTGGCCGCGCTCTATCTGAACGAGGCGAACCGCCTGGCCCGCGCCGGCGACTGGCTCGGCGCCTCGAAGACCGCGGCCGAGGGTTCCGCGCGGATGAGCGGCGAAGCGACACTCGCGAGGGCGGCATCGGTCTATCGCTCCAACTTCGTCGCCGACGCCCACAACCGCTTCGCCGCCCTGTACAACGCCCATGATTTCCCCGCGGCGCGCGATTCGGTCCGCGCCTCGCTGGCGCTCATGCCCGAGAATCCCACCCTGCAAGAGGACCTTCGGCTCGTCGATCGCGCGCTCGGAAACTAGTGGCGCGGGAAGGCCACCCGCACGACGGCGCCGGCCTCGTCGGCCATCTCCACGTTGCCTTTGAGCTGGGCCGCCAGGGCTCCCACGAGCTCGGTGCCGATACCCGTCCGCGCCGTTCCGGATCGGGAGGCGGAGAATCCCCGGCCGTCGTCCGAGACGGTGAGCAGCCAATTCTCGCCCCGCGGCTCCAGGGCGATCCGCACCCGGCCGCCCCGGTCGGCGGGGAAGGCGTGCTTGAAGCAGTTCGAGACGAGCTCGTTCACGATGAGCGCCACGGGAATGGCCTCGTCGAGGTCGAGCGTGACCTGGGGAGCATCGACCGACCAGCTCACGCCGTGGACCGTCCCGTCGTACATGCCGGCGAGGTAGTCGATGAACTCCCCGAAGTACTTCTGCATGTCGATCCGCTGAAGATCGCCGCCGCGGTAGAGCTCCTCGTGGACCATGGCCATCGACTGGATCTGCGTCTGGCAGTCGAGGAAGATCGCCCGGTCCTTCTCCTCGACCAGGGCCGATTCCTGCAGGTTGAGAAGGCTCGACACGACTTGCAGATTGTTCTTGACGCGATGGTGGATTTCCTTGAGCCTGAGCTCGCGCGCGGCGAGGGATTCGACGAGCTCCCGCTCCTGCGCCTTGCGCAGGCTCACGTCGCGGATGATGCCGAGCGTGCCCAGGGACCGGCCCTCGAACTCGGGCAGCTGGAAGCCGGTGCAGCTCACCTCGCCGTAGGCATTGATCTTGCCGTAGGCCACCTCCCAGGCTGCCGCCGCGGAAGCGGCGTCCTTCGCTACGGCGTCCTTCACGCCGGAGCCCGGGGCGGTGCCGGGCGAGGTTCCCGCCGAAAGCGATATCCTCGACGAAGAGGAAGACGGCGAATCGACGACCGCGGGCAGCTGGCCGAGGTCCGCTCCCGGGGCGAGCCTGAGCCTGAGTTCGAGGTTCTTGGTCATGCGCGAGCCCGAGCGGCGCTCGTCGAAGAGCTTCGGCGCAGCCTCGGGGCCGGTCACGACGCCGTGCAGCGACTCGAGCACCGCGACCCGGCTCACCTTGGCCACGTCGGCGGGGTGGACTATCTCGCTGAAGTGCTTGCCGATGAGGTGGCCGGGGTCGTAGCCGAGCGACTTGACGGCATCGTTGAGGTAGATGAAACGGCCCTCGCCGTCGAGGATATAGACGATGTCGGGAATGGCCTGGAGGAGGTTGAGGTACTGGTGCTCGGTCATCTGCAGGTGCGCGTTCTGGCGCTTCACGCTCTCGCGAATGCCGATGACCTTGCGGATGAGGATCGGGAGGAGGCGCAGATGCCCTCCGTCGGGCCTGCGTTCCACGAAGACCGAAGCCTCGTCGCGGGTCGTGCGCTCGATGCGCTCGGGCTCGTCGCCGGGATCGACCACCAGCACGGCCGGCAGCGGCCAGAACGTGAGCCAGTCCGCCAGGGCGCCATTATGGAAGTGGAAATCGGTGACGATGGCGTCGGCCTCGTCGCGCGAGTAGATCGCCTCGACCTCGGCGATGTTGAGCGGAAAGGCGAGTTCGCACGCGGAACCGGCCACGAGGGCCGAAAAGGACCTGCGCTCCTGCTCGTCGCCGACCGCGAAGATCACCCGGAGAGTTCTCATGCCCCGTCCCCGGAGCCCGGTATTTCCGTGTATGCCATCGTTTTCCTTGGGATCAGTCTATTGAGACCCCGGTCGAGCCGTCAAGCCGGCGGCGGGCTCGGCTCGATTGCAGAGGTTTCGGCCTTCTTCTATACTGGAATACGGTCGGCGGAGAGCCCGCCGTGTCAGGAGTGCAACATGTCAGACGATCTCGACTTAAGCGTGCCGACCCTCGGCCCCTGCGGCATCCCCTCGCCCATCGTGCTTTCGAGCGGCCTCGGAGACTCGCTCGCGGACTACGCCCGGGACGATAACTACGTGCGCTACGATGTAGCCGCGGCGGCCGGAGCGCAGCCCGACCTCGACAGCCGCGGGCTTCTGCAGAAGGCGGGGCCCCGGCAGAACATCTACTTCAACCCCAGCCATGTCCATGCGGGCGTCGTCACCTGCGGAGGGCTCTGTCCGGGCATCAACGACGTCATACGGGCGGTCGTGCGCAACCTGTGGTTCCGCTACGGCGTGCGCCGCATAACGGGCATCCAGTACGGCTATCAGGGTTTCCTGCCCGAGTACAACATCGGCATCCGGCCGCTGGACCCCGAGGCGGTCGACGAGATCCACAAGGTGGGCGGCTCGTTCCTGGGATCCTCGCGCGGCGGCGGCGACCGCGTGGCCGATATCGTCGACGCGATCGAGCGGCTCAACCTCAACATGCTCTTCACGATCGGAGGCGACGGCACGCAGAAGGGAGCCCTCGATATCGCCGACGAGATACTGCGCAGGGACCTCAAGATAGCCATCGTCGGCATTCCGAAGACCATCGACAACGATCTTCTGTACGTCGACAAGACCTTCGGTTTCGAGACCGCCGTGGCCCGCGCCGCCGAAGCCGTGACCGCCGCCCACGTCGAGGCCCACTCCGCGATGAACGGCGTCGGGCTCGTCAAGCTGATGGGGCGCGAGTCGGGCTTCATCGCCGTGCACACCGTGCTCGCCGTGCACGAAGCCAATTTCGTGCTCATCCCCGAAGTGCCCTTCGAGCTGGACGGTCCCAACGGCTTTCTGAGCCACCTCGAGAACCGCCTGGCCCGCCGCTCCCACGCCGTCGTGGTCGTCGCCGAGGGGGCGGGCCAGGAGTTTCTCGCGACCGACGGCGCGCACGACGCGTCGGGAAACGTCAAACTGGCCGACATCGGCGTGTTCCTGCGCGAACGGATCTCCGCGCACTTCAGGAAGAAGGGCATCGACCATACGATAAAGTACATAGATCCGAGCTACATGGTGCGCTCGGCCCCCGCCATCCCCACCGACTCGGTCTACTGCGAGCGGCTCGGCAACAATGCGGTCCACGCGGCCATGGCGGGCAAGACCAAGATACTCATCGGCATGGTCAACAACGAGTTCGTCCATATCCCGATCAAGGCGGCGGTCGCCAAGCGCAACCACGTCAGCCCCGAGGGCTCGCTCTGGCGCGACGCGGTGGACGCCACCCAGCAGCCGCTGTCCATGCTCAACCCGAGGTGACCATGGCCCGCAAGCACGTGCTCATCATCGACGAATCCGACCTCTTCCGCGAATACCTGCGCGAGAAGCTCGCGGCGAGCGGGGTCGAGGTCGAGACGGCCATCAACGGCCTCGACGGAGTCGTGAAGCTGCGCAACACCATGCCCGACCTCGTCGTGCTCGACTACCACCTCACCCGCAAGAGCTGCAAGGAGGTGCTCGAGGAGAAGAACCGCAATCCCAACACCGCCTCGATCCCCGTCATACTCACCGCGCAGCAGATCGACAAGAACCGCCTCCTGGAGCTCGTGCCCTACAACATCAAGCGGGTCTTCATGAAGCCGATCAAGATCGACGGCCTGTACGCCACGTTGGCCGAGCTCCTCGGCGTCCGCTTCGAGCTGGACGAGACGCCCTGCGTCATCGAGGCCCACGTCAACGACAACATAGTCTTCATCGAGATAGCCAAGGGGCTCAACCGCGAGAAGATCGACCTCCTGCGTTTCAAGATAGCGGAGCTCCTCGAGCTCTACGCCATCAAGAACGCCCGCATCCTCGTCATGCTCGCCGGCATGGACCTGAGTTTCGTCGACGGGCCCAACATGGAGCTCCTCATCAAGACCCTCCTCGATCACTCGGGGGCCAAGGCCAGGCACATCAAGCTGCTCACGAACTCCGCCTTCGCGAGCGAGTTCGTGCGCGGACGCTCCGAGTTCGCCGAGATCGAGGTGCTCTCCAACCTCCAGTACGCGATCGACGGCCTCCTGACCGACTACGATCCGGAAATCGAGATGGGCGAGCGCAAGAACGAGCTCATGGCCGAGCGCATCCTCGCCGCGCAGACGCACCGTTCAGGCAGCGAGTCGATCGAGATGCGCTTCGAGACCGAGGGCAGGAAACAGTACAGCATCGAGGGCATGCGCGAGGCCGGCAAGGGGCTGTCGATCGCCGTCGTCGACGACGACTTCGTCATCCAGGAGCTCGTGAAGACTACCTTCGCCGCCATCAGCGCCCAGGTGAGCGCCTACCAGGACGGCAAGCAGTTCATCGACGCCGTCTCGTCGAAGAACTTCGACCTCGTGTTCCTCGACATCCTCATGCCGGCCATGGACGGCTTCCAGGTCCTGTCGCGGCTCCACGCCGAGGACATCGGCGTGCCCGTGATCGTGCTGTCCGCCGTCTCCCAGCGCGAGGCCGTGGTGCGGGCCTTCCAGGCGGGCGTGAAGAGCTATCTCATCAAGCCGCTCAAGCCGGACCAGATCCTCAAGAAAACCCTGGAAATCCTGAAGGCGAATTTCTAGCCATGGCTCTTCCCGAGGCGCTCTTCAAGGCGGTCTTCGAGCAGTCGCGCGCGCCGACCCTGCTGACCGACGTCCGCGGCGTGCCCGCCCTGTGGAACGGCGCCTTCGAAGCCTTCGTCAGGTCCGTGGCCGGCGTCGGCCCCGAGCGCCTGCGGGGAAACCTCTTCGACTTCATCGAAGAACACGAGGGCGTCAGGCTCGAATACTACGCGGCCCAGATCCTGATGCGCGGCACGAGCGAGGCGATCGTCGAAAGCCCCCTGCGCGCGGCCGACGGCACGCGGCGATGGGTCCGTCTCGTCCTGTCGCTGGTCGAGGCGCCGGCGGCCCAGGCTCCCGTCTCCGGCGACCTGGAGCGCTACCTGCTCTGCCTGCTCGAGGACGTGACCGATCGCTTCCTGCGCGAGCGCAGGCTGCAGGAAGCCAAGGAGGAGGCCGAGAAGGCGACGCACACGAAGAGCCAGTTCCTGGCCAACATGAGCCACGAGATCAGGACGCCCATCCAGACCATCATCGGCGTCGTCGAATTGCTCAAGGACACGAGCCTCGATTCGGAGCAGTCGGACTACGTGGGCCAGGTGCAGTTCTCGGCCGACGTCCTCCTCGGGCTCATCAACGACATCCTCGACTTCTCGAAGATCGAGGCGGGCAAGCTCGACCTCGAGACCACCAGCTTCGATCTGCGCGCGGCCGTGCACCAATCCACCGATTTCCTCGTCATGGACGCGCACCGCAAAGGCCTCGAGATCATCGTGGACATCGACGACGAGCTGCCCACGCTCGTGCGCGGCGATCAGGGACGGCTGCGGCAGATTCTCGTCAATCTCTTCAAGAACGCCATCAAATTCACGAAGAAGGGCGAGATAGGCGTGACCGTGCGGCGGCTGGAGTCTAATGCCGGACTGCGCATGCGCTTCGAGATCCGCGATACGGGGCCGGGCGTGCCGGAACCGGTGCGGGACCGGCTTTTCACGCCTTTCTACCAGGGCGAGCTCGGTCAGGCCAGGAAGGTCGGCGGTACGGGCCTCGGCTTGGCCATTTCCCGCCATCTCGTCGAGCTCATGGGCGGCGCGATCGGGCTGTCCGAGGCCGAGGCTCCCGGCCGGGGAGGGGAAGGCGCGGGCTCGGTGTTCTGGTTCGAGATTCCGCTCGTCTCGCCCGAGTACTCCGCGCCGCCGCGCGCCGCAGCCTTCGCCCCGATCACGGGACCGACCGCGGGGCCGACCGCGGGACAGCCGCCGCGCGTCCTGGTCGTGGACAACAACGACTCGGCCCGCGCCTTCCTCGCCGGGCTCGTGCGGAAGTCCGGGGGGCGCGTCGCGGCGGCCGCCTCGGGCGAGGAGGCGCTGGCCGAGCTGCGGCGCGCCGCCGTCGAGGGCGAGAGCTTCGCCGTATGCCTCATCGACCAGAATATGCCGCAGATGGACGGCTGGAGGCTGGCCAGCGAGATCACCGGCGACACTTCGATCAACTCGGCCAGGCTCATCCTCATGGCTCCCGTAGGCACGATGGGAGCCGACGCCAAGATGAAGCTCCTGCGCTGGTTCAACGGCTATATCGCCAAGCCGGTCAAGCCCGACGAGCTCTTCGAGGCCGTCGCCAAGGCCATGAGCTCGGAGGTGGACCTCGAGCCGGCCGAGCCCCAGCCGGCTGCGGAGAGCGAGAAGCCGAGCAGGATCTTCGAGGGCGAGGTCCTCGTAGCCGAGGACCACGAGGTCAATCGCGAACTCTTCACCATCCTCCTCGAACGGCTCGGCTGCCGCGTCACCACGGCGCGCGACGGCCTGGAGGCGGTGGACATAGGCTCCGCGAAGCGCTTCGACCTCGTGCTCATGGACATCTTCATGCCTCGCATGAGCGGCTACGAGGCGACGCAGGCCCTGCGTTACAAGGGATTCACGGGACCGATCGTTGCCGTGACCGCCAGCGCCCTCAAGGGCGAACGCGAAAAGTGCATCGAAGCCGGCATGAACGACATCCTCGTGAAACCCTTCAAGAAGGACGATCTCGCCGCCATTCTCGCCGCCTGGCTGAATCCCGCGGAGCCGAACGCGGCGAGTTCGGTGTCG
>Ga0307375_10001590_pt1 | contig 24577 bp, 12 predicted proteins | sample TR1MG_FD_202531 | JGI IMG/M metagenome (GOLD analysis project Ga0307375, IMG submission 202531) | Soil microbial communities from Risofladan, Vaasa, Finland - TR-1 | ecosystem: Environmental > Terrestrial > Soil > Coastal area > Acid sulfate soil | place: Finland: Risofladan, Vaasa | collected...
GCATCCAGCCTTTCCTTCCGGGGATAGCCAAGCACTTCCTCGGTGAGACACTTAAATTGCAGTCTGCGGCCACCTGGTGGTGCGGCCAGCCGCTGGAGATGGATTATGTGCTGGCCAACCTTGACAAACTGGTCATCAAACCGATTTACCGCGCCCACGGGACCGACCCGGTATTGGGCCATCTGCTCAGCAAGGCGAAACTGGCCGAATTGCGCGAACGCATTCGTGCCAACCCCGCCTTTTATGTCGGACAGGAACATGTCAGCTTTTCTACCGCACCCTGTGTTACCCCGCAGGGCTTCGAGCCGCGCAAGGTGATGCTGCGTTGTTTTGCCGCAGCGGGACGAAATGGCTACGAGATCATGCCGGGCGGATTGAGCAGCAGCGCGCCGGAAAAAGGCGATATGCTGATCTCCGGACGGACTGGCAGTATCAGCAAAGATACCTGGGTGATCGCATCCGAGCCAGAGATGAAATATGAAACCGCCAGGAACATCGGCGCATCGGCAATCAGCGGGAACGAGCATGCCTTGCCCAGCAGGGCTGCGGATAACATCTACTGGGTCGGGCGCTATGCCGAGCGGGCCGAAGACAGTATTCGTTTGCTGCGCGCAACCGTAAAAAAATTGTACATCAACCCGAATAATGATGATCCGGATTACCAGGAGAGCCTGCATTGCCTGTTGCGCGCGATTACCAATCTGACCGGCACCTGGCCTGGTTTTCTGGATGAAGAAGATCATGCTGTTTTGTTGCAGTCGCCGGAATCCGAGCTCATTTCCGTTACCCTGGATGAGCAGCGTAACGGAAGCATCGCCAATCTGCTGCGGCATCTGGTGCGGACCGGTTACGCGGTGCGGGATCTCTGGTCCGCAGATATCTGGCGCGTGATCGACGATATCGATGAGCATCTCGCCCAGCCTCAGCAACTCGGTGAAAATGCGCTGTGGAAATTGCAGGAACTCATGGATCGCCAAATCACCACATTGAGTGCTTTCAGCGGCCTGTCCATGGAAAACATGACGCGCGGCAACGGCTGGCTGTTTCTCGATATCGGTCGCCGCCTGGAACGCGCAATGCTGATTATCTCGATGTTGCGCAACGTTCTGTCTTCGCAGCATCGGGATGGTGTGGAAGCGCAACTCATCGAATCCCTGCTGGAAACCAGTGACAACACCATCTGTTACCGCCAGCAATATCGCAGTTACTTTGAGTTGTCTGCTTTTCTTGAGTTGTTGTTGCTCGACAACAACAATCCACGTTCACTTGCTTTCCAGGTCGAGCGCCTGAAAGACCACGTGGCAAAATTGCCCGATACCCGCAAAGGGCAGCGCTTGAGCGCAGAACAGCGTTTAATGCTGGAGGCCAGTTCCATACTCGACCTGATCAACCTGAATGATCTGCTGGTGGTCTCAAAGGATGGTATCCGCGAAAATCTGGACCAGCAACTGAGCCGGCTCTACTATCTCCTGAATACCTTGTCTGAAACCATCACAGCCGAGTTCTTCCGCCACGACAGCACTCCGCAACCGCTTTAAATGTAATATCCGGGTCAGGCAAAACATATCCGCGTACAGCCAAACAACCGTCATTATTTGCATCCAAACCTAAAAGGCGAACCCGTGCGTTACCGCATCACCCACACCACATCCTATGAATATACCGGCCTGGTCGGGCATTCCTACAACGAAGCCCGCCTGTTGCCGCGCGAGTGTAAACACCAAGACCTCATCTCATCACGTCTTGAGATCACACCCAAGGAAACTGACTTTCGTGTCAGGGAAGATTTTTTCGGCAACAAAATAGCTTATTTCGCGATCACGGAACCGCATAGCAAATTCATTATCACTGCCATCAGCGAAGTAGAGGTGCATGGCAATGTCGCACAGCTCGATCTCTCCCGGGGCACTTCATGGGAGGAGGTCAAAGAGATATTGCAGCATGATAATCGCACGGATGTGCAGGATGCGCGCCAGTACACACTGGATTCGCCCTACATCAAAACCAGTCCCGAGCTGGCGGCTTACGCGAAACTTTCATTCACACCCGGCAGGTCACTATTTCAAGCCGCAAACGATTTGATGCAGCGCATCTTTCATGATTTCACCTTCGATCCGGAATTCACCACCCTGTCGACCCCGGTCAATTCCGTGCTGGAACACCGGCGCGGGGTGTGCCAGGATTTTGCCCACCTCGCCATAGGCTGCATCCGTTCCTACGGTCTGGCCGCGCGCTACGTCAGCGGCTATATCGAAACACTGCCTCCGCCCGGCAAGAAAAAGCTGGTTGGCTCGGATGCCTCGCATGCCTGGTTTTCGGTCTACCTGCCAGACGTCGGCTGGATGGACTTTGACCCGACCAATAACAAGATACCCGGCGATCAACACATTACCGTTGCATGGGGCCGGGGTTATGGCGACGTCACCCCGCTCAAGGGCGTGGTGTTCGGCGGGCAAGACCACGAGTTGAAGGTGTCGGTGGATGTGGCAAGGCTGGATCTGTAAGGCGGGGCACTTCGCACTCCTGAAACAGCCGTCATGATATCGCTGCTTGACTCATTGCAAAGCCTGTTTACGCTGAAGCGGGTGTACTTAATTTCCCATCTTGGTCATGTCACTTGCGTGCATACCAGCGCAAATCCAGCGTGAACGGAAAATCCTGGTTGGGTGTTTCCGGCGGCAACCCCGCAGGATTTTCTTCCGCTGCGTGACCGTGGTCCCAGAATCGGCTGACGCGTCGCGCTTCGGCCTCATAGGCGTTGACCGGTAACGTGTCGTAACTGCGGCCGCCGGGATGGCTGACATGGTAGGTGCAACCGCCGATCGCGCGACCGCTCCAGGTGTCGATGATGTCGAATATCAGCGGTGCCTGTACACCGATGGTGGGATGCAGTGCGGAAGGCGGGTTCCATGCGCGATATCGCACACCCGCGATCAACTCACCCGGTGTCGAGGTGGTGCGCAATGGCACGCGCCTCCCGTTGCAGGTGAGTGCGTAGCGCTCTCCCGTCGCGCCGCTCAGTTTGACCTGCAGACGTTCCACCGAGGAATCCACATAGCGCGCCATGCCGGTGCTGGTGATCTCCTCGCCCAGCACATGCCACGGTTCGATGGCCTGGTGCAGTTCGAGTTGCAGGTCATCGACCTGCAATGTACCCATCAGCGGGAAGCGGAATTCCAGGAACGGCGCGATCCACTCGGGTTTGAATTCGAAGCCTGCATCTTGCAGGTCGCGCGCGACATCTTGAATGTCGGCGGCGATGAAATGCGGCAGCATGAAGCGGTCATGCAACTGCGTGCCCCAGCGCACCAGCGGTTTTTTGTACGGCGTTGTCCAGAACCAGGCAACCAGCGAGCGCAACAACAGCATCTGCATCAGGCTCATCCGGGCATGCGGCGGCATTTCGAAGGCGCGCAGTTCCAGCAGGCCGAGGCGGCCGGTTTCGGATCCGGGCGCATAGAGCTTGTCGATGCAAAATTCGCTGCGGTGCGTATTGCCGGTCATGTCCACCAGCAGGTTGCGCAGCAGCCGGTCCACGATCCACGGCGCAGGCACCTCGCCATCCGGCATCTGCTGAAAGGCGATCTCCAGCTCGTACAGGTTGTCGTTGCGCGCTTCGTCCACACGCGGAGCCTGGCTGGTGGGGCCGATGAACAGGCCGGAGAACAAATAGGAAAGCGCCGGATGGTGCTGCCAGTAGGTAACCAGGCTGCGCAGCAGATCGGGACGGCGCAGCATCGGACTGTCGGCGGGCGTGATGCCGCCCAGCGTGACGTGGTTGCCGCCACCGGTGCCGGTGTGGCGCCCGTCCAGCATGAATTTCTCGGTACCCAGCCGCGTCACCCGCGCCAGTTCATACAGCGTGGTGGTGTTGTGCACCAGCTCTTGCCAGCTTGCTGCCGGATGGATGTTGACCTCGATCACGCCCGGATCGGGCGTGACCGGCAAGCGCGAGAGGCGCAGGTCGTGCGGCGGCTGGTAGCCTTCGATGATAACGGGTAGTTGCAATTCGCTCGCAGTCGCCTCGATGGACGTGATGATGTCGAGGTAATGTTCCAGTGCGGTGGTGGGCGGCAGGAATACATGAAGACGGCCATCGCGGCTTTCCACGGTCAATGCGGTATGTGGTGTGTATTTCGGATCGGACTTCGCATCCTCATCATCGGCGGATTCCATTTCGGTCGGATGTGCCACTGTCTTGCTGGCCATGCTGTATCGGCGGCTGACCTCCGAGTCGATGTCACCCAGGGGTTCGACCGTATCGAACAGGCTCCGTTCATGCTCGTGTTCGCGATCTTCGTTGGGCACCCATGGCAGGCTGTTCAGCGGCAGGCGCAGACCCATCGCCGAGTCGCCGGGCACCAGGAACATCTCGCCGCGGCGAAAATCCCACTGGCTGGTGCTCCAGGTGTTTTGCTTATGGCTCCAGTGCAGCGGCAGCACGTAACCGACCGGCACGCCCAGGTCTTCGCTCAGCACTTTGCGGAGCCGCTTGCGCTCGAGACCATCATTCAAATCGGCCTTGAGTGGATCGAGGTTTTTGGGAACCAGGCCTTCCTGCAACAAATAATAGAGCGGGTCTTCGTAGCCGGGCAGGATGTGCCCGCCCTTCAGCCCCAGCCGTTTCGCCAGTTCGTGTATGAAACGCTCGGCATGCTCGCGTTTGAAACCGTAATCCCTGCCCTCGTCTGCCTGCAAGGCGGGATTCTTCCAGACCGGCTTGCCATCCTTGCGCCAGAACGCGGCGAGTTGCCAGCGCGGCAGCGGTTCACCCGGATACCATTTACCCTGACCCAGATATAACAGGCCGCCGGGGGCAAAACTGTCGCGCAGTCGCCGCATCAGCTCTCCGGCGAGTTTGCGTTTCTGCTTGCCATCGGCGTCGGTGTTCCATTCCGGCGCATCCATGTTGTCGATGGAGACAAAGGTTGGCTCACCGCCCATGGTGAGGCGCACGTCATTGTCCTTCAGCAACTTGTCCACCTTTTCGCCGAGCGCGTTGATGGCTGTCCACTGCTGTTCAGAATATGGCCTGGTGACACGCGGGTCTTCGTGGATGCGCGTCACGCTGTTGCTGAAGGTAAACGTGACGTTGGCCTTGCCGCTGAATTTGCCCGTGACCGGCGCGGCACTGACGTAATCCGCGGCGCAGGCGAGCGGTATGTGTCCCTCGCCCGCAAACAGTCCCGAGGTTGGATCGAGACCGATCCAGCCGGCACCGGGAATATAGACTTCAGTCCATGCGTGCAGGTCGGTAAAATCCTTGTCGGTACCGGAAGGCCCATCCAGCGATTTGACATCGGCCACCAGTTGCACCAGGTATCCGGATACGAAGCGTGCGGCCAGCCCCAGATGGCGCAATATCTGCACCAGCAACCAGCCCGAGTCGCGGCAGGAACCGGTCTTGCTCCCCAGCGTGTGCTCGCAGGTCTGCACGCCGGGTTCCATGCGCACCGAATAATTGACGGCTCGATTCACACGCTGGTTGATGGTTACCAGAAAATCGACGATGGTCTGCGGCTTAAGATCGGTATCATCAATAAATTTTTTCAGCAGCTCGCCGTGCTCGCTGATTTCCAGGTACGGTGCAAGTTCCCTGAGCAGTTGTTGCGGATACTTGAATGGATAATTCCCGGCATACTCCTCGACAAAAAAATCAAACGGATTGATCACCGTCATTTCCGCGATCAAGTCAACCTCGATTGAAAGTTCGGTACATTTTTCAGGGAATACCACCCGTGCCAGATAGTTGCCGAACGGGTCCTGCTGCCAATTCATGAAATGCTGTTGCGGCGTTATCTTCAGCGAATAGGCGGAAATCGGCGTGCGCGAATGCACTGCCGGGCGCAGCCGGAATACCTGCGGCGACAGTTGCACCGCATTGTCGTAGTGGTAGGTGGTCTTGTGACTGAGTGCAACACGGATGGTCATATCAGGTGGCGCTTTCCGCTTGCACCTGCCGCATAATCACCCGATACCCGCTGGAGCCGACCATGTCGTTTTGCCTGGGGTGGATAAGTGAATTCATTGGGTTCTCAAATGGATAATGGTTAAACTGCCCCGTGCTGTGTGTGGCATCACCCACGAAGAACTGAGTGCATCATGATTGTACCCTGCCCTTGGTTGCAAAGCCGCATGTCACGGCGTGCTCGCCGGCACGTCCAGGAAGGTGTTCTGGATTTCACTGCCGAGCGCATAGTTGCGTTCAATAAACTCCTGGAGGAATTCATGCAAGCCCTGTTGGAAGATATTTTCCATGCGTCCGTAGTGCAGGCTCGCATGAAGTTCGCCGGCAAGCCGCAGGCACTCCCAGCCCCGGGATGAACACAGTTGTTCGAGTATCGGCGTCACTTCATCGAGACAGGCATGCAGCGAGCGCGGCATGTCGTGGCGCAGAACCAGCAATTCAGCCACGCGCCATGATTCTATCGTGTCGCTGAATATTTTCTGGTAGGACACCAGGGCACTGACCGAGCGTAATATTGCGCTCCATTCGTAGTAATCCACCGCACCGCCGACATCGGCCGCAGACGGAAGCAACAGGTGGTATTTCACATCCAGCAGCCGCGCGGTATTGTCCGCACGCTCCATAAAGGTGCCAAGACGCACGAAATTGAAACCATCGTCGCGCAGCATCGTGCCGTAGGTTACCCCGCGAAACAGGTGCGAGCGGGATTTCACCCAGTCGCAGAACTCTTCCGGCTTGTCCAGCACCGAGCTTTCGCTGGCCACCGAGCTTTCGCTGGCAATGCCGTGGAACTCGATCCACAACGCGTTGATGTTTTCCCACATTTCGGTGGACATGGCCGCGCGCACCGCACGTGCATTTTCGCGGGCGCGGCTGAGCGCGCTAATGATGCTCGATGGATTGCGCTCATCCAGGGCCAAAAACCGGATTACGTTTGCAGCGGTGTAACCGCCATAATTGTCCTCGAATGCGGTTGCGGTATCGGCGATCAGTACGGCGGGCCGCCATTTTTCGGTCTCATTGTGAAACGCGCTGGGCATCAGCGACATGTGGTTGGTAACATCCAGAACCCGCGCGATATTCTCGGCACGCTCGATATATCTGGCCATCCAGTAAAGATGATCTGCGGTTCTACTCAGCATCGTTCAATACCCATGTGTCCTTGGTACCCCCGCCCTGCGAGGAATTAACGACCAGGGAGCCTTCTTGCAGCGCAACCCGGCACAGCGCACCCGGAATCAGGGTGACTGTTTTTCCAGATAGCACGAACGGACGCAGGTCGACATGTCGCGGGGCGATGCCCTGCTCCACCAGTGTCGGACAGGTGGACAGTGCCAGCGTAGGCTGGGCGATGTAATTGTCCGGATCGGCGGCGATACGCACGCGAAATTCATCGAGCTGGGCCTTGCTGGCGGCAGGGCCGACCAGCATGCCGTATCCGCCCGAACCGTGCACTTCCTTGACCACCAGCTGTTCCAGATGGTCCAGAATGTACTGGCGGTCGGCCACGTTGGCGGCCTTGTATGTCGGGACGTTGGACAGTATCGGCTGTTCGCCCAGATAGAATCGCACCATTTCTGGCACATAGGTATAAATGGACTTGTCATCGGCGATGCCGGTGCCGATCGCATTGGCCAATGTCACGCCGCCGTTGCAATAGACCGAAACCAGACCCGGCACGCCCAGCATGGAATCCTTGCGGAATGCCAGCGGATCAAGAAAATCGTCGTCAATGCGTCGGTAAATGACATCCACACGCTTTGGGCCTTCAGTGGTGCGCATGAACACCGCGTTGCCCTTGACGAACAGATCCTGGCCCTCAACCAGTTCGATGCCCATTTGCTGGGCAAGGAACGCATGCTCAAAATAGGCGCTGTTGTATGCCCCCGGCGTCAGCAGCACTACAGTCGGATCCAGCACACCGTGCTGTGCGACAGCGCGCAAGTTATTTAGCAGCACCTGCGGAAAATGCTCGACGGGAGCGACAGAATAACGGCGGAACAGCTCAGGGAACAGGCGCATCATCATCTTGCGGTCTTCCAGCATATAGGAGACCCCGGATGGGGTGCGCAGATTGTCTTCCAGCACGTAGAACTGATTCTCGCCGGTGCGCACGATGTCGATACCGGCAATATGCGCATAGATGCCGCCCGGTACATCGATGCCCTGCATTTCCGGACGGTACATTTGATTCGTCAATATGCTGCGGGGTACGATGCCGGCTTTGATGATTTCCTGTCCGTGGTATAGATCGTTTAGGAAAGCGTTGAGTGTACGCACGCGCTGGATGGCACCGGCAGAAAGAAGCTGCCATTCGGTCGCGGACAATATGCGCGGAATGACATCAAAGGGTATCAGGCGCTCTGCGCCCGCATCTTCGCCGTAGACATTGAAGGTAATGCCAACCCGCCTGAATAGCAGCTCGGCCTCACGGGTTTTTTGGGACAGGTTTGCAAAATTGGTGCACTGTAGCCAATGCGCAAAGGTTTGATAAACGTCCCGGACATTTCCTCCGCTGTCACGCATCTCATCGTATGCATTGCTGTTATTTTTCATGATGCCTAGTGCATCAGCAATGGTTGTGCCAACTTGATATAAGCTGTCAATTCATCCCGTTAAATAAAATGCCTGCCAAACAAAAGCTTATTTGCACTTAAACGGGGCAGTGATTGGCCAGTCCGCTCTAAAATGTGGCATGCAGACTAACGGCTTGGGTATCGCGGGCGAAGGTCGGCAGATTCGTATTTGCCATTTCGTTGTCCGCCCGCCGAAGCGATTAGGAATCATCAGGCGCATGACTCAATCCACCGGAAATGCCTTTACCGGTGACAACTTCCAGATTTCCTCGTTGTATTCACGTATGGTGCGGTCGCTGGAAAACTTGCCGCTGGCGGCGGTGTTCAGGATGCTCATGCGCGTCCATTGCTCCGGATTGCGGAACGCATCTGCCGCACGCTGCTGCGCATCGACGTAGCTGCGGAAATCGGCTGTCGTCATCCAGTAATCGCCGTGCGAGGTCAGGGAGCGGATGATGGGATCGAAAATATACGGCTCGAACTGGTTGAAATGACCGGAGCCCAGCAGTTGCATTACCCGGCGCAAATCATGGTCGTCCTCGATGATCGCTTCCGGATTGTGCTGTGCCCTGCGCGCCTCCACCTCTTCGGCCGTCATCCCGAACAGGAAGAAATTATCTTCCCCGACTTCCTCGCGCATCTCGATGTTGGCGCCGTCCAGCGTGCCGATGGTGAGTGAGCCGTTCATCATGAACTTCATGTTGCCGGTGCCCGAGGCCTCCTTGCCGGCAGTGGAAATCTGTTCTGACAAATCGGTTCCCGGACAGATGATTTCCATCGCGGTCACGCGATAGTTGGGGATGAATGCCACCTTGAGCAGATCACCGACGGCCGGATCGCTGTTGACGACTTTTGCGACATTGCACACCAGCTTGATGATGTTCTTGGCCATCACGTAACCCGGAGCAGCCTTGCCACCGATCAGCACGCAGCGCGGCGTCCAGTTGGCCGTGTCGCCGCGCTTGATCCGGTCATACAGATGGATCACATGCAGGACATTCAGCAGCTGGCGCTTGTATTCATGGATGCGCTTGACCTGGACATCGAACAGCGCGCGGGTATCGAAGGTGACGCCACAATCCTGCGTTACCAGCGCGGCAAGGCGTGCCTTGTTGATTTGATGCGCTTCATTCCATCGCATCCTGAATGCCGCATCGTCGGCATAAGGCGCAAGCCGCTTCAACTGGGCCAGATCGGTGATCCAGCCGTCACCGATCTTTTCGCTGATCAACTTGCCCAGCGAGGGGTTGGCCCAGGCGAGCCAGCGGCGCTGGGTAACACCGTTGGTTTTGTTGTTGAATTTTTTGGGCCACAGCTCGTAAAAATCTCGGAACAGGGTTTGTTCCAGCAACTGCGAATGCAGCGCGGCGACGCCGTTGACCGAAAAACTGGCGACGATGGCCAGATAAGCCATCCGGATCTGGGATTCTGTTCCTTCCTCGATGATGGACATGCGCCTCAGGCGCTCCGTGTCGCCGGGCCAGCGCCGCGACACATCGGTCAGATAGCGCGCATTGATTTCCATGATGATCTCGAGCAGGCGCGGCAACAGGCTGCCGAATATCCGCACCGGCCACTTTTCCAGCGCTTCGGGCAGCAGGGTGTGGTTGGTATAGGCGACCGTGTTGCTGGTGATCGCCCAGGCCTGGTCCCATGACAAACCCTGCTCGTCGATCAAAAGCCGCATCAGCTCCGGCACGACGCAAGTGGGGTGCGTGTCGTTGAGCTGAAAGTGATTCTTGGCTGCAAAGTTGTCGAAATCCTTGCCGTGCCGGGCTATCCAGTCCCGCAAAATATCCTGAAGGCTCGCCGAGGCCAGGAAATACTGCTGGCGCAGGCGCAATTCCTTGCCGTTTTCACTGGCATCGTTCGGGTAGAGCACCATGGTAATGTGCTCGGCATCGTTCTTGTCGGCGACCGATTCGGTATAGCTGCCCGCGTTGAATTCACCCAGGTCAAACTCGTCGGTTGCGGCCGCATGCCATAACCGCAAGGTATTCACCGTTCCATTGCGGTAACCCGGCACGGGCACATCGTAGGGCACCGCAAGCACGTTTCGTGTGCCTGCCCAGCGTACGCACAATTCCCCGCTATGGTTGTGATAGCGCTCGGTGTAGCCACCGAAACGAACCCGACAGGTGAACTCGGGGCGTTCCAGTTCCCATGGATTGCCGTCCCTGAGCCAGTGATCGGGTTCCTCGACCTGGTTTCCGTTTTCGATATGCTGGCGGAACATCCCGTATTCATAACGAATACCGTAACCGGTCACCGGCAATTGCATAGTGGCGCAGCTATCGAGGAAGCAAGCGGCCAAGCGACCCAAGCCGCCATTACCCAGCCCCGCATCCTGTTCGCGCTCCGCGATTTCTTCCAGTTCGATGCCGAGTTCAAACATCGCACGCGTGGTTTCGTCCTGGTTGCCGAGATTGAGCATCGCATTGCCGAGCGCCCTGCCCATCAGGAACTCCAGCGACAAATAGTAAGCCCGCTTGCTGTTTGCTTCGTCGTATGCGTAATGGGTGCTTTTCCAGCGCTCCATCAACCGGTCGCGTTGCGTAAAAGCCAGCGCGGTATAAAGGTAATGGACGGATTTGCAATTTTTGTCACGCCCGAGCGTGTGGCTGAAATATCGCCGAAAATCATGTGCGATACTGCCCGGGTCCATCCCCAGTGCCGGCAATGCGGTGAGCTTGTCTGACGGGGTGCTTTTGATTACTTGTTTATATGCCATGAGTTTTTCGATTCAATTAAAGTGATTTGTTCGACTGCGGGTGTGCCATACAGTCACTTTTCAAAAGGTTTGAATATGCAATATTGATGCCAGTGACACCGCTATTCCTGCAATCCCAACACTTTCAGGTACACCGCCCGATAAGCCGCAGCACTGGTCTCCCAACTGAAGTCCTTGGCCATGCAGTTGCTGCACAGCGTGTTCCATTTGAGCCGGTCTTGGTAGAGACTGACAGCGCGCTGTATCGTGGCATACAGGGTTTCGGCCGTCATGCCGATGAATGCAAAGCCACTGGCAGTGCCGTCCCTGAGCGTTTCCGGGGTGCAATCCACCACCGAATCGGCCAGGCCGCCGGTCGCATGCACGACCGGTGGCGTGCCGTAACGCTGACTGTATAACTGGTTCAGGCCACAAGGTTCAAAGCGCGACGGCATGACGAATATGTCCGCTCCCGCCTCGATCTGGTGCGAGAGCTCCTCGCTGAAACCGATATGCACGGCTATCTTGCCGTGATAGCGACGGGACAGGTCAAGTGCGGCCTTCTGCATCTGTGCATCGCCGCTGCCCAGCATGACCAGTTGAACAGGTAATGCATTCAGCAGTGGTGCGATTTCCAGCAGCACATCCAAACCCTTCTGCTCGGTGAAGCGGCTGACCACGCCGAGCAAGGGCACATCAGGCTCGATATCCAGCGCCATTTTGCGCTGCAATGCTTTCTTGTTGGCAGCCTTGCCGGTCAGGTTTGCGCTACTGTAGGGTTTGGCGAGGTACGGGTCGTTGGCCGGATTCCACTCATCCGTGTCGATACCGTTGAGTATGCCGGTGAGACTGCCATGGCGGGCGGTCAGCAAACCCTGCATGCCGAAACCGAGCGGCTCCTGCTGAATTTCTGCCGCATAATTCGGGCTGACGGTGGTGATGTGATCGGCGTAGAACAAGCCCGCTTTAAGGAACGACATGTTGCCGTAAAATTCAACGCCGTCGATGCTATAACAAGACTGTGGCAAGTGAAGTTGCTGCACAGTCTCGGCGGGGAAAATGCCCTGGAAAGCCATGTTGTGGATGGCGATCACGCTGGGCACTGCACCCGGCGCGAAATGCAAATATGCGGGGGTCAGCCCGGTTTGCCAATCGTTGCAATGCACCAGATCGGGATGCCATTCAAGCGGCGATACATCGCTGCCCAGCACAGCGGCCACTTTGGAGAGCATGCCAAAACGCAATGCGTTGTCAGCCCAGTCCTGGCCCTGGGCAGTCTGATAGGGACCGCCCTCGCGCTGATATAAAAGCGGGCAGTCCAGCACCAGTAGCGGAACACCGTTCGCCATGGTGCCGGACAACAGCCGGGCGAGGGGAAAACCCGGCAGATCTTCCAAAGCTGCAACGATCCGCGGTTGCGCCAGCTGTTCAATGACCTGCTTATAACCCGGCACCAGCACGCGCACATCCACACCGATTGCACGCAAGGCGGCTGGCAACGCACCGCTTACATCGGCCAATCCTCCGGTTTTGATCAAGGGAGCGATTTCGGAAGTTGCAAACAGGACTCTCAATTCGGGCATCAAAATTCTTCTTTCAAGACCACTCACACAATGTGGCGAGCGGTGGGTGTTATTGATGCTGCCAGTGATCTGGGACGCATGGATTTAGATGCCGGATTGCGTATTTACAGCCAGCGCATCATGCCCATTTCAAATGGGTGAGTCAGCATCTCATGGAATGGATAGGTACGAATATGGTATTCCAGCTTGCCGCATTGCTCTGGATTCACGGCCAGGGCAAATATGTTCTCGCCCGCTTCGGTCATCGTGCCGGTAGCTTCAAAACGGTAACGGCGTGAACTCTGCAATTTTTCGTGTTTTGTATGCAAACCGATCAACAACTCCACCACCACGTCGTCGGGATTGAGGCCATTCAGTTTGACCCCGACTTCAAAGCGCAAACTTTCGCCGTAATTGATTTCCATCCGCTCGCTATCCAGACGCTGCAGCGCAACGCCCGACCAGGCGTGATGAACACGCGCTTTCCATGCGGCAACGAGGCGGGCATTTTCGGATTGATTTTGATTGTACAGACGATGTTGCTGGCTGGCGGGAAGGTAGCATTTGGCAAGATATTCACCCACCATGCGCTTGGAATTGAAGCGCGGCATGATGGTCGCCATCGAACATTTGGCCATTTTGACCCAGTTGGTCGAGAAGCCCATCTTGCCGTGACCATAGTAAAGCGGGACGACCTGATCCTGCAACAATTCATAAAGTGTGCGGGTTTCCTCGCGCGTGCGCACTTCTTCGCCCAATGCTTCCGATACCGGCTTGATCGCCCAGCCGTTCTTGCCGTCGTAGCTCTCGCCCCACCAGCCATCCAGTACCGACAGGTTGATCGTGCCATTCATACCCGCCTTCATGCCGGATGTGCCGCTCGCCTCAAGCGGATACAACGGGTTGTTCAACCAGACGTCCACACCGGAAACCAGTTTGCGCGACAGGGCAAGATCGTATCCTTCCACCATCAGGATCTTGCCGACGAATTCCGGCATCTTGGAAATCTGGGTGATGCGGCGGATCAGATCCTGTCCGGGTATGTCTGCCGGATGCGCTTTGCCGGCAAAGATGAACACCGCGGGGCGTTCCGCGTTGTGCAGGATTTCGCGCAGCCAATCGAGATCGCCAAACAACATGGTGGCACGTTTGTAGGTGGCAAAGCGTCGCGCGAAGCCGATGGTGAGGATGTTCGGATTTTCCGGATTGACGTACTTGAGCAGGCGGTCAAGATGCGCCTCGGAGCCGTGATTGCGGAAGTGCTGGGCGCTGATGCGTTCGCGCACCATATTCAACATTTTGGCTTTCAGCGACTGGCGCACACTCCAGAACAGGTGGTCGGGTATATTCTGCACCCGTTCCCAGAATTCCACGTCGTTCATTTGGGCGCTCCATTCCAGCCCGAGGTGGCGTTCAAGCACTTCTATCCACTCGGACGCCAGGAAGGTCGGCGCATGCACGCCATTGGTGACATAGGTCATCGGGTTGTCGATGGCATCGATTTCCGGCCACATCGTTGCGCAAATTCTGGATGACACTTGGCCATGGATACGCGATACACCATTGTGAAAGCGAGTTCCGTGTATCGCCAATGCGGTCATATTGAAATCCTGACTATCCGTGGCGCGGCCCAGTTGCAGAAATTCATCGCGGCTCAGCTTGAGCTCCGGGTAGTAGTGTTCGAAGTAAGCCTGAACCATGCTTTCGTCGAAATGGTCATGTCCGGCGGGCACCGGCGTATGCGAGGTGAATACGGTATTGACCGCCACATGCTCAAGCGCCGATGCGAAATCCAAACCTGATTCGGTGATTTTTTGCCGGATCCGCTCCAGTACCAGAAATGCCGCGTGCCCTTCATTGATGTGCCAAACAGTCGGTTTCAACCCCAGCACCTGCAGCGCACGCACCCCGCCGATACCCAGCACGATTTCCTGCTCCATCCGCATTACCTTGTCGCCGCCATAAAGACGGTGCGTGATATCGCGGTCATGCGGGCTATTGCTCGCCAGGTCGGTATCCAGCAAATACAGCGTGATATGTCCGATCCTGGCTTGCCATATCTTGATATTGAGTGTGCGTCCCGGCAAATCGAGCGAGGTGCAGGCTTCCGAACCGTCCGCTAATTTTGAAGGGATAATGGGCATATCTTCAAAGCTGGAATCGCTGTTGGTGGCGATCTGGTTCCCGTCGGCGTCTATGGTTTGGTGAAAATAGCCCTGGCGGTACAGCAAACCGACACCGATGAACGGCAGACGCAAATCGCTCGCCGCCTTGCAGTGGTCCCCGGCCAGGATGCCCAACCCACCCGAGTAAATCGGAAAGCTTTCATGGAAACCGAATTCGGCACAGAAGTAGGCGACCAGATCATCCTTGCGCAGCCATTCCGAGCCGCTGGCAGGCACATAATCATCGTGGTAGGTATCGTAGGCCGCCAATACACGGTTCAGATTGCCGATGAATATCTGGTCTTCCGATGCGTCCAGCAGACGCTGCTCGTCCACACGCTTCAAGAATGCCTTCGGGCTTTGCCCGGTGGCCTTCCACAAACCCGGATGCAAACGGGCAAACAACGCCCGGGTGGGGCGGTCCCAGCTGTACCAAAGATTGTTTGCGAGTTCGTCGAGACGCGCCAGACGCGCGGGAATCCTGGGCCTGACCTGCAGAATATAGGTGGTACTTTTTGCCATGGTTTTGGAAATGAATTAAACGCCCGCGCTACTATCCGTTATCTGATCAGGAACTGTGCGGATTATAGCGCAAGTGCATCCCATATCGGATTTGCTCAAAGTTGATCCCGCCGTATCCATTTCAGGCACAGCCTATCCGATTAATAGAATCGGAAGGTATAGAGTACGTCCAGCGCATCTTCAGTGCCGGTGTGGGTAACAATCGAAATGCGCGGGGTCAGCGTGTAGGTAAATATGGTCGTGCTGCCAACTTCATTCAGGCTTTGTTCGTAACTGATACGGGCTCGCGTAGACAACTGCTTGCCAACCGTCACTTTCTGGATCGGCTGGGAATCCGACCCTGTCTGCTGGCTCAGGGAAATTTCATCGATGCCCAGTGACTTGCCCAGCTGTCCGCCGGACTGCCCGCCCAGTATGCTGCCGGCAGCGGCAAGCAGCAAAGCGGAATCTACCCCGCTGGTATCCGGCACACGCCCCAATACGATCCAGGACAATTTTTCCGCATCGGGCACATTGGGTGTGGATACCAAACGCACAGTCGGATGGCGCACCGTTCCGGTTACCTCTACGCCCGCTACGACAGCCAGGCCGGGGCGCACCGCGAGGATGTTCAACCCCGGATCATCCAGCGGCCCCTGGAAATTGACGATGCCGCGTTCCACCTGCAAGCTCTGACCATAGGCATTGAACACCGCGTCCTGTGCAGCGATACTGCCGGTCACGTGCATCAGCTCACCCGGTTCGCCGTGCATATTGAGCTGACCGGCCAAACGCCCCTCGAATCCCGATGCACGTATATAGAAGTGATCGCCCAAATCCAGTATGGCATTCACCCGGGTGGGCGGTCCCACCCGGCTGGCAGGTCCCTGTCCGACGATATGCACGTCTTCGGAAAGGCTGGGGCGATCGGTGACCGGCTGATTGATCAGACCGGCATCGGCCCGGATGTTGCCATCCAGCATCAGTACTTTATGGGCATAACGGGCATGCCCCGTTCCCGATACGATGATCCAGCGGTCAGCGCGTTGTGCCAATGGCAAGCGCTCCGCGGTGATTTTCAGATCGCTGCTATCACCTTTCAGATCGATCTGCCCGCTTGCACTCAACTTGCCTGAACCGGCGGGCAAGCGATAGTCCGCGAGCAAATTGTCGCGCGGCGAAGCCTGGTAGGGGGCCGAGAAGACCAGGCGATCGATATGCACGGCATCCGAATCAAAGCGTGCTTTCAATTCGCCTTGTTCCAGGCGGATTCCCTGATTCAGAAAAGCCACACTCAACGCGTCGCCCTGCGCCTCGCCCCGCAAGCGGGGATACGCCAGCGTGCCGGTCAGATCGGCATCGAGATTCAGTCTTCCGCCGCTTTGCAGGTTGCTGTCCAGTATCGGGCCGAGCCAGGACAGGTCATCCGAGTGCAGATGCAGGTGTCCGGCAAGCGGAGCTTTAGGCAGGATGGTCCAGCCGGTTTCGGTGCGCGCCAGTGGCATGCTGGCCTGAAACTTCACCTCGCCGAGATGCTTGCCGCTGACCTCCAGCTGGGCATGCAATTGATCCTGCTCCGCACGCACAGACAGTTGCAGGTCGCTCAATCCCAGCGGTTTGCCTGTATTGCCCACCATCCAGTCGCCGCTTTCACGATGGATATTGAACTGGCCATGAAGGTGCGCATCGGCCGTCGCGTCCCATGCACCGCCGACTCGTATGCTATCGAATGCTTGCATGTAACCGGATTGATCCGGCAAGGGTTGGTTATTCTGCATGTTCACCGCGCGCACGTTGAGGCCGCTGAAGTGCCCGGTGCTATGCCAGCGTTGCGGTGTCCATTGCATGCCGGAAACTTCGATTTGGCCGCCGGCAAAAGCCGCATCTGCCCTGCCGAGATCGATCGAATTCATTGCCAGCGTCAACGGCACAGCCTTAAGCAAGTGGAACGGCAGTATGCCCCGCGCGGAAAGCGCATCAATGTTGCCTTGCCATTGAATTTTTTTCCAGCCCTGTGCGGGGTCGCTGAAACCACCGTCCATTTTCAGCATCAGCTCCCCGGATGCGTCCTGACCCTGGGCGATGCGGGCAGAGGCGCTCAGTATGTGGTGCGTCCTATTGCCCTGTAACTCGAGGCTGGCTTCCGGCATATTCACCGTGCCGCTACCCTGATATCCCGTCATGCCCAGATTCATTTGCAAATTGGCTGATGCCAGATCGCCGCTGCCATCGAGTGTTGCGATACGCTGACCGCCGGGTAGCGTGAGGTTTTTCCCCTGGGCGGAGAACCGTAGTCTTGGCCGCGCAATGCTGCCGGACAGTACGGCATGCCCCGCCAGCTGTCCGCCCATTCCCTTGCCTAATTGCTCAAGCCTGGGCGCATCAAAAGTCAGTTGTGCCAGGTCTGCCTGTGTGCCGTGGGTTATTTTCAGATCGAGATGATTTTCACCCATACGCAATGCCAGCGCGCCTGTAGCGCGCCGCATTCCGGAAAATTCGAGATGACCCTTGCCGCTGATGTCGTATTGCGCAAAACGACTGTGGGACATATCGAGCTGCAACGTGCCCTGGGTTTGCGGTGAAAGTGTGCCGGATATGTCCAGTCCAACATTCAAATCGGTGGCAGGGGCTGCGGCGAACTCGGAAAGATCCAGCTTGCTCAATTGGCTGGAGAAGCGAAACGTGCGTCTTCTGTCCAGAGCCAATTGTCCATGGCCGGTAAGCACGGTCTTGCCGTGCGCCACGCGCAGGCTGGAGAGCTCGACATGGTCGCCGTGCAGATCGAGTTCGCCAAACGCATCAATCGTTCCGCCATGTAGTGCAACTATCGCATGCCGGTTGCCGAGTGTAATATCCCCTTGAAATTGTCCGCTTGGCAGCCGCGTGTCGATCGCCCCGGGATCAAGATTGCGCACTTTCAGCTGTGCATTCAGCTTGCCTTTCAGCCGTTCCCAGGACACCGCCCCGGTTATATGGCTGTCACCCAGCAGATGTGCATCCAGTTTCTGCAGCTGCCAAAGTGACGAGGATAATCGTACCTGTGCCGTCACGCCGCGCACAGGCAAACCGTTCCGGTCCAGCGCTGCCGCATGTGCGTTGCGCACTTGCAAAGTGCCTTCCAACTCGCCGCCCGGTGTGCCTCGCAGATCGGCGCTGCCCGAAACAAGCGCAGGCGGGGCGCCGTCGAACAACCGCCCCGCATCCAACCCGCTGAATGCGAGTTGCAATCGGCTGACCGGTGCGGCAGAGAACGGCGCGAGCTGGGCCGTACCGTTGACACTCACCCCTGCACCATTGCCGTCGAGCTTGACGACGATGTGTTGCAGATCACCGCCGGCTTCGGCGGCGAAATGCAGGTGCTGCGACCGTCCGGAAAGTTGCATGGCTGTATCCAGCGAGGCTTGCGCTTTCAGCACGTAAGGTTTTGTTGGCGCGATTTCAGCGGAGCCTGCGAATTCACCGGCCGGCAGATCGGCACGCAGCTTCTGCAACTGCAGGTGCTGTGCATCTCCCAGGAAGCGCGCTTCGATATTGCTTGCCACAAAATCGGGGGCAGCGCCCTCTTTGCTGATGATGCTCAGCGTGTCGAGTTTCATCTCTGACACGTTCACCGTCAGTGGCAAGCCCAGGCTGTTCGGCAAAACGGGGGTCTGGCCCGATGGCAAGGACAACACCTCGACTTGCCTTACCCCCAGGCGCAACACCTTCAGTTCGCCGCGCAATAATGCGGCAGGCTGCCATTGTATTTGTGCATCATGCAGGGTGATACGCCATCCCTTGCCATGCAGTACCAGCTGTTGCATGCCGAATGAAGCAAACAACGAGCCGCTTATGCCTTGCGCACTGAGCTTGTCCCCGCTTTGATGTTCAATGACACCGGTCAACCACTGCAGGCCGGAACTGGAAGCAACCAGCCACGTCGCACCGCCTGCAAAAAACAGGCAAGGAGTCAACACGATAACCAGCCATTTTTGGCGGCGTGATGTTCTTGTCGCAACATTCCCCATCAGAATGCCACCGCGACGGAAAAATGAATGCGGATGCCCGGCTGACCCTTGCCGCGCGCAAAATCCAGCGCCAGCGGTCCGACCGGACTGCGCCAGCGAGCACCGATACCATAACCCTGCGACATGCGCAGTTGGGACAACACGTCGGCCGCTCCGCCGACATCCATGAATAATGCGGCCCCGAACTTGCCGAACCAATGGGTATATTCGGCGCTGCCGGTTGCCATCACCCGTCCGCCGACCACCGCATTGCCTTCAATGACGCCCAGGCTCTGATATGCAAAACCGCGCACGGTCTGCGTACCGCCAACGCGGAACAGGTAGTCCTGCGGTATGCCAACACGGGAGGTGGCGGCGGTGTAACCGCCCTCGACGCGCAGCGTAACCACGTCGCGTTGACCCAGGGGAATCCATATCTGCTGACGAAAATAACTGCGCACGAAGTCCTGGTCCGACAGTACCGACTTGCTCGCCCCGCCTACAAGCAACTGGGTCAGTGAGCCCGACATCGGGAACAACGGGTTGTCCACCGCGCGACGATTCCAATGCCAGTCAAGCACCAGTGCCTGAACCGACTCGCTGATACCACCCAGCGGTATTTGCTGTTCCCTTTGCCCGTTCAGGCCGATGCCGGTTTCGATGTCAAACAGGGTGCGGCTGCGTGTTGCCCCAATTTTATAAGTCCGCGTATCCAGACCCTGTATCTGCGTTTTTTCACCGCTGGCATTCCAGGTCAAATGGTAGCCCAGCGGATTGGGCTGCGTGTCGACTAATGCCGTTAATGTCTGGCTGTTCTGCTCGAAAACCCATGCACCGTTGAGTGTCCATGCCTGATTAAGGAAATTGTAGCTCTGGTAATTGACCTGGTTGCGCACGCCATTGTTGGTGCTATAGCCGATACCCAGCGATAGCTTGCGCGATTGCGCTTCGACAATATGTACCTTGACCGGAACGGTCAGCGGCCCGACATTGTTTCCGGCGATATTGGTGTCAAAACTGACGGTCACCGAACTGAATTGGGGCATGTTTTGCAGCTGGTTCTGAAACGCCAGCAACCGTTTTCGATCATAAGGCTGGCCGGGACTGAAGCCTACGCGTCGGCTAACCAGCGATTTTTCATAGCGTTCCAGACCGGTTATCTGCAAATCACCGAACAGGAAACGCGGGCCTGAATCCACCACGACATGCAAACTTGCGCCGGCTTTGGCCGGATCCACTTGAGCGGAACTGTCGACCAGGCGCGCGGCGGCATAATCCCGGCTCACTACTTGCGCCAGAAGATTGGCTTTCGCCTCATCCCAGTCAGTCGATCGAAATGGCATTCCCGGCTGCAATAACCACTCAGCACGCAGTTGTTTCATCCGCGCGTCATTCTGTGAAAGCGAAAGATCGCCGCGGAATTCGATCTTCACTTCAGTAACCACGGTACGCTGACCCGGTATCACTTCCAATTCCAGCACACCGGCCGGCGTGACGGAGCGCAATAGCACTTTGCTGGAAAAATATCCCTCGGTCGCCAGCAATTCCGGAATCTCGCGCTGTGCGCGGCGCATGAAGATGGCACGCTCGTTTTCATTCTTTAGCACGGTATCGGGAATAATGAAATACTTCGCCAGTATCGCGCGAACCGTTTCGGGCGCGGTCAAATTGACTGCGGGGATACTGCTGCCTTTGCCCAGTGCCAGTTCCGGAGTCAGAAACGAGCAGAGCATCACCACCAACAATAGCTTTACATGGTTGATCGATACCAATCGCAGACAGGGCAAGACCAAAATAGTCATCAGATCCAAACGTGATCAAGTGTCATCATAACCGTGATACCCGCATCGTTAGTTTATGCAATCAACGTTATCCGCCAGATATGGCCATAGCAACCGCTCGGCATATCCGGCCCCACCATCACCAAGTGCGTAAATTTCCCGATTGATGCCCACAGCCGGAATCGAACCGGCGCGCTGATTTTACCCAAGCGACGGATTTTAAGTCCGTATTGTTTTTTTATGTAATCCATCTGCAAATCTTATTGTTGTACAAGGTTTAATCGGGCGGCTTCAAGCACCAAGTGGATCACTCCCGGTCTGCGCTACGGCTCTTCAGGATCGACAGCAGCAACCACACGCCGCCGGCCGCTGCGCCGAGATAGCCGATCAGCCCGAACAGCGGCAGGCCGAGCAACGTGGGGCCGCCGGGCACGGTCATGACGATCGATGAACCGATGATGAGCGCGGCGACCACGACTCCGATCACCAGACGGTTGGCAGCGCCATCGAGCTGGTTGCCGACGTGCTTCAGGTGCGTGACGTCAATGTGGATTTCCAGACGCCCGCGTCGTGCCGCGCGCAGCAGCCGGGAAAGGTCATGCGGCAGATCCGAAATCAGCGCTAGCGTCTCCAGGGTTGATCTCCAGCCGCGTTTGAATAGCGCGGCCGGGGTGTAGCGCGCGCGCAAGGTTTTTTCCAGCATGGGTAATGCCTCGCCGGCCATATCGAAATCCGGGTCGAGTTCGCGCCCCATGCCCTCGAGCGTGATGAATCCCTTGACCAATAGCGCGAGGTCGGTCGGCAGCGCGATGCGGTGTTCGCGCAGGATGCCCACCATGTCCGAAAGCATGCCGCCTATGCTGAGCTGTTTCAGCGGCGTGCCGTGATATTGATCGACGAAGTTCTGGATTTCCTGTGTCAGTTTTTCCTCATCCACCGTCCCTTCGCCAGACCAGTCCAGCATCACGTCGGTGACCCGCCCGGGTTCGTGGCGAACCATGCCGAGCAGCAGGCGAATCAACTGTTCGCGGCGTTCTGCTGTCAGCTGCCCCACCATGCCGAAGTCGATGAAGGCGATCCGGTTGCCGGGCAGGTAAAACACATTGCCTGGGTGCGGATCGGCATGAAAGAAACCGTCCTCGAGGATCATCTTCAGCACGGCGTGGGCGCCCCGCCGGGCAAGTATCTTGCGGTCTAGCCCGGCCTGATCGACGGCGGCAAGATTGCGCCCCGGAATGCCGGCGATGAATTCCTGCACGCACACCCGCTCACCGGTCCACTGCCAATACACGCGGGGAATGACAATAATCGGCAACCTGCTGATTGTGCTGCCTGGAATTGTGTTGCTCGCGGATTGCTCAGCGGTGGGCAGTGGCACTGCATCCTGATCCGTGTAATTTGCAAAATTTTTGGCTATGCGCTCGGCATGGCGGCACTCGCTGGCAAAATCCAACTCGCGCCGCAGCGATTGCTCAAACTGCCGGACGACCTCCAGCGGGTGAAAATTGCGCAGTTCGGGATATTCCGATTCGACCAGTTCCGCCAATCGCACCAGCCAGCGCAAGTCTGCTTCGATGGTTGGGCGAATGTCGGGCCTGCGCACCTTGACCACCACTTCGCTACCCTCTTCGAGACGGGCGCGGTGTACCTGAGCGATGGAGGCGGCTGCCAAGGGTTCGGGATCGAAGGCAGCAAATATTTCCTCGGGAGGCGAGCCAAGATCCTCGGCAAGCTGCTGTTGAATGTCGGCGTAGGACAGCGGCGGCGCACTGTCCTGAAGCTTGCTGAACTCGGAGATCCACTCGGGATCAAACAAATCGACGCGGGTGGCAAACACCTGTCCGAGCTTGATGAATGTCGGGCCCAGTTCCTCAAGTGCACGCCGCATTCGTGCGGGGGGTTCCAGATGCGCCAGTTCGCCGGCGTTTTTCCAGAACAGCACGCGTCCGGCCCGTTCCAGCGCATTGGCCATTCCCATGCGCCGCACCATATCGCCGAAGCCATAGCGGATCAGAACCGAGGCAATCTCGTGCAACCGCCCGAGGTCGCGTGCCGCCGCCAGCGCCTGCCACAGCATCACTTGCCCTTGTCTTTGCCGGAATCGGGTTTGCCGTGATCGGGCCGGACATGTTCAGCCAGGCCGGAAAGCACGCCGGCAGCAATCTTGCGCACCAAATCCGAAGTGTTCTTTGCGAGATGCAGTCCCGCGCCGGCCTGCGCACGACCTGCCGCCCCGATATGGTGGGCAAACACCGCCAGCGTGTCTTTCAGTTGTGAGCCAATGGCGGAACCATGGATGCGGGTGTGCGCGACCAGGTCATGCAATATTTCACCCGCCACGCCTTTGGCCGCCGAGGCCGAGCTTTTCAGGGTTTCCACGAACATGTCTTCCAGGCTGGCCAGGTCCGCGCGCGCCCGTTTCAGGTCGTCACTGGAATATTCCTGCGCCTTGCTTGCCGCCTCTTCCACGGTCAGCTTCGCCGCCTCGGCAAATTGCGCAAGTGCCACATCCAGGCCAGTGACAGCCTGTTTGAGGTGCTCATGTACCAGGCCGATTTGCGCTGAGGAACGCTCCAGCTCCTTCTGCACGCCTGCACGGGCACCGCGCAACACCGCATCTGCCGTTTGCCGCACCGACTTGATATCGAGCGAGCGTGAACTGATGATCTCCAGAGTGAGCTTGCGCACCTTCTCCTGAATATCCTCACCCTGCTCAACGGCGTCGCGCACTTCCATTTCAAGCTTGCCTATATCGTTACCAGTTTCATTCTTCAAGATCGATCTCCCTATAGTGATGATATGAGTACCTGCCGCTAACATCTGGTTTTGCAATACGTATTGCGATAACCCCCGCGGGGCAAGACGATCGTATATTGCGCAATACTTTTGCAGCCGGGTCTGAAGTGCCCAGGTCGTTACCAATGATGGCCATAGTATTTCCTCCTGCTTTTCTTGCTGACCGTTGCCATGAAAATCTTGTCGTCCGAATATTCTTGATTGATCTACACCAAACCTGGTTATTTACATTGGGCATGGCCTCATGATAAACGATCAAATTACCCGGTACGTCATTGCAGTAGTTATGGTGGTGCTGGGTGCGATCATCATGTTCTTGGCACCGGAAATCTGGCAGGGTATGTGCTTGATTGACGCCGGTGTGAGCCCGGCATCGCGCTGAAGCACAGGGCCAGATAATACCGTTCAGCGACCGCGCTGATACAGACCCATTAACTCAGCCTGGCCGATGACATGTCCGCGCATGGCCTTTTCCAGTGCCGCCTTGGTGGGGTGCTTCAGATCCGGCAGCAATGTATCCAGCGCATAAAGT
>Ga0307375_10001591_pt1 | contig 24569 bp, 20 predicted proteins | sample TR1MG_FD_202531 | JGI IMG/M metagenome (GOLD analysis project Ga0307375, IMG submission 202531) | Soil microbial communities from Risofladan, Vaasa, Finland - TR-1 | ecosystem: Environmental > Terrestrial > Soil > Coastal area > Acid sulfate soil | place: Finland: Risofladan, Vaasa | collected...
CCGTCGATCCCGACTTTGCCATTATTGTGGGCATACTGCCACGCACATCAACCATAGCGCGGCAGGCAGTGGGTCAGCGTGGGGAGGTTCAAATAATCGCCACCAACATCGATTTCGCCCTCCTGGTTCAAGCCGTGGATAGGGATTTTAGCATCAACCGCCTGGAGCGCTACCTCACCATCTGCAATGCATCAAGGGTAAGCCCCATTGTTGTCTTAACCAAAACCGACCTGGTGAGCGAGCAGCGGCTAGCTGAGATAACTTCGAGCGTGCACCAGCGCGTGAAAGGCATTCCCGTTGTGGCCATCAGCAACCAAACGCAACAGGGCTACGAAGCGTTAACGCAGCATATTGAAAAGGGGAAAACCTACTGCATGCTCGGCTCGTCGGGCGTGGGCAAATCGACCCTGCTGAACAACCTTTCGGGACGAGATGTAATGAGAACCGATTCCATAAGCACGAGCACCAACAGAGGTCGGCACATTACAAGCCATAGGGAGCTCATTGTGCTGGAGGGTGGCGGCATACTTATCGACAACCCCGGGATGCGGGAGGTTGGCATTGCCGACACCGCCGGCGGGCTGGAAACCACCTTCGATAGCATTGTAACCCTCTCGCAAAGCTGCAAGTTTCAGGATTGCACCCACACCAACGAGGTAGGCTGCGCGGTGCTTCAAGCCGTTGAGGAGGGCGAAATAGACAGGGCCTCGTACGAGAACTACCTAAAGATGGAAAAGGAGCGTGAGCATTTTGAATCAACCGCCACGGAGCGGCGCAAGAAGGATAAGGATTTTGGCAAGTTCCTAAAGAACTACAAGAAGGACGTTAAGAAAGGTAGATACTAGGTGAAGTGGTGAAAAGTGAAAAGTGAAAAGTGAAAAGTGAAAAGTGAAAGGTTAAAGGAAGTGCAGGGGTGTGCCTACAGCCTTTCAGGCTAATTCCCTAACATCCTAATTCCCTCTTTAGTGACAAGTGACGGAAAAGTTACAAGTTACAAGAGGGTGATGAGTGAAAAGTTAAAAGTTAAAAGTTAAAGAAAGTGCAGTGGTGCATCTACAACCTTTTTCCAGCGCCCCAGCGGGGTGCAATCTTTATAAAAAAGGCCGGATAGTAAGAGCAGGCGGTGCGCACACCTATGTTGTTCAATGCGCTGAACCTACCCCGCACCGCAATAACCGAGAGGTAAAAAAGGAGACCAAAGTGGCATTGCTGCGTACCTATAGCCTTTTAACCTAATCGCTTAACAACCTAAATTCCCTAAACAGCTAATCGCCTAAGCACCCATATTTTTACTACATTTGGTGTAAGAAATGAGAAAACTGAACAATTCATACCGGAATGGGAAATATTGTGGGAGTTTAGCAGAGATATAAACAAGTAGGTGGCAAGTGAACGAAATGGCGACGACAAGCAAGATACATTTTCATTATAGATTGAAATCAAATTCTGAAAAGTATGAAAAGAAAAATTGTTCTATGTTATTGTGTCATCGTAATGACAGCTGTTTCTGTTTTTGGACAACAAGCACAGCAGGATTCTACATTTAAAAGGTTTTTTGTTGGAAGTACCTTTTTCATGTTAGGTAATTTAGACAAGCGTAATTCGCCCGATTTTGTTCAGCTTAACTTGGGTTATAGAATTACTCCCAAAGACGTGATATCTATTGAAGCCAAAACATGGAAATATGCATGGCCCTTGGGTATTCCATATGGAGATTCATATGAGGCTTCTGAAGAAAAATTTCCGGGATACATCAGAGAATATGGCATAGCTCTTGCGTATCAACGCTTTTGGTGGAAAGGTTTATACACAGCTATTCATATAATGAATGCCAGACAGACATTTGTGGACGATGCCAATAATAAGATAAAAAATGGGTATCAGATGTTCAATACCTATCGTTTGGGTTACCAATTCAAGTTTTTCAAAAATAGATTCTTTATTGAACCTTCTATAGCCATTACACAGAGACTCATACATACCACAATGCCCGAATCATTTGCTAAATTAGATGATAAATGGCCTAAATATTTCATAGGTGAACCTGGGTTTCATTTTGGTTATAATTTTCAATAAACTATTTTGAGTATATATTTTTGAAAATTGGTAATGAAAAATAACACAGGCCGCCAACACTATTCTAAGATTCCACAAGACAATTCTCAAAAATGGCTGCAAATGGTATTGTATCAACAAGAGAGGGGTGCCGTGTCTCCCCTCTCCAATAAGCCACAGTCAACAAACAAAAGCTAAGCAAGTAGCAGCTGCCAAACGGTAAGAAGTACTCTAGCCTACCTAAACACCTAAACGCCCATATTTTTACTACATTTGATCTGAAGAATGCTTTTGGAGAGCTTGTAAACGAATCTGTGTGTAATTACAAAAACAAACCATAATGCCTTACCTCGCTAGCATATTTGAGATTGCATTATTTATAGTTTTACCGCTGATAGTTTACTGTCAGCAGTGCTATGCTTCAAGGAAGCAGCTCATTCTAAATATTGCATTGCTATACTCCATTTGGTTTTTATCGTATGCTTTCCTTCATGAATTATCCCACATGTTTGGCTCATGGATTACGGGGGCAAAAATTTCAGGCTATCAGCTAATACCGCCATTTTGGAAGGGAGATTTTAGAACTGCTTTTATAAATTCAATCTTCAAAAATGAAACGCAAACCGTTGTTTCTACCATCATGCCCTACTTACGCGACATCATTTTTTTGATAGCGGGCCTTTGGATATTTAGAAGAAAAAAGCTGCGTCACCATTTTCTCAATGGGCTTTTATTGACGTTGCTAGTTTTCAGCCCCCTTTACGATATCATCAATAATTATTCTGGGTTCGTTTTCTATTCCTATGGCGATTTCAATGAGCTATCGAAAGCAGCTGGCGTAGTTTACACCAATATAGCTGGAACTCTATTTACCGTAATAGCAATAGCTATAACGTTGCGAATTTTTGTGGTTTACAAAAAACAGATTCCAACGCAGAAGTCAACCACCAGATAAAATTTAAGCCATAGCAGCCAGCGCAAAGAACTGCGGCCAAACGGTATGAAGTGCTCCTACCACCCTAAATACCTAAACGACTAATAGCCTAAACAACTATTTTTTTGTAAGTTTGGGGTAGTGAATGCTCTTGGCTCACCTGTAAACGAGCTAGCGTTAAGTGCAGGAAGTAACCAATCCTAATGAAACATTTTGTAATTTTACAAAAAAAGAAGATTATGACTTTTGAGAAAACATATGATATTCAAAAGAATAACCAGCTAGTTATCAATCTACCTGAAAGATTTCGATCGAAAAAAAAGGTGAGAGTTATTATCGAGGATATTGATGAGAATAGAGAAGATAAACTCTCCATACTAAAAAAAGCAGCCAGCGACCCTATTTTTCTTTCCGATATTGCTGAGATTGATTCTGACTTTAGGTATTCCGATAATGAGCTGAAATGAAGATTAATAAATGGACTATTTGGCGAGCCAATCTCGATCCAGTAGTTGGTTCTGAGCAAGGAAAATCCAGACCAGTTTTAATCATCAGCGAGGATGATATTAATTCTTTGCTTAACATAGTCAACATTATTCCTATTACCTCCCGAAAACAAGGCAGAGTAATTTACCCAAATGAGGTTTTGCTACCTGCAGAAATTAGTGGACTCGACAAAGAATCTATCGCTCTTTGCCACCAGATTAGAACAATTGATAAGAGTCGTCTGTCGAAAAAATATGGTCAAATAGCTTCCAATGAAATTCAGAACGAAATTATAGATGCTGTTTGTTTTCAATTAGGCATCATTAGAAACTAAATCTACCACCCCACTGCTCAATCAGCCTTTTCGAACCTCTGCAATAAGCCACGCCAATAAACGAACGGTAAGCAGTGCTCCTACCAAACTAAGCACCTAACAGACTAAACACCTAATCCCCTAAATACCTAATCCCCTAATCCCCCTCTCAACCTTCTAATCCCGTTTTTGTTATCTTCATTACATCATGGAGCAAAAAATCAATAGCATGAATCCAACGGTTGATCTATTTTTAAGCAAAGCCCCAAGGTGGCAGGCCGAGATGGAGCGGTTGAGAGCAATCATTATTGGCTGCCAGCTCTCCGAAGAGATGAAATGGGGCAAGCCTTGCTACTCGTATCAGAATAGCAACGTAGCCATAATACAAGGATTTAAGGACTACTGTGCACTCCTCTTTTTCAAGGGTGCCCTTCTCAGTGATCCCAGCGGTATTCTTGTCAAAATGGGGGAAAATACGCAGGCGGGGCGACAGCTTCGATTCACCAATGTTCGGGAGATAGCTGAGATGGAAGCCATGCTGAAAGCCTACATTTACGAGGCCATTGAGGTGGAAAAAGCTGGGCTGAAGGTGAATTTTAAAAAGACAACCGAGTTCAATATTCCCGAAGAATTTCAGCATAAGCTAAATGAAATCCCGGCCCTGAAAGCCGCGTTTGATGCCTTAACACCGGGACGGCAAAGAGCCTACATTCTTCATTTCGCCCAACCCAAGCAATCTGCAACCCGGGAGTCGCGGGTTGAGAAATGTATACCGCAAATTCTCAACGGAAAGGGGTTAAACGACTAGCCATTCGAGGAGAAGCTAATTCAAACTTTGCAGTTTTACCTCCGCACAGATGGGTGAGCTGGTCTTCTGCGGAAAACCTATGCCAACAAAGGAAAGCTAACCACCTAGCAGCAGATGGGAAAATAGCGACCAGCCCTAAAGGGGAAATCGCTAACTTGGGGCTGTGGCCCCTAACTGCTAAATTGGAGCTAATTGAGGTGGATTCGGAATGTTTTGCTAAATTGGTTTGTTTTAAAGTGCAATGAATAGGTTGGCATCAAATATCTCAAAAGTCCACAACACTAAGAAGTATGGCAGCTGCAAAACGCATAGCAATACTCTTTTTTTGCACAGTAATTCTGGCCGTGGGCAGCTGCAGCGGACAGACCTTACCAACAGATAAGCTCTATTTAAAGAACTTTGATTTCAAGAGCATTTTCGGTTACAAGAATGGCGATCTGAATACAAGCTACTGCTTGCTTGGTCGGGGATTCTTCAGGACTATTCATTCTACCGACGCTGACAGCTTAATGAATAGCTGGTTAACCACACACCCCCAAGCCATAGTGGTTAAGGTATCGTCGCTGGCTACTCCCCAAAAATCCAATTCAAGTCTCAATATAACCTATTGCTGGATAATTGACAACAGCGACACGCTGAACAACTACCTCATAAAGGAGGGTTGCTACCCAGGTGGAACCATGCAAAGACCGCAGACTTGGATTGAAATGTCGAAAGAGGAAAAAGCACTTTACAAAAACGCCGACAAACCAAAAGTAAAGATCTTTGTTGACCAGAAAGCATACGATAATTTTCTCCAGCAAATTATATCGGCAGAAAAATATGCAAAGGAGAACAAGCTGGGAATTTGGTCAAATGCTGATCATTAGGAGTAATTTACCTACCGTTAAGTGAGATTGCACAATCCACTAAGCGACCAAGGCAGGCTTCGGAATGGCTGATTTCAATAAATAATTATGTAGTATCTTTACGAAAAGATAAAACTATGCTCACCAAAGATAAGCTAAGTAAGGCAACCCAGAATCTCCCAGATTCTTTCACTATCGACGAGTTAATCGACCAGCTAATTTTCATTGAAAAGGTTGAAGAGGGTCTTCGGCAATCCGAAATTGGTAAGGTAATATCAAATGATGATGTTAAACTCATGATTGACAAATGGTCAAAATAGTTTGGACTGAACTTGCCTTAGCAGATTTGAAGGAAGTAAACGATTTCATAGCTCGAGATTCTTTACGCTATGCCAGAATAACAACAGCCAAAATATACCAAAGAATACAAACTGTAAAGGAGAATCAATCCATTAATTGAGAGAAAAGTTCCTGAATTTAGCATTGAAGAAATTCGCGAAGTTATAGAAGGCAATTATAGAGTAATATATAGAGTAGTAAATGATTATCAGATTGATGTGCTGAGGATAATTCATTCTGCTAGGTTAATAAGAAAAAAGAACATTAAATAAACCCAGCTTATCGTAATAGAACTGAACGTTGCCACCCTTTCAGTTATTAGTATCCGCCTATCCGAATAAGTGGTATCTCCACCTATAATCTCAGTCTAAAACCTCAACGTTAAATTACCTTAAATGGAGAAATATTGGCCTCCGAGGTAGGGTATTTGGAACAATACTTGTAATAATTGCAAAACTAAACTAAGACAACAGAGCCATGAAAACAACAGTTCGATTTACCATAATGGCCATAATAGCATTTGCTATGACCCTTGGAAATGCTGAAGGTCAGAATGTGAGAAGAGAAAGAGACCAGAAGGACCATAACGAAAATGTGGCTAAAGAGAGAGACCATAGGGACCGTAACGAAAATGTGGTTAGAGAGAGGCACCATAATGACCGCGACCGTGAGGTAGTAGCAGTTAGACGATGGCATCATCGCGGCCGAAGGGTGGTAGTTTTTCATCCGGTTTGGGGTCCAAGGCTAGTTTACCATCACCGCTGGGTTTACTTTCCTCGCTACAACTTCTACTGGGACAACGTTCGAGGAATGTATGTTTACTTGAACAACAACGCATGGGTTGTTAGCGCATCGGTTCCATCGTTTGCAGTTAGAATCAACCTGAATGAAGCAAGAAAGGTTGAGCTGCCCGACCAATCAGATGACATAGACAATATTCAGGATAACAATAGGGAGCACGAGTCTCTATACAAAGCAGAGCAAGATAAGCAGTAGTAAAGTAGTAATTCTTATTGGGTTAATTAGTTGGTTACTTAGGTTGAAAACCCTCCATGGTGAAAGCCACTGGAGGGTTTTCTTTTTGGTTAAAATCCTAGACCAAATAGCACCATCCCGCGCATTGGTTCCAGGCAGGCAGGAAATGAAAAAAGAGACACAAGCTATTGCGCCTCTTCGTTCTCTAATATTCTTTAACTTCTTTTACTTCATCTCAAAAGAAATTACTTCATCAGAAACCCCGTTCCCCTCTCCTCAACCACCGCAACAAAGTTGGCTATGGAGCGGTCGTAGCCACGCTCCACATCGTCGGGAAAGTAGCAGGCAGGGAGTTGTCCCTTTTTACGATGGTAAGCAACACACTGGCAGCAGTTACCCTTGCGCGAGCATGGATAGGAGCAGTTACAACCTTTAAGGTTTTGAGCATTTTGACACTCCATATCCTCAACAATTACCGTTTTACAATCTTATCGTGAATTTGAGTCCAGAGGTAACCTCCCAACTTTTCGGCTTGTCGTTTCATGGCATCAGCTCCTGCGCTAGCCATGTTTAAGTTTGCAGCGGTGGTTCCAGCCAGCTGTTGCGAAAACAGCACATTTCCCTTGTTGTCCTTTAGCTGAATGGTTCCAACCACCTCGGCATAAACTAGGCTCCCCGACTGGTTACGCTGAACCGTTTCGGCCTGAACATCCAGCACAAAATCGGCACTTCGAGCATCTGAAGCAAGGTCAATACCATCGCCATTAAGCAGGCTAATGAGCTTCGATGCAAGAGGATGGTCGGCAAGAATAGTTCCTTGATTCTTCTCCACCGAACTTACAAACACCTTTGGCTTAATAACCTCGATGGAAATGTAGGCTGGAGACGGATTGAACTTCTCAGACAATCGTCTGAAGTAGCTGTTGGTGGTTGCTTCGGCAGCCATACCAGGCCAGTCGGCCTCGGCGGTAAAGGTTTCATTTCCTTTTGCTGAAGTAATATTATCGAGCGCGTAGCCAGCCTTTCCCATCTCGTTGGTAAGCACGGTTGCGTTGCGCAGCGGCTTGGCTGTAAATGAAAATATCAATGGAAACTGCTTTACTGGATTACCACCTGTGGTAGCAGTGAATTGAAGTTTGTCGGAAGGTAGGTTCTCACCCGCTTTTACCGAAAGTGATTGCTGAGAAGCAACTATTTTAATGCTGTTTACCAGGCCAGTAATGGCATCGAACAGCTCATTTCCTAAGAGAATCGATTTCCCGTTGTAAGTTGTTTGCAGCGGCTCGCCAAGGTAGGCTTTCATGCTCTCCAACGCCTTTATGTAGTTCATAAAAGCGTTCTTAACATCACCACTATTCTTAAAGCTGTTGCCCCGTTCAAAAAGGTCGAGACCGCTGGTAACAGCCTCATCCCTTTTCTTGGCCTGAATGTCGGCCCACGTGGCTTTCGACAGGCGGTAGTAGCTCCACACACTGGTATTGTCCTCGTAGGTGTCGACTAACTCGTAGCCCTCCAAATCCTTTTGCGATTCGGCCTGTATGGTAGAGGTAAAATCCTCGGAAAAGCGCAGCGACGACTCAAACTGGTGCAGCACCGAGCTGGTTGAGATGGATACCGAGATCTCGCTCGACATATCGGCCAGCGCATTATTTTTCGACGATTGACGGTAGGAGTTCACATCGCCAACCTTTGGTGCACGTCCTACCCCAACGTAGTAGCCTGGAATAGAAGGTTTGCTCTGCACCCAAGCAGGTGGAGGTGGTACGTTCTCGCTTGCCTTTTTGGATGAAGAACAAGCAAATAGGCCCATGAGAGCTGCAATTACAAACAAGTGTTCACGTATCCTCATAGCAAAATTGTTCTAGTGACCTTCTGGATTATAGGCATTGAGCTTAGCAGCTACGCTCTTTGCGATATAGCTAGCCACTTCGCCTTCAAGATCGTTAGTGGTTCTTAGCTGCTGACGACCACTGAGAAGTGAACTCAGCTGGCTTATGCTGTTTCGGTTATCGTAAACCGCATCGTCGGGCATTTTTCTATCGGAATGCTTCCAGTAACCTGGGACCAGCTTATCAACATCTCCATTGTATATAGCAAAGTGAACCATATCTTTTGCAGTATAGGTAACCACATCGGTAACCATCACTGCTCCGGTCTCAACTGAGGTGAGCTGATACTGAAAAGTGCAGGAAGCTGTAGATGTTTGATTATACTCCTTATAGCGGGTCTTAACATAGTAAGGAACAAGTATATTCTTCTTTTGAGCAGTATCGTACTTGTTCACCATCTCCCTAACCCAACCTGGCATCTCCTGTACCTGCATTCGGCCAGGATCGGTATTCACGCTAACCAGCCTGCCAGTGAGAATAGCCTTAGCACCAAGCAGGTTTCCTACCTCAATATTGGAGTTGTTGCTAAGGCTAATCATCTGCTCCTGCGTCAGCTGCTGACGATTAGCCTCGTCCACAACCACCAGAAAAGGATTGTTCAGCGCATTTACCGAGCTGGTAATAAGGGAAGCCAGCTGAGTAGCGAATCCAGCATCGTTCATATAGGCCTCAATAGGTTTAATGCCAATGGTAATAAGTGCTTTACGACGTGCCTCAGTCTTAAGGTCGTTGCTGTTCTTATAGCTTCCGTAAGCCTTAATTAGCTGGTCAAAATCTGCGTAGGCTTTTCTATTCAAGTTCGATTGCATGGCTTGCACCCCATCGCGATAAATTGGCTCAGCTATGGCCGTAATGAGTAGCTCATCGCTCTTTTCATAGCCCGGTTCCAGCTGCTTAACTTCCTGAAGCAGCTGTTCCGCCTTTGTGAAATTCTCATCATCGAGAGCCAGCTGTGCCTCTGGGTATATCTGCTTTAGGTAGCGCGACTTGGCGTCGTCGTAGAGCGATTTGTAGCGCTCTGGTTGCTGCAGGTTAACTCCCACGGCTGAAACCTTGTTGGCGTATGCCTGCGCATCAAGATAGTCGTATACGGCATCCTTCATGTTTCCGGAATCGTAGGCCGAACTAAAATTGATAAACTTATGGTCGAGCACCAGCTGACCGTTTTTCTTCAAACCCACCAATGCATCTACGTTGTTATGGTTAGCGTAGGCCGATTGATAGTAGGCATCAGCCGCCTGTTCGTATAATCCCTGACTTTCGAGCTTTGCCCCTTGCTTTGCCAATCGCTTGGAGGCACATGAACTTGCAATAACAGCAACTGAAATAAGGAGGATAGGTAAAATTCTTTTCATAAGGCAATTTATTTTGAGATTGGCTCGCTAAATGTAGCACTTCTCGCATAACCATCCAAAAATTTATGGAAGGCTGAAGTAGATGCTAGCCCCTAAGCTAATGAGAGAAGCAAATCTGGACTAAGATTGGTAAGTGACAACACAACCAAATCGGCGACCTCCAAATTTTGTCCTAATGAAACATCGGACTGCAGGCCCACACATGCCATTCCAGCGGCCTTTGCAGCAAGCACGCCATTGGTGGAGTCTTCAATAACAACGCAGTTTTGAGGAGCAATTCCCAGCCGTTGTGCTGCCAAAATGAACACTGCAGGATTTGGTTTTGCTAGGGCAACCTCCTCACCACTTGCTAATGCCTTAAAATACCGGCCAATGTTGAATTTACGAAGCACTAGGTGAATATTGGTTAGCGAAGATGAAGATGCAAGAGCTATGGGAACACCGTAGTTAAACAAACTTTTAAGTAGCTCCTCGGCGCCGGGAACAAGCGAAACCGAACCATTTGCAGCCAAAGCCTTAAGGTAACGCTCCTCCTTAATGGCAACATAGTAACCAAGCTCCTTGGGTAGTTTGAATTCGGCTTTCAGCTGTGCCCACATACCAGCATTTGATGTTCCGGTAAATCTATGCTGCTGCTCGGGCGATATGGCCATTCCAAATTCGGTAAACATCTGCCGCTCCACCTCCTTGTGCAGCGGTTCGCTGTCCACAATCACCCCATCCATATCAAAAATAACCGCCTTTGCCATTCTGTTCACCATTTTAACTGCTACCCACTGGCAACTTAACTAATGTTCGCAGGAATTGAATCACTGCATAATGCACACCACAAAAATGGGAAAATATACTTAACGGAATGCTATTAGTTGCTATGTTGCACAAACAGGATGGTTTGAGTTTGAGGAGATATCGGAAATGTATTTGGACAAGAAGCACAGTTGGATTGCTTGGAACCATTAAATTAACCAATCTCCATAAATTACAGGAACTGCTGCCACGACTTGATGTATTTCTTGCCACAACCGGAAAAACAGAGTATCTTAAGTAAAATTTTTTTACCATTTTCTGCGCCTTAATCCAGCCCTAGGTTGATAGCAGTATTACTGTGAAAATAAGAGTTTTAAGAGCAAAACAGAAAGTAAATACCAAAAAATGGACAAGCATACTTCCATCCAAAAAGTTCTTAAGGAGAAGATACTCGTACTCGATGGAGCCACTGGCACCATGATTCAGCGCCATAAACTAACCGAAAACGACTTTAGAGGGGTACGTTTTAGCACTCACCCTAAATCGGTGAAAGGAAATAATGATCTTCTGGTGCTTACCCAACCCCAGATTGTGGAGGGTGTGCACAGGGCATATCTGGAAGCCGGAGCCGACATCATAGAAACCAACACCTTTAATGCCAACCGAATTTCGCAAGCCGACTATGGATTGGAGGAGGTGGTTTACGAGTTAAACAGGGAGGCAGCACGTATTGCCCATGGTATTGCTGCAGAGTTTACTAGCAAGAATCCACTAAAGCCTCGCTTTGTGGCAGGCTCCATGGGGCCAACAAACAAAACAGCTAGCCTTTCACCCGATGTTAATAACCCGGCATACCGTGGCGTTACTTTCGACAAACTTGTGGACGCCTATACCGAACAAGCTAAAGGACTCATTGATGGTGGAGTGGATATTTTACTAGTTGAAACCGTTTTCGATACCCTGAATGCCAAGGCTGCCCTCTTTGCTATTGAGCAGGTGCTTGATGAGAAGCAACTCCAAATTCCAATCATGGTTTCTGGCACCATTACCGATGCCAGTGGAAGAACACTCTCTGGCCAGACGCTTCAGGCATTTATCAATTCTGTTTCGAATGCGCCACTGCTAAGCATTGGTTTAAACTGCGCCATGGGTGCAAACCAGCTCCTACCCTTCCTTGCTGAGCTTTCGCAGAATACCGAATTCTTTGTGAGCGCCCATCCCAATGCCGGGTTGCCCAATCAACTGGGTGAATACGAAGAAACTGCACAGGAAATGGCCAGCGTGGTGGAGCAATACCTGCAGCGCGGATTGGTGAATATTGTGGGAGGATGCTGTGGAACTACACCAGCCCACATAGCCCTTATTGCCGAACTCGCGCAGAAATTCCCTCCCCGTAAACCTGTTGAACTGCCAAAATATTCCAGATATAGTGGGTTGGAACCGTTGGAACTTCGACCGGAAATCAACTTCTTGAATATTGGGGAACGAACCAACGTGGCCGGCTCCAAAAAGTTTGCCCGCCTTATTGCCGAAGGAAAATACGAGGAGGCGTTGTCCGTTGCCCGTGAGCAGGTTGAAGGCGGAGCACAGGTAATCGACGTATGCATGGACGATGCCCTTATTGAGGGAGAAAAGGCCATGACCACCTTCCTTAACTATGTGGCTGCAGAACCAGACATTTCGCGCGTTCCTGTAATGATTGACTCTTCCAAGTTCAGCATTATTGAAGCCGGACTGAAATGCGTGCAGGGAAAATCCATAGTAAACTCCATTAGCCTAAAGGAAGGTGAAAAGCAATTTGTTGCCCACGCAAAAACCATTCGACGCTATGGTGCCGCCATGGTAGTAATGCTTTTCGACGAGAAAGGGCAGGCTGCAACCACCCAGCACCGAATTGAGGTAATCCAACGAAGCTATAATCTGCTTGTCTTAAAGGCTGGAATAAGGCCCGAAGATATAATATTCGACCCCAATATTCTGGCCATCGGTACCGGTATTGCCGAACATGCAAACCATGCCGTGAGCTTTATTGAAACCTGTAGGTGGATTAAGGAAAACCTTCCAAGGGTAAAGATTAGCGGTGGGGTGAGCAACCTCTCCTTTAGCTTCAGGGGAAACAACACAATTCGCGAAGCCATTCACTCCGTTTTTCTCTACCATGCCAGCAGAGCAGGCATGGATATGGGTATTGTAAACCCATCCATGCTCATGATCTACAGCGAAATTCCTGCCAACCTGCTTCAGCTCACTGAGGACTTGGTGCTCAATCGACGGAAAGATGCTACGGAACGGCTACTGGCCTTTGCCGAGAATCTGCACGATGAAAAGCAGGAAAATGTAAAGCAGAATGAGTGGCGAGATGCTCCGGTGGAAAAACGGCTATCCCACTCTTTAGTCAAAGGCATTACCGAGTTCATTGCACAGGACACCGAGGAGGCACGGCAACAATTTGCCAGTGGACTTGACGTAATTGAGGGTCCGCTGATGGATGGAATGAAGATTGTTGGTGAACTTTTTGGCTCAGGAAAAATGTTTCTACCTCAGGTGGTAAAGAGTGCACGGGTTATGAAAATGGCCGTTAGCATTCTTCAACCCTACATTGAGGAGGAGCGGAAGCAAGGTAAAATGATGCAATCAGCAGGAAAGATTTTACTTGCAACCGTAAAGGGTGACGTGCACGATATAGGAAAAAACATCGTGGGTGTTGTGCTCTCGTGCAATGGATTCGAGATAATCGATCTTGGAGTAATGGTTACCACTGAAAAAATAGTGGAGGAAGCGATAAAACAGAAGGTTAACTTAGTTGGACTTAGTGGACTGATCACACCATCGCTCGACGAAATGGTCCAGGTGGCTAAGGAGATGGAGCGACAGAAGCTTTCCATCCCAATCATGATTGGTGGTGCCACAACATCAAAACTTCATACAGCCCTTAAGATAGACCATGAATATAGTGGCGGTGTTGTTCATGTGAAGGATGCTTCACTTGCTGCCATGGTGGCTTCCAAACTTATTAACGACAAAACGAGGAAAGAATTTATTCAAGATACCCGCAAAGATTACAAACGAGTAGTTGACAACTATACTGCTGAAAAGATAGAGGTTATTCCCCTTTTGACAGCAAGGAACAATGCACTTAAAACTGACTGGGATGCCTACAACCCACCCAAGCCAGCAAGGATAGGAGTTTGTGCCTATATTGATTACCCGCTAGAGGAGATTCGGTCATATATTGATTGGACATTCTTCTTTTTTGCTTGGAATATTAGTGGGAGATATCCAGCCATACTAAAGGATCCGGTGAAGGGAAAGGAAGCTCAAAAACTCTTTGAGGATGCCAATTCGCTGCTTGATATTATTACTAAGGACAAATCCTTTTCGGCAAAAGGTGCTGTTGGAATGTTTCACGCCAACTCTAAGGGAGACGATATTATTATATATGCTGATGACCTTCGAGACAATATCCTTCAACATTTTCCGCAGCTACGCAATCAAGAAAAGAAGGTAAACAATGAGCCAAACTTGTGCCTTTCCGACTATGTAGCACCAGCAGAATCGGGAAAGGAGGATTATTTTGGTGTATTTGCTGTTACTATTTTTGGTGCAGAACAGCTAGCCAAAGTATACCAGGAACGAAACGACGAATATAACGCCATTATGGTTAAGATATTGGCCGACAGGCTTGCTGAAGCCTTTGCCGAGCTGCTACACCATAAAGTTCGTAAGGAAATTTGGGCCTATGCACCCAACGAAAAGGAGAGCATTGATGAGATGATAAAAGGGCATTACTTAGGAATTCGGCCAGCACCTGGATACCCAGCCTGTCCGGACCATAGAGGAAAAACGCTAATATTTGATCTACTTTCGGCCCAGGAACATATTGGCATCCAGCTAACCGAAAATCTAGCCATGATACCTGGAGCCTCCGTCTCTGGATATTACTTTTCTCATCCAGCTAGCAAGTATTTTAACGTTGGCAAAATTGCACCCGATCAGCTTACTGATTATGCAGAGAGACTTAATCTATCTCAAGAAGAGGTAATTAAATTTATGCCAACCTTTATCTTGTAAAGCAAACTTTTCAGAAATTCGAATAGAATCAACATATCAGGAATAGCAAACCATAGACAACCATGACCATAACAGAACATCTGCAAAAGGCCACTTCAACCCTGTTCTCATTTGAGTTGCTGCCTCCACTAAAAGGGGAAAACCTTCAATCAATTTTCAATGCTATCGATCCGCTTTTGGAGTTTTCACCAGCATATATAAACGTTACCTACCACCGTGAAGAGGTGGTGTACCAAAAAAATGCCGATGGGTCACTGTTTCCCAAAGTTCTCAGGCGAAGACCTGGTACAGTTGGTATTGCAGCCGCTATTCAGCACCGCTACAACCTCGATGTAGTGCCGCACCTTATTTGCGGTGGCTTCAGCGTGGAAGAGACTGAGGATGCCTTAATCGATTTTGATTTTCTAGGTATCCAAAACATTTTGGCCGTAAGGGGTGATTCCGATAAAATTACCGGAAAGTTTGAACCAAAGCCTGGTGGTCACCACCATGCTGTTGATCTGGTAAAACAAGTAATGAGGATGAACAGTGGGAAATATATTGATGAGAATATTGAAGCGGCCAATCCAACAAGTTTTTGCGTAGGAGTTGCAGGCTATCCTGAGAAGCATACAGAAGCGCCAAACATGGCCACCGACCTAATGCACCTAAAGGAAAAAGTTGATGCCGGTGCTGCCTACATTGTTACGCAGCTGTTTTTCGATAATAGCAAGTTCTTTGCCTTTGTGGAAAATTGTCGAAAAATTGGCATAACTGTTCCTATTATTCCAGGTATTAAACCCATCTCCTTAAAGGAACACCTAAACATTTTACCACGCGTTTTTAATGTTGACTTACCGGAGGAACTGGTACGCGAACTTAACTTTTGCAAAGATAATAAGGCGGCCAGAGAGCTGGGTATAGAGTGGGCCATAAAACAAACGCAGGAACTTAAAAGGGCCGGAGTAGCCTCCATCCACTTTTACACCATGGGGAAATCGGACAATATTGCCCGAATAGCAAGAGCAATCTACTAGAGACTAGAACTGTAAACTACAAATATCTCGACAACATTTCAAAAAGAATCTCCTGTTCAATTGGCTTGAATATATAGTCGTTGCAACCCGCCTTTATGGCTAAAGCCACATCAGGACTTTGGGTATAAGCCGATTGCGCTACTATTGGAATTTCTTGGTCGATTTCACGTATTTTTTTCATTGCGGTAATACCATCCATCACCGGCATCTTAATATCCATTAGCACAAGGTCGAACTGTTTACCATCCAAGATGAAGTCCAACGCTTCTTTACCATTTCTTGCAATTACAACCTCCAGACCATATGGTTCTAAAATCTGCGATAATAAAAAGGCATTAATTCTATCATCCTCTGCTATAAGTAACTTCTTACCTGTCCAGTCAACGGTCAAGGTATTCTTCTCGTTTACCGTTGCCATTATGGGTGATTCCAGTGAAGGTGAATAAGCAATGGTGAAATAAAATGTAGATCCAACTTTAGGTTTCGAACTTACCCAAATATTTCCACCCATGAGTGTAACAATTGCCTTTGAGATGGCAAGACCAAGGCCAGTACCACTCGCTAGTTTTGCAGAATCTGTCTCTGCCTGCCTAAATCGTTCAAAAATGAGCTGGTGATCAACCTCTGAAATCCCAATCCCTGTATCCTCAACAAAAAACTCGAGCAGACCTCCTTTTTGATGATATCCGAATTTCACATGGCCTGTATTGGTAAACTTAATCGCATTGCCAATAAGGTTGGTTAAGACCTGCTTTAACCTATCTCCATCTAGCATTAAGAAGGCATCCTCATCATGGGAATCTTTGAAAGTGAGAAGTTCAATTCCTTGCTCATTGGCTTTACCCATATGGATGAGTTGCTGTTCATCTACCAGTTGATTGAGATTGATGGCAGAGGTATTTAGCTGAACCTGATTGGCTTCAATCCTCGAAATATCGATAAGATCATTTATAATTGTGAGCAGCTGCTTGCCACTATTTTGAATTATGCCAACATATTGTTCCTCCTCAGTAATGGAATTATCCCTATTTAATAAAAGCTGCGAAAAACCGATAATGCCATTCATGGGTGTTCGAATTTCGTGGCTCATGTTAGCAAGGAAAGCGGATTTTAGCCGGTCGCTCTCCTCTGCTTTGTTTTTTGCCTGTATGAGTTCGATATTCTGAAGTTCTATTTCCCGATTCTTGCGTCTTACCTCCTCTTCTGCTTGCTTTCGAACAGAAACATCGCGATATATGCCATACACACCAAGCTTGCCTCCCTTAAAAACGATAGGGTTAGCCAAAATAGAGACATAAACAGACGACCCATCCTTACGGTAACGGATTGCTTCGTACACCTCAGGGGTACCTCTGTTTGCTGAAAAGAAAACCCTGTTCGATTCATCAATTAGATGTTTTGGAACAATCAGGTCATTCAGCGGTTTACCCTGAGCCTCCTCCTTCGAATATCCAAAAAGTTTGGTAAACTCGGCATTGATTCGAAGAATAGTTTGGTCGAGATCAAGAATAACAATGGCCTCTGGGGACCACTCAAAAAGCTGCTCAAAGTAAACCCGCTCCAGCTCAATGGCCTCCTCTGCTATTTTTCTTTCTGTTACATCGATGGCTAAGCCCACCACACCAATGGGCATACCTTTCCTATCAAGCTGGGGAGAGAAGATGGTATCAAGCAAAACCCCATTCATCTCAAACGTCTCTTGAATAATATTACCTGCCAAACTCTCCTCGATAGCCAGTCTTATTTCAGGAAAAGAAGAATACATTTCCAGTGCACTTTTACCAACCACCTCGCCCGGCATGAGGCCTAGCTTTGCCAATCCCTTACCTTCCGAAAGAATAAAGCGACCCTCTTTATCCAATGTAAATACAATTGCTTCAATGTTTGTTGCAACAACCCTAAATCGGGCTTCGCTATCCTGCAAGGCCTTTTCATAGCGCTTTCTTTCAGTTATATCGCGCCAAACCACATAAAATACTGTATTCCCTTGAATTAGAATTGGCGTAAGCATTACTTCCACAGGCAACTCGCTACCATCCTCTTTGAAGTGTACCCATTCAAATCGAGCATATCCATTCATCATTGCATGCTCAATCATACTATCCATTTTTGCTGCAGAGTCAATCCCATCCTGCCTTTGGGGCGAGATATCAAGTGGACTCGTTCCAACTAAATCGTCCTTGCTACTATATCCCAAAACCTTGAGTGTGGCAATATTGCAATCAATAATAGAGGTTGATGAAAGGAGAAGAATTGGATCGGAGGACTCTTCATACAACCGGCGGAATGTCTCCTCGCGCTCACTAATTTGAGCTTTATAGTAAACCCTATCGGTAATATCACGAATTATGGACTGATAGCTTCCATCGGGCATTTTCTTTGAGTGCATTTCAACAATCACTTTTGTGCCATCAGGACGTAACAGGTAGCGCTCCAGCACAACGGTGTGTCCAGCACTTAACAAATCGAACCGAAACGGCTTCTCCTCTATGATGTCACTCGGAAAAAGATCGGAGATATATCTTCCTACCACCTGATCTCTAGCCAGACCACTAATCTCCAAAAAGCGGGAGTTTGTTTCAATAATATTTCCCTTAGAGTCGCCAATTAAAAACCCATCGACTGCAAATTCCACAATTTCATGGTACATCTGCTCGCTCCGCGACAGGGCATGTTCCATCATTTCAAGCTGACTAACATCTCGAAACTCCGTTACCCTCACTATCTTCCCGCCCAGAGATACCTGCTTTCCTTGAATTTGCAGTGGATATCTCGACTCGTCCTTTCTCTGTCCTACAACCTGATAGGGAAGTTCATATCCTTCCAATATATTTTGCATCACCTGATCACGAAACTCCGGTGCAATGAGCAGTAGTCCATTCATCCCCATTAACTCCTCATGCGAAAATCCTGTTAATATGGAAAGTTGCCCGTTTGCCTCAATGATAATTCCTTTATCGTGAATACCTATGCCGCCAAAGGATGCTTCCGATAGCACCTTGAAACGTTGCTCACTCTCCTGCAAAGCTTTTTGATAATATTTTGCATTTTGCAAATTCTGGAGAGATATTAAAATAGTGATTATGCCATCCCCAGAGCTAGTGGCAGTCAAAGTTTCGGTAATTTGGTATAGAATATAGTCCCCACTCAATGCTTTTAAATGAATTAGCATTGAAAATTCCGAAAATAGAGCATTACCAATTATTAAGTCCTCCTCTTTTTCCCTGAGTAGAGGATGCTCATCAGCCTGCAAAAAATTCCAGTAAAAAGGGCTAATATCTTTTACTTGTTCCAAAGTATAACCCAATTCCTCCGTTATAAACACATGAAGATATTCAACCTCCCCAATCGTAGGTTTATATACTAATTTTGTAATAGGTATTAGAAATAATTCACCGCTACCCATTGCTTTTGGAGGTAAGGTCATACTTAGCAATAATATTTACAGCTCTTATTTACAACGAATTAATCAAACGAATAATGAAAATGGGAGAATAAATCGTCAATCCTAATTTACAGTAAATAATGGATTCTAACAATAATAAATGTTTGAAGCTAATTCATTGCCATCCTACTAAAAACAAATTGTAGTGCAGAATGGCATTGATTAACAAGTTGCTCCATGTTAGCGAAGGTTTGCACACAATAATAGTACAAAAATCCTAGAGAAAAAGGGAACGACCTATACCAAATTCCGTAACTTGGTGGCGCAAAACAGAAAACTTAAAACCATGATTAGGAAGTTATTAATACTACTTTTACCTACAATCCTGCTACTTTCCAGCTGTAAAACAAACCAGGAAGAGGTAAATCAATCGTCAAAAACAATGGATCAGAAGGTTGTTTCTAAAGTAATTGACTCGCTTGTCGTTAAAAACGGTGATGCTCAAAAAGTCTTTATTGATAAAGGCGTTAGACAAGTTGCTGCCCTTTGGCAATCAACCGATGGGAACGAAAGTGACTTCATCTCCTTCTGCATGAACAACTATCAAGGGAATGCTGATTCACGGGAAAAACTTTTCACAAAGCTATCCCATGGATTTGAAGTGCTTAATGGCAGCTATTCCAAAATTAACAAGGAGTTGCAGCGTCCACTACAGCTCGATAGAGGTGATGTAATTACCCCAATCGACGAACTGTTTGGAGCATTTAATCCTTCAGCCCACTTCACCGACGATTTCTTTAGCAACCGCATTGCCTTTATCACTATCCTCAACTTCCCCTTCTATAGCCTAAAGGAAAAAACTGAACTTGGACCCAAGTGGAGCAGGCATGAGTGGGCCTATGCCAGAATGGGCGACATGTTCTCCTCAAGAGTGCCTGCCGATGTTCAGCAGAATGCCTCCGATAAGCTAACGGCGGCTGATACCTATATTTCCAACTACAACATTTACATGGGAAAGCTGATCGACAAGAATGGTCAAAGCCCCTTCCCCTCTGACATGAAGCTTATTTCGCATTGGGGTCTTCGCGATGAGCTAAAATCGCAGTACGCCAATAAGGAGAGTGGTCTTGAAAACCAGCAGCTGATTTATGCAGTTATGAAAAGGATCATAGATCAAACTATTCCTACGCAGGTAATCAACAAGGACAGCTGCAGCTGGGATCCCTATACAAATGTTTTGACTTTGAATGGAAAAACCATAGAGTCAACACCAGAACTTGAAAAGCGCTACCAAGTGCTGCTCGACAATTTTCACGCCATGCAGGCCGTGGACAACTTTAGCCCCGACTATCCAACCTACATACAACGCAATTTTGAGCAGCAGATGGAGATTCCGCAGGCCGATGTGGAAAAAATATTCATAAACTTTATCACTTCACCCACCATTCAGGAGATGGGTAAACTTATCAGCAAACGCCTTGGCCGACCATTGCAACCGTTTGACATTTGGTACGATGGATTCAAAGCAAGGGGTTCGATGGACGAAGCCAAGCTAACCGCAATGACCCAAAAGAAATACCCTAATACGGCCGCGGTGCAGAAAGACTTGCCAAATATTCTAAAGAAACTTGGCTTTACTAAGGAAAAGGCTGACTTTATTGCCTCCCATGTCCTGGTTGAAAGCTCCCGTGGGGCGGGTCATGCTTGGGGCACCGAAATGCCTGGAGACGTTTCTCTTCTCCGCACTCGAATTGGCAAAAATGGAATGGACTATAAGGGCTATAACATTGCCGTTCACGAGTTTGGTCACACGGTGGAGCAAACCATTACTATGGATATGGTAGATAATTACATGATGTCGCATGTTCCAAATACAGCCCTTACCGAAGCGTTGGCATTTATTTTTCAGAAACGTGACCTCGACCTGCTCGGTATTAAGGGGCAAGGCAAAGAAAAGAATGATATGCTAGCGCTCGATAATGCTTGGTCGTGCTATGAGATTATGGGTGTTTCGCTGGTAGATATGAACGTGTGGAAATGGCTCTATGCCCACCCTGAAGCAACGGCTGCCGAGTTGAAGGAAGCAACCATATCCATTGCTAAGGATATTTGGAATAAATACTATGCCGAGATTTTTGGCACCAAGGATGAGACTATTTTAGCCATCTATAGCCACATGATAGATAGCCCGCTTTACCTTAGCGCCTATCCAATTGGTTATTTAGCCGATTTTCAGATTGAGCAACAAATTGCAGGGAAGAACTTTGCAAACGAAATAATTAGGATTTATAGCCAAGGTAGACTAATTCCGCAGCTCTGGATGAAGGGAGCCGTTGGCTCAGAAATATCGGGGAAACCAACCCTAAAGGCCGCTGAAAAGGCAATTAACGATATTAAGTAGCAATATTGAAAAGAGACCGCCCCTTGGGCGGTCTCTTTATTTTATAGAAAAGCAAAAAGATGCAAACTAGTCACTATTTGTATCTTGGATACGATATTGAATAGGCTCCTTTTTTGCAAATTTCTTAGATTCACGCATAAACAGTAGGTGGGACGCAATTAAGAGTCGAATTGCAGGTCGCTTGACATCTATTGTTGGAAAATCGTTGGGGAACATTACCTCTAGCGATGGAGAAATATCCATGTCACGCATAAGATAACCGTAGTATTCTCGAGCAACGTCATCATCATTACTAAGCCGCTCGATGAGTTTAAAAAGATTCCCATTCATGTTGAAATCCAGGTAAACAGATTTGACACTGTCATTAACCTGACGAACTGTCCAAAATGTCTGGTACAACCCTACCTGCTTCATATCTTCCATAAGTGCGTCAAACTGAACCTGGTTGAATATTTCTGGGGTATATCGCAGATTAGTGTATGCCTGCGAAATACTGTTGCAGTTGCATCCCGCAAATGCAGTACTATCCATAAAACGAATAATTTTATCCAACCCCCCAATCTCTTTTGCGGGAAATATTTGCTCCAGAGCAGGATCCGACAGATTCATCTTTGGCATTGAATTATTGCCACAACCTCCAACTGTTAGCACTAACACTATCGAATATAGCCAATTACGCATACGATAACCTTGGTAAATTTTCATCTAATATATAACCTTATTAATTATTTTAAAAACATTGGCACAGGTATATAAGTAGGAAGAAGTTTCATCTGCCATCAATGAGGCAAACTCAATTTAGATAACTAGACCTCTTTGGAGGTGAAGCATTGTGTCATAATGGCACATATTTAGCAATGAATTCAGAGTATATGTATTTATTGTCATATAAATATACTTTGGCATAATATTTATAGTTAAGAAAGAAATCGACGACAAAATACAACCTGCGAATTGTGATAATTCAACCATCTAATGAGAAGTTCGCAAGTTAAATTAATCGTCAAATGCTTAGGTAACATGCAACTTTTTAGGCATTATGTTCATGCAAATGGTAACCAAAAAATCATCGTGGAAAGATAATTCAAACTTATTTCTGGTACTACAGCTATGAACGACGACCTTAAAGACTGAATAAAAAATAGGATAGTCGCAACTAGATTACGAACAACAAAACAACAAGAGCCATGATAACAGTAAATTCTCTCAACGATTTCAGGCAACAATCTGAAGGGCTAAATAAGCACTACCTGCTTATCTACAAAAAAGGAACAGCCGTAAGCGATTGTGCCTACAACACAATTGCCGAGGCTGCAAAAATGGTAAAGGACACCAAAGTCTTTACCGCTGATGCCACACAGGTATCGGATATTCATCCTGTGCTGGAAATTACCTCAGCACCAGCACTGGTGGTTTTCGAAAAAGGAGTAAAAAAGGACGTGGTTAAGGGGTGCAACGATGTTGGGTTCTTTAAAACTCTTTTCGAGAGTGCAGCCTATGCCACCACAAATGGAGAACAGAAAAAAAGCGTAACGGTTTACTCCACTCCCACCTGTTCCTGGTGCAATACTCTCAAAGGTTACCTTAGAAAAAATGGAATTCCCTTTACCGATATCGACGTTTCAAGAAACCAGTCCGCAGGCGAAGAGATGGTTAGGGCTACAGGCCAACGAGGTGTTCCACAAACCCGCATAAATGGTGAATGGGTAGTAGGATTCGACCAAGCAAAGCTGAGTAGACTCCTTGGCGTAAATGCACAATAACAACAACTATAAACTGATATAATCATGACAATGAAAGAGTTAGTTCCAGTTAACCAAAATGTAATTCTCGATCTTACCAATAACAAAGAGGAATTGAGAACCGCTTCAGGCATTATTATTCCCGATTCGGCAAAGGAAAAACCTCAATGGGCCAAGGTTGTTGCCGTAGGAAATATTGACGGTGCTGAAATAGCCGTTGGCGATACCGTAGTTTTTAAGCAATACAGCGGTAACGAGGTTGAGCTCGACGGAAAAACCTACCTGCTAATTCCCTATTCTGAAATACTTGCAAAAATTGTTGAAACAGAGGCACTCTAAACAATAACGAGTTGACACGTTGTTAAAAACTCCGCAAATTTTATGTGGAGTTTTTTTATGAGCTAACTTTCAATTGGCAAATCCAGATTAGAAATTAACCAGAATAAACCATTCGGTGCTTCCAACATCTATTTAGTAACCAACTAAACAATAAAATGAAAAAAATCGTTCTAGCACTTTCATTTTTAGCCATTGGTATTACTGCCATGGCCCAAGAAAAGATTGTGATTCCAGAGCTTCTCCACATGGGGCCAGTTGAGCTAAAAAAACCCGTATTTTCGGATGTAAAGAATACCGATGGAAAAGCATTTGAGGTTCAAATGTTTCTTAAAACAGATGATTTTAAGGCAGATGAGTCCACACCCAGAGCAGGTGCCTCAATAGGAGAAAACCTAAAGTGGGAGACACTAAAAGCCGATACTGCTGGCTGGGTTACCCTAACAAATACAGCAGGTACAACGCTCCACACCTTTGCTTTTTACATAGAGCCAAACCAGTTTTTCAAAGGAAAGCTATCCATTCAAACCCCAAACAGGGTTGAGGTTTACCTTGACGGAAAAAAGGTGGCCGACAAAAGTTCCGCAGAAAAAGAGGTGGACAAGTCAAAATCGGCAGACGCTTCGTTAACGCTAGAAAAGGAAAAATATCTCGTAGAGGTTAAGCTGCTAAGCACCCCGTCCGACTCCAACTCCATTGCTCTAAAGGCAGTGCTTACCCCCAATAAGGAGTATGATGCAAATGCCGTGGCCATTTCAATATTACCGGAACGACCAATAACTCTCAACGACGTGATCGGCGCGGAACAGATTTCCAGCATCAGCATCTCTCCGTCTGGGCAATACGGCATTGTTCGTTATGCCACCTTT
>Ga0307375_10001593_pt1 | contig 24557 bp, 23 predicted proteins | sample TR1MG_FD_202531 | JGI IMG/M metagenome (GOLD analysis project Ga0307375, IMG submission 202531) | Soil microbial communities from Risofladan, Vaasa, Finland - TR-1 | ecosystem: Environmental > Terrestrial > Soil > Coastal area > Acid sulfate soil | place: Finland: Risofladan, Vaasa | collected...
ACTGGCTGGCCGGCCTGGCGGTGTTCCTGTTGATTACCGCGCCGTGGTTCTACCTGGTGATGAAAGCCAATCCGGAATTCTTCCAGAAGTTTTTCATCTACGAACACTACACCCGCTTCACCACCAAACAACTCGGGCGCTACCAGCCATGGTATTACTTCGTGCCTATCCTGCTGGTCGGCATGTTGCCGTGGACGCTGCTGATGTTCGACACCCTGATCAGGACCTGGCGCGACAGCAGGTTGCCGGGCAAGGCTTTCAATGCCGCGCGCTTCCTGCTGGTGTGGTCGGTGTTCATTTACCTGTTCTTTTCCATTTCGGATTCCAAGCTGCCGTCCTACCTGCTGCCGATATTCCCGGCGCTGGCGCTGCTGATGGGCAGGCAAATGGCAGCCATGAACAGGCGAAAATTGTTCTGGCTGATCTTGCCGGTATTGCCACTGACCCTGCTGGGCCTGGGCTTTGCGCCCTTTGCCGCAAAGCTGGCCGACACGCCGCTGCAGGTGCAGGGATACAGTGCATATTCCGCGTGGCTGGTGGCGGCCGCGCTGGTCTGGTCGCTGGGCGTGATCACCGCGCTGGTTCTACTGCGCCGCCGCAATAGCATCGAAAAACACAAGTTTGTCGCGGTGCTGGTGCTGTCGCTGAGCACGCTGCTGGCCGCGCTGATCGGCACGTCAGGCTATAACACCATTGCAAAAGAGCGCTCCGGCTACTACATTGCCGAAGCGGTACGCCCTTACATCAAGCCGGACGAACCGTTCTATTCGGTGAATATGTATGAACAGACCCTGCCGTTCTATTTAAAGCATACATTTACCCTGGTGCAGTATCAGGATGAGATGGCATTCGGTATCAAGCAGGAACCCTGGCGCTATATTCCGGATTACGCAAGCTTCGCAAAGGTTTGGCAGGTGCAGCCGACAGCGCTGGCGATCATGCCGGTGGACACCTACACGCGGCTCAAGAAATTGAACTTTGCGATGAAAATAATTTATCAGGATCCACAATATATCGTGGTGAGCAAACCATGACGATACTCGGGGGTGTTATATGAATTTGGTCAGCTTCGGCCTGATTTTCACCGGCGTGATGCTCAATGCAGCCGCGCAGATACTGATGAAATCCGGCACCAACGCAATCGGTCATTTCGAATTCAGCGCGTCCAATATCCTGCCCATCGGCTTGAAACTGGCGACCGAGTGGCACATCATCGTTGCGCTGTGCTGCTATGCATTCAGCGTGGTGATCTGGATACTCGCGCTGTCGCGCGTTCCGGTCAGCATCGCGTTCCCGATGCTGTCGATGGCTTATGTGGTGAATGCGGTTGCGGCCTGGTACCTGCTGGGTGAGGCTTTCAATCCGACCAAACTGGTCGGTATGGGTGTGATCATCCTGGGCGTGATAATAATCTCCAGAGCATAAATGAATAAATCCTTCCTTCCCTTTTCCAAACCCACGATAGACGAAGCCACCATCGCCGCGGTCGGCGAGGTGCTGCGCTCCGGCTGGATCACCAGCGGCCCGAAGGTGCAGGAATTCGAGAAACAGCTCTCCGCCTATTTCGGCGGCCGTCCGGTGCGCACCTTCAATTCCGGCACCTGCACGATGGAGATCGCGTTGCGCATCGCGGGCATCGGCGCGGGCGACGAAGTCATCACCACGCCGATCTCGTGGGTGGCGACCGCGAGCGTGATACTCGAAGTTGGCGCCACGCCGGTGTTTGCCGACATCGACCCGGTCACGCGCAACATCGACCTGGACAAGGTCGAAGCCGCGATCACGCCCAGAACCCGCGCCATCATCCCGGTGTATCTGGCGGGCAAACCGGTGGACATGGACCGGTTGTATGCGATCGCGGCCAAATACAATCTGCGCGTGATCGAGGATGCCGCGCAGGCGATCGGTTCGTCGTGGCAGGGCAAACCGATCGGCTCGTTCGGCGATTTCGTTTCGTTCAGCTTTCAGGCCAACAAGAACATCACCACCTCGGAAGGCGGATGCCTGGTGTTGAACGACGAGATAGAAGCAACCTTTGCCGAGAAGTACCGGCTGCAGGGCGTCACGCGCAGCGGCTGGGACGGCATCGAGGTCGACGTGCTGGGCGGCAAGTTCAACATGACCGATATCGCCGCCACGATCGGTCTGGGCCAGTTCTCCAAACTGGATGCGATCACCGCGCAGCGGCGCAAGCTGGCGCGGCATTATTTCGCGACGCTGGGCAAGGATTTCGAGCAGCAGACCGGCGCGCAACTGCCGCCAGCCGAATTCGAAATGACCAACTGGCACCTGTTCCAGGTCGTGCTGCCGGAGCGCATCACCCGTCCCGAGTTCATGGAAAAGATGAAAGCGTACAACATCGGCATCGGCTTCCACTACGCGCCGATACACCTGTTCAAGCTGTACCGTGAGCGCGGATTCAAGGAAGGCATGTTCCCGGTATCCGAGCGGGTCGGCAGGCAGATTGTCTCGCTGCCGATGTTCTACGCGATGAACGAGGCGGATGTCGAGCGCACGTGTAAGGCGATGCGCGAGGTGTTGAAATAATAGTGCGACAGGGCGTGACGCTGCGTCCAACCAAACTGCATAACTGCAGACTTCGCTAACCCCCTCGCCATGCTGTAAAATGCCGTCCTTATGGAACCTTCAAGAAATTCACATTTTCGAGATGAAGCGCAAGAAGCCGCGCAGCGAGCGACGAGACATATCTTTGAGATAGGCGAGGAACGAGCGAGCACGCGACACCGCGATTCGCCCGCAAAATGAATTTATGAGTACACCCCAACTTTCTGTCGTCATCCCTGTCTACAACGAAGAGCAGGGTTTGCAGGCCCTGTTCGACCGTTTGTATCCGGCGCTGGACAAGCTCGGCATTTCCTACGAGATATTGTTCGTCAACGATGGCAGTCGCGACCGTTCCGCCGCGATCCTGCGCGAGCAGTTCCAGAAGCGTCCCGATGTGACGCGGGTGATCCTGTTCAACGGCAATTTCGGCCAGCACATGGCGATCATGGCGGCATTCGAGCATAGCCGGGGGCAGCGCGTCGTCACGCTGGATGCCGATCTGCAGAACCCGCCCGAGGATACCGGCCTGCTGCTGGCGAAGATGGACGAGGGCTATGACTATGTCGGCTCGATTCGCCGCCAGCGCAGCGACAGTATGTGGCGGCATATTGCATCGCGGGCGATGAACGGATTGCGCGAGCGCATCACGCGCATCAAGATGACCGACCAGGGCTGCATGTTTCGCGCCTATGACCGCGGCATCATCGACGCGATCAACAGTTGCAAGGAGGTGAATACCTTCATTCCGGCGCTGGCCTACACTTTTGCGCGCAGCCCCACCGAGGTGGTGGTGGGGCACGAGGAACGTGCAGCGGGCGAATCCAAATATTCGCTTTACAGCCTGATCCGCCTGAACTTCGACCTGATGACCAGCTTTTCGCTGGTGCCGCTGCAGCTGTTCTCGATGCTGGGCATAGGCATCTCCGTGCTGTCGGGATTCTTCGTGATATTCCTGTTCCTGCGCCGATTGATCATCGGCCCGGAAGTGCAGGGCGTGTTCACGCTGTTCGCGATCGCATTCTTCCTGATCGGTATCACGCTGTTCGGCATCGGCCTGCTCGGCGAATACATCGGCCGCATCTATCAGCAGGTGCGGCACCGGCCGCGTTACCTGGTCGAGGCGGTTCTGGAATCGCAGGATAGCGTGAAGATGAAGAAGCCCAGAGCGCCACGTGTTGCGAAAGTGGCCGGGGAAGCCGATCCGTTTGCATTACCGGCGACGGGCAGGAAATCAGGGAAAGCCGCGCTGGCCGAAGATGCTGAACATCCCTCCCTGTTTTCGGACAAGCAGGAATGAGCCAGGCGGTGGTCTTTGCTTACCATAATGGAGGGGTGTCGTCGTGCCACGGCGGGCGCAGCCGCGGTGCGGGCACGACGAACAGGACGCCGATTCACTTAAGTACGAGAGCCAAGTTGTGAGTAGAGCAATCGTTTTCGCGTATCACAACGCAGGTGTATGCGCCGGGACGCGGTGGGCGCAGCCGCGGTGCGGACACGGCGAGCAGGACGCCTATGCCCTGTTTCCGGGAAGTGCGCGATGAGCAGGGCTGTCGTGTTTGCGTACCACAATGTTGGCGTCCGTTGTCTGAACGTCCTGCTCGCACACGGCGTGGATGTGGCGCTGGTGGTTACGCACCGAGACAATCCCAAGGAAACAATCTGGTTTGACAGTGTCGCCGAACTGGCGGCAGTGCATGACATCCCCACCATCACGCCGGATAACCCGAATACGCCGGAAGTCGTTGCCAAAATACGCGCGCTGCAGCCGGATTTCATATTTTCGTTCTATTACCGCGAAATGCTCAAGCGCGAGTTGCTGGAAATACCCCGGCAGGGCGCCCTTAACATGCACGGTTCGCTGCTGCCAAAATACCGCGGCCGCGTCCCGGTGAATTGGGCGATAATCCACGGCGAAACCGTGACCGGCAGTACCCTGCATTACATGACCGAGAAACCGGACAACGGCGATATCGTGGCCCAGCAATCCATACCGATATTGCCCAATGACACCGCTTTGCAGGTGTTCCAGAAAGTGACGGTGGCAGCGGAGATGGCATTGAATGCCTGCCTGCCGAATCTGCTGGCCGGGCGTGCACAGGCGGTGCGGCAGGATCTGGGCAAGGGCGGATATTTCGGCGGAAGAACCGCAGAAGACGGCGTGATCGACTGGTCGCAGTCGGCTCAGCAGATACATAACCTGGTGCGTGCCGTGGCGCCGCCCTATCCGGGCGCGACCACGCAACTGATCGGCAGGCCGATGCGTATTCTGCAAACGCTGGTAACAAAGGACAAGGCCAGCGACGACAAGAAAACTTTCTATGTCAGGGACGGCAAAGCGTATGCGACCTGCGGCCAGGGTGTGTTGCGGGTGGTGCGCTTCGAACTTGGCGGCATTGCAATGAACGCGGCAGAGTTCGCGGCACGGTTTGGCACGCAAAAATTTGAATTTAATTGTTAAGGAAATAAAATGAAAAAAGTATTGATACTCGGCGTTAACGGATTTATCGGTCACCATCTTTCCAACCGCATCCTCGCCACGACCGACTGGGAAGTGTACGGTATGGACATGAGCACCGACCGCATCAGTGACCTGATCGGCAAGCCGCGCTTCCATTTTTTCGAGGGCGACATCACCATCAACCGGGAATGGGTCGAGTATCATGTGAAGAAATGCGATGTGATCCTGCCGCTGGTCGCGATTGCCACACCGGCCACCTACGTCAAACAGCCGTTGCGCGTATTCGAGCTGGATTTCGAGGCCAACTTGCCCATCGTGCGCGCCTCGGTAAAGTACGGCAAGCATCTGGTTTTTCCGTCGACATCGGAAGTATACGGCATGTGTCACGACGAGGAATTCGACCCGGAAAATTCCGTGCTGATCTGCGGCCCGATCAACATGCCGCGCTGGATTTACTCATGCTCCAAACAGCTGATGGATCGCGTGATCTGGGGTTACGGGATGCAGGATAATCTGAACTTCACCCTGTTCCGTCCGTTCAACTGGATAGGTGCAGGACTGGATTCCATCCACACGCCGAAGGAAGGCAGTTCGCGTGTGGTCACGCAATTCCTTGGCCACATCGTGCGCGGCGAAAACATCAGCCTGGTGGATGGTGGGCACCAGAAACGTGCTTTCACTTACATCGACGACGGTATCGATGCGCTGATGAAAATCATCGCCAACAAGGATGGCATCGCCACCGGCAAGATTTACAACATCGGCAATCCGGTCAACAATTTCGCGATTCGCGACCTGGCCGACATGATGCTGAAGCTGGCAAAGGAATACGCCGAATACAGCGAGTCCGCGCAGAAGGTAAAGATTGTCGAGACGACTTCCGCGGCGTATTACGGAAAAGGCTATCAGGACGTGCAGAACCGTGTGCCAAAGATCACCAATACCTGTGAGGAACTGGACTGGAAACCATCTATCAACATGGCCGACACGTTGCGCAATATATTCGATGCGTATCGCGGCCAGGTGGCGGAAGCGCGCCGCCTTGTAGATTAATCATCTTGTTCTCCTTAATCCTCTCCGATTGATGGAGAGGAGAAAATAATGACTAAACAACTCGCGCTTAAAATTGACGTCGATACCTATCGAGGCACGCGCGAAGGTGTGCCTCGTCTGGTCGAAATTCTGCAGCGTTACAATGCTCAGGCCACTTTTTTCTTTTCGCTCGGCCCCGATCACACCGGTCGCGCGATCAAGCGCGTATTCCGCCCCGGCTTTATCGGCAAGGTATCGCGCACCTCGGTGGTGGAGCACTACGGCATCAAGACCCTGCTGTATGGCACGCTGCTACCCGCGCCCGATATCGGCAAGAGCTGCGCGGACATCATGCGCATGGTCAAGGTTGCCGGATTTGAAACCGGCATCCATTGTTACGACCACATACGCTGGCAGGACTACGTGGCGGGCAGGAATGCCGAATGGACCAGGAAAGAACTGCAGCTCGCGGTCGATCGCTATACCGAAATTTTCGGCGAACCCCCGCATGCCCATGCCGCCGCCGGCTGGCAGATGAATCGCCACGCGTTGCGCCTGATGCAGCAACTGGGTTTTAAATACAGTTCCGATACGCGCGGCACGCATCCGTTCATTCCGACCTGGCAAGCAGAAATCATTGCCTGTCCGCAGCTGCCCACCACCTTGCCGACACTGGACGAACTGATGAACCGCGACGGCATCACGCTGGACAACATAGCAGAACATATCCTGAAACTTACCGAAGCGCCTGCACCAACCGGACACGTGTATACACTGCATGCCGAACTGGAAGGCGGAAAATGGCTGCCGATATTCGAGCAATTGTTGCAGGGCTGGAAGGCGCAGGGCTATGAGCTGGTGTCCATGGAGCAATATCTTGAAGCGCTCGATGTGGATATGCTGCCTCATCATGAGGTGGTGATGCGCGAGGTGGAAGGGCGCGTCGGCACACTTGCCGTGCAGGGATAAGTCAAATCAGGATATATCAGAACCCGCTGGTTTGACCGTCAAAATGATATTGGCATAGTATGCTTGTGCAGCGCGTCCGGCGCGTTTCTTCAATATGGCATAGCGGCACGCCGAATGAATTTCATGGTGTAGCGCGAAAGTGGGGAGTGCGATGACTTCACAGGCAATCGAAGGACTGGATGGCTGGGTAACCTTTCTCAGCAAAGTCGATATCCCGGTTTTGAAACAGACTGCACGCGACCTCAGCGCATTGCACGAGGACGCGGAAAATATCAGTGCGCGGGGCGTTGCCGAGGTCATCACGCGCGATCCAATGATGACAGTCAAGTTGTTGCGTTACCTGCAAGGCCACAAGCACAGAAAACAGGAACACGAGGTGGTGCAAGTCGAGCAGGCGTTGCTGATGCTCGGGGTAGAGGCATTCTTCAGCAAGTTGCCGCCAAAACCACTGGCCGAGGAATTGCTGAGCAGCAATACTTCGGCGCTGATCAGCCTGTTGCATGTGGTGCGCCGTGCCCAGCGCGCTTCCCAATACGCTCGGGACTGGGCTGTCTACATGCGTGACATGCACTTCGAAGAGGTGCATATTGCCGCACTGCTGCACGATTTTGCCGAGCTGTTAATGTGGTGTTTTGCACCGGACGACATGCTTAAAATCAATGCCCTGCAGCAGCAGGACAAGACGTTGCGCAGCCGCGTCGCCCAGGAGCAGGTGCTGGGGTTCCCCCTGGTTGAACTGCAATTGGCACTGGCGAAAAAATGGTCGCTGCCCAATTTGCTGATCACCCTGATGGATGGCGCCAGTGCCGGGCAGACGCGTGTGCGCAATGTCGTCCTTGCCGTCAACCTTTCACGCCATTCGGCCAAAGGATGGCACAATGCCGCACTGCCGGATGATTACAAAGAGATCGGCGAACTGCTGAAATTAAAACCGGAAGAAGTGATGGAAATGGTCGGCGCCAAAGTCGGCAATTAGCGCCAGGCGGGCAGTTCCGCGTTGACTGTTTATCCGATACTCCCTGAGTCTCTAGTCCTTGCCAAACAAATCACGACTATAAATCTTGCCAGCCACATCCCGGATGTCGTCGGTGATGCGGTTGGCAACGATGATGTCGGACTCCTGCTTGAATTGCGCCAGGTCATTCACCACTCTGGAGTGGAAAAACTCCGCTTCCTTGAGCGCGGGTTCGTAAACAATGACCTCGATCCCCTTGGCTTTGATGCGTTTCATGATGCCCTGGATGCTGGAAGAACGGAAGTTGTCGGACCCGCTCTTCATGACCAGGCGATGAATGCCGACTATCTTGGGGTTGCGCTTGACGATACTGGCTGCGACGAAATCCTTGCGCGTGGTGTTTGACTCGACGATTGCGTTGATCAGGTTTTGCGGGACATCCTGATAGTTGGCGAGCAGTTGTTTCGTGTCCTTGGGCAGGCAATAGCCGCCGTATCCGAACGAGGGATTGTTGTAGTGATCGCCGATGCGCGGATCGAGACTTACCCCCTGGATGATCTGTTTGGTATCCAGCCCGTGGGTGGCCGCATAGGTGTCGAGTTCGTTGAAGAAGGCCACGCGCATGGCGAGGTAGGTATTGGCAAACAGCTTGACCGCCTCGGCCTCGGTCGAGTCGGTAAACAGGGTGGGGATGTCCTGCTTGATTGCACCCTGCTTGAGCAGATTGGCAAAGGTCTCGGCGCGCTTCGAACGTTCGCCGACGACGATGCGCGAGGGATGCAGGTTGTCATACAGCGCACGGCCTTCGCGCAAAAATTCCGGCGAAAAAATCAGGTTGCTGCAATTGAATTTTGCGCGGGCCTTGACGGTGTATCCGACCGGGATGGTGGATTTGATCACCATCACGGCCTGCGGGTTGATGCTCATCACATCCTGAATGACGGATTCGATGGACCGGGTATTGAAATAGTTGGTCTCCGGGTCGTAGTCTGTCGGTGTGGCGATGATGACAAAGTCCGCCCCGCTATAGGCCTCGTGTTTGTCCAGCGTGGCCTTGAGGTTGAGGATGCGGTGGCTCAGGTAATCCTCGATCTCGGCATCTTCTATGGTCGACTGTTTGCGGTTGAGCATCTCGACCTTCTCGGGAACGATGTCGATCGCCACCACTTCATTGTGTTGGGCAAGCAGGACAGCGTTGGAAAGACCCACGTAACCGGTACCGGCAATGGCGATTTTCATGGCAACTGACTTTCAGGAATTTGGCAAAAAACAGGCGTGCATTATGCCGCAGAATGACCCGGAGGTCAGCCGCCTTGCGTGTTTGCCAGGAGTGATCGATATATCGCCAGGTCGGCCGCCGAATAACAGCAGAAGATCACCTCGCGCAATAAAGACGGAGTGCGAATAAATTCGCGTACCGTTTCAATCGCCACCACCGCAGCCTGTTCCGGTGGATAACCAAAGATGCCGGTGCTGATGCAGGGAAAGGCGATGCTGGCAAGATTTTGTGCGGCGGCGAGGGACAAACTCTCGCGGTAACACGAGGCCAGCAGCTTCGCTTCGTTCTGCATCCCGCCATGCCACACCGGCCCCACGGTATGGATGATAAATTTTGCGGGCAATCGATAACCGCGCGTCAGACGCGCTTCTCCGGTTGGACAGCCGCCCAGCGTGCGGCATTCTGCCAGCAGTTCCGGCCCGGCCGCGCGATGGATCGCACCATTCACGCCGCTCCCGTCCAGCAGGGATGAGTTGGCGGCATTGACGATGGCATCCACGTTAAGTTGGGTGATGTCGGCTTGAATGGCACGGAGGGTGGTCATGGTGTTACTCCATGAACATATTTTTCCATACTAGGCCGCCAAATCGTTTTCTGCGAGTGTATCGATAACCCTTTGTGCCAGGTCAGGCGCAAGGCAATCCAGTTCGATATTTTCCGGCATGGACCTCAGCCAGGTGAGCTGGCGTTTTGCCAGTTGCCGTGTGGCGGCGAGGCCGGTTTCCAGCAGTTGTGTGTCATCGATCTCGCCCTCCATGAATTGCCATGCCTGGCGGTAGCCCACACAGCGCATGGCGGTCATGTTCGGATGAAGCGGATATTTTTCGCGCAGCATGTGCAGTTCATCCACCAATCCTTGTTCGAGCATGGCCTTGAAGCGCGCGGCGATTCGGGCGTGAAGTTGCGCGCGGTCGGAGGGGATGAGCGCGATGGGGATGATGCGATAGGGCAGTTCGGCATTTTGCTGTCCGGTAATCAGCACGGACATCGGTAGTCCGGTGATGCGGTAGATCTCCATCGCGCGCTGGATGCGCTGCGTGTCGGTGGTATGCAGGCGCGCGGCGGTTTCCGCATCCACCTGTGCGAGTTGTTGATGCAGGTGTTCGATGCCGTGTTCTGCGATTTCTGCATCGAGCGCGGCGCGTACTTCAGGGTCGGATTGCGGCAGGTCGTTGAGTCCTTCGCGCAGTGCCTTGAAGTACAGCATGGTGCCGCCGACCAGCAGCGGAATCTTGCCGCGCTGCGTGATGTCCGCCATCAGGTGCAGTGCATCGTGCCGGAATGCGGCTGCGGAATACGCCTCGGTCGGGGCTATGATGTCGATCAGGTGGTGCGGCGCGCTGGCGAGGGTGGCGGCATCCGGCTTGGCAGTGCCGATATCCATGTCGCGGAACACCAGCGCCGAATCCACGCTGATGAGTTCCACCGGCAGGCGCTGCACCAGTTCCACCGCGACGCCGGTCTTGCCGCTGGCGGTGGGACCCATTAAGAATATTGCCGGGGGCAGTGCTACCATCCTGTTATTGCCCGCGCATGAACATCTTGTCCAGATCGTTCATGCTCAGTTGAAACCAGGTCGGACGGCCGTGATTGCATTGACCGGAGCGTTCGGTCTGCTCCATCTCGCGCAACAAGGCGTTCATCTCCGGGATGCTGAGGATGCGGTTGGCGCGCACCGCACCGTGGCAGGCGAGACTGGAGAGCAGTTCGTCGCGCCGTTCTGTCAGCGCGCGGCTCGCGCCAAACTCGCGCAACTCGTCGATCACGTCATGCGCGGCGGCTTCGGCTTCGGATTGCTTCAGCATTACCGGCATGGCCCGAACCGCCAGCGTATTCGGTGAGAGCGGTGCAATGTCGAAGCCGAGTTTTTTGAGCGCATCCTGTTCGGCTTCCACGGTGGCCACTTCCAGCGCGTCGGCATAAAAACTGACCGGGATCAGCAGCTGTTGGGTGGCAATCTGTTCGGCATCCAGCGAGGTTTTGAGCTTTTCATACACGATGCGCTCATGCGCTGCGTGCATGTCCACCACGATCAGTCCATGCGCATTTTGTGCCAGTACATAAACGCCAGAGAGTTGCGCGAGTGCGAAGCCGAGTGGAAATTCGTCCTGGGGCAAGGGACGGGAGGCAGGGAACAAGGAGGGCACTGATGCCGAATATTGCGTTTCCTGTTTTTCGCTTTGTGTTTGTATCTCCCACAGGCGATAGGCGGCTTCCTGTTCCGCAACACCGAGCCGCATGGATTGTTGGGTCGGCATATACGTTGCCGGGCGTTGTTGTTCGGTTGCGTGGTTCTCCTGCCCGCTTGCCGGGACAGCGAGTGCCTGTTGCAGGGTGTGGAAAATGAATTGGTGTATCCCCTGGCTTTCGCGGAAACGCACTTCGCTTTTGGCGGGATGCACATTCACATCGACCTGCTCGGGCGGCAGTTCCAGAAACAGTACGAAGGCCGGATGGCGCTGGTGATGCAGGATATCCTGATAGGCCTGCCTCAGCGCGTGGCTGGCGACCTTGTCGCGCACGAAGCGGCCATTCACGAAAAAATATTGCGCATCGCGGCTGGCGCGCGAATAGGCGGGCAGCGCCGCGAGGCCCTGCAGAGTAAGGTTTGCCGCGCTGCGCGAGACCGGCACGGCGGCCTGTCCGAATTCGTCGCCGAGCAGTGCGGCTACACGTTTAAGTGCGGCTTGTTCGCCCTGCTGGGCGGATAATTGCCAGATCGTGCGTCCGTTGTGCTGCAGCGAGAAACCGACATCGGGGCGCGACAATGCGATGCGCTTGAACGCTTCCTCGCACCAGGCGAACTCGGTGGATTCGGATTTCAGGAATTTGCGCCGTGCCGGGGTGTTGAAATAGATCTCGCGTATTTCCACCGTGGTGCCCTGCGCATGGTTGGCCGGGACGGCTGAGCTGATCTGTCCGTCGGTCGCTTCCACTTTCCATCCGTGAGTGTCCGATTCGGTTCGGCTGGTGAGGGCAAGCTGGGATACTGCCGCCATGCTCGCCAAAGCTTCGCCGCGAAAGCCCATGCTGGCGACCTGCTGCAGGTCATTCAGCGAGGCGATCTTGCTGGTGGCGTGGCGCATCAGTGCCAGCGGCAGTTCATCTTTTGCCATGCCCTTGCCATTGTCGCGCACCCGCATCAGCTTGATGCCGCCGCCGTCCAGTTGCACCGAAATATCCGTCGCACCGGCATCCAGACTGTTTTCCAGCAGCTCTTTCAGCGCGGCGGCAGGCCGTTCGATAACCTCGCCGGCGGCGATTTGGTTGATGAGCAGTTCGGGGAGCAGCCGGATTGCAGGCATGGGTTGGAGAAATGTTATTTTGTCCCCGGATTATAACGGAGAAGCCGCTTCGTTTTGTCTGGACAAGATACCGGCCGGTGCACGTGATTCGGCATGAACAAGTTGCGCATTCGGGTTGGAATTTGGCCGGTGCACAGCTTGACTTTTTGTCGAATTGGGCGCTGAATTCGCACCCGTAGTTGACCAGATTACTCGTGTATAACCCCATTTAAGGAGAATATCTTGAAACACATCAAAAGTTTGTTTATTGGTTTAGCACTGGTTGCATTTGCAAGTCCAGTTTGGGCAGCCGAGGCAGGTTCGATCACGATCAGTTCTCCGGCAAATGGCGCGGTGCTACAGAGTGGCAGCGGCAACAAGCTGGAATTCAATGTCCATTTGAGCCCGGACGGCAATCATGTGCATATCTATGTCGACGACCAGAGGCCCATCATCGACCGGGACATCCATAATTGCCCATGCAGCATCGATTTGCCCAATCTGGCGCCCGGCAAACATACCATCGCGGTTAAGGAGGCAACAGTCAGTCATGCCTTGACCGGGATCGAGGGCGTGACCACGGTAACGGTCAAATAACCAGAGCGGAAAATTCAAACAGTGCAAAATCTGATCTATGCACTGATCCAGGTCATACATAACTTCGGTGCCGTAACCGTGGTGGGCACTGCCGCAGCGGCCATCTGGCTTGCGCATGGCAATGCCGGGGTTCGGCACCGAATGTCGTACCTGATGGCTTTGGCTTGGGCTGTCCAGGCGGCGAGTGGCCTGATGTTTGGCGCGATCACCTATTATTTCGAGAAGCATCTGCCGGATATTCACGGTGTCGCGGTGGATGCGCTGCTGGTGAAAATAGGTTGCGCTGCTGCAGGGTTTATTTTGGCGGTAGCCTATATAAGGTTCAATTCGGGCTGGAGCGCAACGAAACAACTTCTTGCATGGCGCGCGCTGCTGGCTCTCGGCGCGATTGCGCTGGCCTGTGCTGCCTTCCTGCGCTGGTTTTCCTGAATTTCCCAGGCTTTTCCTATCGGTGAACCGCCTTTAATCGGATGAGTCAGCACGGCTGTAACAGTCGCCGTGTAGTCTTTATCCAAGTTGTGCAGGTATAATCGCGGCCACCAAACCCAGCCTTTTTTACCAAAAAACAGTACTCGTGTACCTGAAAATGGACGGGTAGTCTGAAATAAATTAATTAATGAGGAGAACTCCATGCGTATAGGGATTCCTGCGGAAACTCTATCAGGCGAAAAGCGTGTTGCGACGGTACCTGAAGTCGTAGAGAAGCTCATCAAGCTGGGCTTCCAGGTGGCGGTTGAATCCGGTGCCGGAAATGGAGCGAATTGCAGTGACGACAGCTACCGCGCTGCTGGTGCCGAAATTATCGTTGGAGCTGCCAAGCTGTGGGCTGAATCAGATATCGTTTTCAAGGTAGGTGTACCAACGACGGAGGAAGCCGGCTTGCTGCGCGAAGGCGGCAACTTGATCGGTTTCATCTGGCCGGCACAAAACCCCGAATTGATGCAGCAACTCGCCGCCAGGAAGGCAACCGTGCTCGCCATCGACTGTCTGCCGCGCGTGCTGAGCCGCGCCCAGAAAATGGATGCACTGACCTCGCAAGCCGGCGTTGCCGGCTACCGCGCCGTCATCGAGGCCGCCAACGCGTTTGGCCGATTCTTCAACGGCCAGATCACGGCTGCAGGCAAAGTTCCGCCGGCCAAGGTATTCATCGCCGGTGCCGGCGTGGCCGGACTGGCGGCGATAGGCACGGCTGCAGGCCTGGGCGCGATTGTGCGCGCCAACGACACCCGTGCCGAAGTGGCCGACCAGGTCAAATCCCTGGGGGGTGAATTCGTCAAAGTCGAATATGAGGAAGAAGGCGGCGGCGGCGGCGGCTATGCCAAGGTGATGAGCGAAGGCTTCCAGCAGGCACAGCGGGAGATGTACGCCATGCAGGCCAAGGAAGTGGACATTATCATCACGACCGCATTGATCCCGGGCAAGCCCGCGCCAAGGCTGATCACAGCCGAGATGGTGCAGAGCATGAAACCCGGCAGCGTCATCGTTGATATGGCTGCCGAACGGGGTGGCAATTGCGAACTGACCGAGCCTGGCCAGGCGGTGGTGAAGCACGGCGTAACCATCGTCGGTTACACCGATCTGAACAGTCGCATGGCCAAGCAGTCTTCGACCCTGTATGGAACGAATCTATTCCGTCTGACCGAGGAGTTGTGCAAGACCAAGGATGGCATCATCAATGTCAATATGGAAGATGATGCGATACGCGGCCTGACCGTGATCAAGGATGGCGTAATCACGTGGCCCGCGCCTGCGCCGAAATTGCCAGCCGCTGCGACCAAACCGGCTGCAGCCAGACCGGTTGCAGTTCCTGCCGCGCACGGCCATGGCGGTCGCGGGGCCCCGGCTTCAGCAAAAAAAATTGCAGTGATATTCGGCCTTGCCGTGCTGCTTTTCCTGCTCATCAGTGCTTACGCGCCCGCAGCGTTCCTCGGGCACTTTACCGTGTTCGTACTCGCCTGCTTCGTCGGCTATATGGTGGTATGGAATGTTACTCCGGCCCTGCATACCCCGTTGATGAGCGTCACCAATGCGATCAGCAGCATCATCGCCATCGGAGCGCTGGTGCAGATTGCGCCGCCTCTGGCGCTGGGCCTGGATCGCCCTGACAGCTGGATACGCTGGCTGGCGGTAGCGGGTATTACACTCACCGCGGTCAATATGTTCGGCGGTTTTGCCGTCACCGGACGCATGCTGTCGATGTTCCGAAAACAAGGGTAAATCATGATATCTTCAAGCTTGGCAGCAGTTTCATATATCGGCGCGACTATTCTGTTTATTCTCAGCCTTGGCGGCCTTTCCAATCCCGAGACGTCGCGGCGCGGTAATCTTTACGGAATCATCGGCATGACGATCGCCGTACTGGCCACCGTGTTCGGCCCGCGTGTCACGACGGCCGGCCTGCCGTGGATCATCGCTTCGATGTTGGTCGGTGCCAGCATCGGACTCTATGCAGCGCGCAAGGTGCAGATGACGCAGATGCCCGAACTGGTTGCGTTGATGCACAGCCTGGTGGGTCTTGCTGCCTGTCTGGTTGGCTACGCCAATTACATCGATCCGATGGCGGCGCTGCATCTGTCCAGTGCTGAAAAAGGGATTCACGAAATTGAGATCTATGTTGGCATATTGATCGGCGCAGTGACCTTCTCCGGTTCCCTCATTGCCTTCGGAAAACTGTCGGGCAAGATTGGCGGCAAGCCGCTGTTGCTGCCGGGACGCCACTTCATGAATCTGCTGGGACTTTTGGTCGTCATTGCGTTCGGCTGGCAATTCCTGCACGCTGAAACGACCAGTGCGGGGATGACAGACCTGACCGTGATGACGGTGATCGCCTTGCTGTTCGGCATACATATGGTGATGGCCATTGGTGGCGCCGACATGCCGGTGGTGATCTCGATGCTGAATTCCTATTCCGGTTGGGCGGCAGCGGCAACCGGCTTTATGTTGAACAACGACCTGCTGATCGTCACCGGCGCCCTGGTGGGATCCAGCGGTGCGATCCTTTCCTACATCATGTGCCGCGCGATGAACCGCAACTTCTTCAGCGTCATTGCGGGCGGATTCGGCAGCGGAGGCGGCAAACCGGCCAAAGACGGTGCTGATGCGCAACCGGCGGGCGAAGTGGTGGCCATCAGTGCGGTCGAAACGGCAGAGTTGTTGCGCGAAGCCAAGAGTGTGATCATCGTGCCCGGGTACGGCATGGCCGTGGCCCAGGCTCAGCACGCGGTCAATGAGATCACGCAGTTTTTGCGCGAAAAAGGCGTCAACGTGCGTTTCGGCATCCATCCGGTTGCCGGCCGCATGCCCGGCCACATGAACGTGTTGCTGGCTGAAGCCAGGGTGCCTTATGACATCGTGATGGAGATGGATGAGATTAATCCGGACTTTCCGGATACCGATGTCGCCATGGTGATCGGTGCAAACGACATCGTTAATCCGGCTGCGCAGGATGAACCCGGCAGCCCCATCGCCGGCATGCCGGTATTGGAAGTCTGGAAGGCCAAGACTTCCATCATGATGAAACGCAGCATGGCTACCGGCTATGCGGGCGTGGAAAATCCGTTGTTCTACAAGGAGAACAACCGCATGTTGTTCGGCGATGCCAAGAAGATGCTGGATGAAGTTCTCGTTGCGCTGAAAGCATAATTGAGCTGGGTCGCTCAGGGCGCGCTGCGCTGATGTGATACAAGTCGTTTGAACGGAAGCCAGGTTGACCTGGCTTCTTTTTTAGGGTGCTTCAGGCACGCTGGGATTTGACGACCAGCACGACTCCCAGCAGACTTTCTATCGTGTAAATCGTGCTGGATACATGGTGCAACATAGAGAAGCGCGCTGCCAACATGCTGTGCATTACATCGAGTGGCATAGCCTGAAGCTTGAGGCCGGTCATGACCGGCTGAATGCCGAATTGCAACACCATCGTGATCAGCAACATCGCCGCGACTATCCAGAACCGGGCTTGCCGAAACGATCCGCGGCCGGACACGCTCATGCTCTGAATCAGCAGGTACAATCCGCAGACGATGCCGAGATAGGATACCAGGGCGAACATCTGCCCGGCCAGCATTCCCGCCAGTTGCCGGTCGGGTTGTGCGTAGAACAGCACAGGCACGGCGAGAAAACCGACGGCCCAGAGGCCGCCAACCCAGGCCGTGGTTAAAAGCGAAGCAACAAGTCTCGAAAAGTTTTTCATGGGTTGCAGGTTAGCACAGCTGCAGCCAAAGCAAGTCCGAACAATGAACCTGATGGACTTTATCAGGTCACAAGTCTACCCTGACAGCTGTTGTCATCAAAATAAAGGATATGCCCATGTATTACCTCGTAGACAGCAACAAGTCATTTGAACAGGCCGCAACCGATCTGGAAGCGGCCGTAAAACGTCACGAATTCGGTGTACTGCACGTCCATGATCTGGGCAATACGCTGCGCAGCAAGGGCATTGCCTTTGCCGAAAATTGCAAGGTATTCGAAGTGTGCAACCCGGGGCAGGCGGCCAAGGTGCTGGGTACCGACATGCGTTTGAACATGGCCCTGCCATGCCGTATCTCGGTGTATACGGAAAAGGGCAAAACCATGATCGGGATGATCAGGCCGGTACCCATGCTGGCCTCCTTGTCCCAGGATGCAGCACTGGCCGGGATAGCAGAAGAGGTTGAGCGCAAGACCAAAGCAATGATCGAAGAAGCCAGATAGATTAACTGAAAATTTCCATGACACTGATTCCTGTTTGGACCGAACAAATCAAATATGTAGTGGGTATTTTCGCCATTTTGAATCCGCTCGGGGTCATCCCCATTTATCTCAGCCTGATGGCGGATCGCAGCCCGAAAGAGATGGGTCATACGGCTTTCAAGACCGCCGTTGCAGTGGCGGTGATCCTGATGCTTTCGGTCTGGGCGGGCGATGTATTACTGTCGTTTTTCGGCATCGGCATCCCGGCATTTCGTATCGCCGGGGGATTGCTGGTGCTGATTATTGCGATCGCGATGTTTGGCGCAAAAACCAGCACTGCCCGCCACACCGATGCCGAGCAGGCCGAAGCGGAGGTCAAGAACGATATTTCCGTCGTGCCGCTGGCAATCCCGCTTTTGGCCGGACCGGGTGCGATCAGCCTGGCCATAGTCGATGCGCACCAGGCCGGCAACTGGTCGGGCAAGCTGGTGTTCTGTCTGGGGATTGCGGGGGTGGCGGCAATCGTCTGGCTGGTGTTGCGACTGGCCGAACCGATAGGAGCGCGTCTGGGCACCGGCGGACTCAGCATCGGCACCCGGGTGATGGGCTTGATACTTGCCGCGATGGCGGTACAGCTAATGGCGGACGGAATGCTGGGATTATTTCCGGGGCTGTCTCACTGAGCGGTACCCTGACGATGCAGCGTCTTAGGGTTGGTCCTGCCCGGCTGTTTTCTGCAATTCGGTCAGGCCTCCCGGAATCTGCGCCACCGCATCTTGCGGACCGTTGATCTCGTTCTGCGCCCAGTCCACCGTCCACCCCACCCCCCATGCCATCAGGGTGGCGAGTACCACTACCATCACGCCGCGCGCCATGCCCTTGGGAACACCCTGCTCATCCAGATAGCGGTTGAGAAACCAGGCTGCCACCAGAAACACGATGGTCGATATGGTCAGGTTCAGCATGGCGGGATCATGGTCAACATGGGATTTTCTCCTGGCAGGAAAGGGCGCTCAATTTGTTACCGGGCGCATTCTCCTGTCTATATCAGAAGGCATAGGCTGTCTTGCCGTTATCCCCTACGGCGACATAGCCGAAGCCGCTGCTGATCAAGGGATTCATGCAGGATGTGCCGGTTGTGCAGGCGGTTATGCCGGTGCTGACCGAAGCGGTCCAATCATGGCCGTTGATGCTGGTATAGGTATTGCCGTCATTATCGATAGCGACGAACTGGGCCGCCGAAATGAACCCAAGCCAAGGGTCTATCTGCGGGGCGGTCGTATAGGCGGTGGTGGTCTCGACCCCGCGCGGCTCGACGGTTACGCCGACAAAATTTGGTGCCAGTCCGGTTGTTATATCTAACGGTACTGTGTTTCCAGGGGTATCATCGGGCGATCCCACCAGAGTCCATCTACCGTTATGGTTGTAACTGTCGCTGGTCACGATGGTGCCATTGTCACCTACTGCGACGTAGATCGAACCATAAACCGTCGCAATGGCGGCAACCTGGCGCAGGTTCTGGGTCGTGGGGGATGTTGAAAGTGGTTGCGGATAAGACGTTGGTACTGAATTTGGCAACGAAACCCAGCTACCGCCATTCGTCACGATAGCGCCGTTGTTACCCACCGCGACCCAATATCCCGCATGCGCAATACCATTCAAGCTATAGGTTACAGTTGGTGTAATAGTTTGAGGCGTAGACCAGCTATTGCCGTCGCTGCTCGAGACGATAGTCCCGGCATCGCCGACTGCATAGAAGCTACCGCTGACCTGTATGATGGAACGCAAATTTTGCGTTGTTGTCGTGGCAGTTGCCGCAGTCCAATTGATCCCGTCGGTGCTGTAAACGGCTTTTCCGCCATTTCCGACGGCCACCCAGCGCAGTCCGGGTGTGGTTGCATTATTCTGGTTGACTGCATAACCGGCTACCGCATTCAGGTTGGTTGCGATGGGGGACGATTGAGCAGTCCAGCTGATCGCGTCGGGACTGGTAAAGATCGCACCGCCCGCACCGACTGCGGCGAAAGTTCCGGTGGCGCTGAGCGCGGCGTTGTTCGCGCAGGTGGTCAGCCCGGTATATCCCAAACCATAAATATCCGAGCTCAAGGTGGTGCCATTGAGTTGCCAATTGGCACTTGCGTTATGCGGCATCAAGCTGATCGTCGGGCTGCTCGGCCCGCCGGGCCCGCCATTGATACGGCCATTGGTGGCAAAATAATACGTCATGCCATCGATCAGTCCGCAGATATAAGACGGTACAGGGGATGCAACCACTGCTTGCGCATTGGCCAAACCGGTCCAGTTGAAGGCGGTAAGGGCCGGGTCAGTGGCAGCAAATACCCAGTAATCGACACCGGGCGTGGCCGTCCAATTCAGCACGACCCTGCCATCCCCCGCGGTGGATGTGAGCCATGGTGGCGGCGGTGCAGAGGATCCGGTATCTAAACACCCGCCAAGCAGGGACGTTGCCATTGCCGCGATTAACACATAAAACAATTTTTTCACTGTTTGAATTCCTTGAAGGGGATTTAATCCATTTCTGTATACGCGGTACCGGTTCAAAATCGTGCAACCGGCTTTAATATTCTGCTGCATGGAAACCTGTACCGGCAAATCTTTTCGGAACCCGCCGTATTGGTTTGGTTGCAGTTTGGAGCGGCGGGAACGATACCCGAGCACAAGAAAAAATGAAAGCAACATTGTTACCGCATGTTATCAGTGCCTGCATATTTTGAGTCTCGTTCAATCGGTGTTTTCTTGAGAATTTAGGCACAAATCTACCCAAGTCTATCAAAGGTTACGCTGCAACTCGAAAACGAAAATATCAATTTATCGTACCTGAATTTCCATGGTTTAAGGATTGCTGTTGTTATAGTTGATTTGTGGAGCCGGTATTACCCCGGAAGCAGTTTCCGCCGGTTTTGTAACCGTCACCGTGGCGGAGGAGATCGCCTGGTTGCCCGAGGCGTCGGTTGCCGAATAGGTCACGGTATAAACCCGCCCGGCCGGGCTCTTGCTTTCCGCGAGCAACTTGAAATAGCGGTCATCAAGGCCATAGCTCGCATCCCGGATGTCGTTGGGCTCGAGATACTCGTTGGCGGTAATGGATACCAGCTTGATTTCAGGAAAACGATCGTAGTCGTCCTTCAGGATGAAGGATGCCTTGACGGGTACCAGCAGGCCGGTTTGCGGGACGATTGTGTCTGGGCTCAAAATTACCGTGAGGCTGGGTGGCGTAATGTCGAGCTGATCGATCGGAACGGTCAATTTGGCGGGACTCCCGTCGCTGAAGGTTACCAGTGCATGCCCGCTCAGATAGCTGCTGTCAGCCTTGTCCAGGGAGACACTCATCTTGTTCAGGGTCTGTCCGGTACGTATCTGGGGTGAATGCTCATTCAGGGGTTCCCAGGCGAGAGCATGGGCGACATGGTCCTCCGGCGCGATCACCGTTGCGCGCCATCCGGTCGGGCCGCTGTAACTGGTCGAGGGTATGCCCAGATTTGCGTTCCACCCTGACGGGAGGCTGACCAGTTCATTGACGTCATTATTGGGATTGCCGTCATTCTGTTCATTGCGCCCGATCGTAACGGCGGTGATATTTTGCTGGCTGTTATTGGTCACCTTGTAGTGATATACGATTTTTCCGCCAGCGTGCCGCGCATACACGCCCACGACGGCCAGGGGCTTGCCATCGCTTGTTGTCGCTATCGTATCTGCAGCGCAAGCCTGGAATGAACAAGCCAGGCTGGATGCCGCGAACAGCATAATGGCGATACTCTGTTTCATCATGGTTTACTTCCTCAAGAATTGTTTTCGTTCAATCATCGTCGCGCTTGGCAAGCCGCTCAGGGTTGTTGTTGGTCGGCTTCCTTGAGCAACTGTGTCAAATTGACCGAAGTCTGGGCGGCCGCCTGCGGACCCTCGATTTTGACTTGCGCCCAGTCCACCACATCCCCGGCACCCCATGAGACCAGGGAGGCGAGAACAAATACAATGACGCTGCGTGTCATACCCTTGGGAATTCCCTGCTCATCAAGATAGCGCCTGGCAAACCAAGCCGCGATGAAGAATACGATGGTCGAGACGACCATATTTGACATGGAAGGAAGCATCGGAAAATTATTCTCGGAAGTAGGTTTTGTGCGACATGATAACGGTTGGATCACCCGGATGCCAAAAGGCGTATTTTAGCATTACCGATACAAAACCTTCCGAATCAATAAAATTTTTAAGCCAGCGGCGCAAAGCGGGATAGTTTGCCTGCGCAAACCATGCCCTGTCGACCTCGGCAAACTGGCGGACAAAAGGGAAAATGGCCGCATCGGCAATTGATAATCCATCACCCAGCAGGTAATGCGACGCAGCCAGCCGGTTTTCCAGTTGGATCAGGAATTCTTCACCCTTGCTGCGATAATGGAGTTGCGGGTATGCCGGGTTGCGGTCGGGGTATTTGTAGCGATCCAGATGATACTTGAACACGGTGTCGTTTTCGCGAACCAGGGGAGCGGCAGCATAGACGTGGCTATCATTTTGTCCCAGCCAGCCTTGTGGATCATTCTGGTGCAATGCCCATTGCATGATTTCCCAACTCTCATCGACCACCTGTCCGTCAGCCAAAACCAGTACCGGTACACTGCCTTTTGGAGAAGCAGCCAGCATACTCGCCGGCTTGTCGCGCAATGAAACCTCGCGCAACTCGACCACCATGCCGCTCGTATAAAGCGCAAGGCGGGCGCGTATCGCATAGGGGCAGCGCCGGAATGAATAAAGTACAGGCAACATGGGTTGATGGTCTCAGAAAAAGTCGGGGGCTTGGTTTGGGGGCGAAGTTGCGAATTCGCCGCAGGGTATGAATGGTAACGGTAGCGGCCGGATTGATACAATAAAAAATAGTCCAATATCCTTGATTGCATCAAGACCGGGCGTGGTGCGTCCAGTAGTGTTGGTGTGTCTTGCGGTAGCGTTCGATCCCCAATTGATCGGCGTTCATGTCGACCAGGATCGCACCGTCTTGATCTGAACGAAGAAGCGTTGCACCGCTGTCATCGTAACGCCGGACGATGCTGTGTTTCGGATGTCCATAGCGGTTTCGATACCCTGCGGTGAATACCGCATAACGGGGATTGACCGCGGAGATGAATTTTTCCGTGGAGGATGTCTTGCTGCCGTGATGCGGTACCACCAGCAATGCTGCCGGCAGTTTATCGAAGTGTTTCGCGAGCAGTTCCGTTTCGGAAGCAGCCTCGATATCGGCAGTCAAAAGAATGTGCTGGTTCCCGATGCTGATGCGCAACACGCAACCCCGGTCGTTGTCGTTGATGTCCGTTTTTGCATAACTGGCTTTGTCCGGATGCAGCATCTCGAACAGCACCCCTTCCCATTGCCAGTTTTGCCCGTCGATGCAACGCCGTTTTTCTGCTGATGTCTGCAATAACGGATGCCCGTCCGGCAGTGAGGAGGCGAGCCAGCCGATCGGCATGGCCTGCATGATCGAAGCCGCGCCGCCGGTGTGATCGGTATCGTCGTGGGTGAGTATCAGGCTGTCCAGTTTGCGGATGCCCATCGCGCGCAGCGACGGGATCAGGATGCGGTTGCCGCTGTCCGCGTCTCCGCTGAAATCCGGTCCCGCATCATAGAGCAGCGCGTGATGCCGTGTCTGAACGGCGACAGCCAGGCCTTGCCCGACATCGAATATAGTCAGGCGCAGACTGCCTTCTGCAGGTGCTTGCGGCGAGTTGAGGAACATCGGCAGCATCAGTACAGCACCCAGCCAGCGAGCCGGAAAACCGCGCGGCAACAGGATCATCACTGCACCCAGCATGCCGGCGGCAACGCTCCATGCCGGCGGCGCATGTTGTGTCCATACGGCCTGCGGCAGGCTGTTCAGCCATTCCAGCAATGCCATGGTCCAGGCCATTACGGTATGCGCCAGCCACAGTGGTGCGCCCCAAATGTTGAAATACGGGGGCAGCACCGCGCCGAGCAGGGTGAGCGGCACCACGACCAGGCTTACCAGCGGTATCGCGAACGCATTGGCAATCGGCGAGACCAGCGAGACTTGCTGGAACAGCGCGAGCAGCATCGGAATCAGGCCGATGGTCATCGCCCATTGCACCCTGCCGTATTCCGCCAGCACCCTCAAGGGGTATGCCAAAGGTAGGCAATCCGCAACCAACCTTTGGTTGGGCGGAATTGACACCGCCGATGGGTGCCCGACGGCTTCGCCGTCACCCTCTCGCAGCACATGTGACGGCTTCAGGCGATATGCAGTCACATACAGGATCAGCGCCACTGCGCCGAATGACAGCCAAAAGCCGGGCGACAGGATGGACCACGGGTCGGGAATCAGCACGCCGAGCAGCGCGATGCTGAGTATTTGGGCCGGCGAAAAATTCCGGTTCAGCCACAGAGCGACGGCCACCGCACCAACCATATATACGGTGCGCTGTGCCGGTACGGCAAAACCGGACAGCAGCGTATAGGCCAGCGCCACCAGCAAGCCCACCAGGGCGGCGGCCTTGCGCGCAGGCAAGCGCAGGGTAAGCCACACGCTGCGCCGCCACAGCCAGTAGGCGAGCGCAAAACCCAGACCGGCGAGCATGGTGATATGCAGGCCGGAAATACTCATCAGATGATTGACGCCGGTACGCGTGAACACCTGCCATTGCGCCTGCGGGATGCTGCTCTGGTCGCCGATCGCCAGCGCGGTCAGCACGCCTGCATAGGGTGCAGCGGACAGTGTCGCGTCGA
>Ga0307375_10001594_pt1 | contig 24536 bp, 23 predicted proteins | sample TR1MG_FD_202531 | JGI IMG/M metagenome (GOLD analysis project Ga0307375, IMG submission 202531) | Soil microbial communities from Risofladan, Vaasa, Finland - TR-1 | ecosystem: Environmental > Terrestrial > Soil > Coastal area > Acid sulfate soil | place: Finland: Risofladan, Vaasa | collected...
ACTCTATCGGTCTCCTGGCCGTCTTCCCAGGTGTTCTGGGTCAACAAATCATCCAGCGTGGGTTTGACGACCGGCATTAAGGTCATCACGAGACCCAGAAGCCCGGCCACGCGGGTCAGGACGGTTAAGGAGACACGATTATCGGGGTGTGGGGATTCCAGTCCGGCAATAGTCTTGCGCGAGACATGGGCTTGGTCAGCCAGCTCTTGCTGGGTCAATCGCAAAGCCAGACGTCGTTCTCGAATCTGATGGGCCCAATCTGTCTCCATAATGTCACCCTATAGGTATCATAACAACAATATAGCGCTGTAATGCGCAAAATACGGTGACATTATAATCTGATGGGTCCAGAAAACAAGGCAGGATTTCCATTCACGACCGGTGTCTCACTCGGTCATGATCGAAGGAGATTCTATTTGAGGCCATTGCTACCCCACCCTCGTGCGCATGCCGTGGGAGAAACCTGGGCGAGGAACCGCGCCCCCGCGCTACTACCCGCCCGATCCCGCAGCGATCGATCGGATGCTGGAGACCATGCGGTGGGTCCGGTGGCTGGAGGAAGAACAGCGGCACCTCGTCTGGATGCGATGCGTGCGCAATGCTACCCGCGGAAGGAGATCTGCTGCCGTTTTGGCTGCGACCGGACGACCGCCTGGCGCCGCTGGCAGACGGCACTCCTGCTGGTGGCGGGTACGCTAAACGGCCCCAGCCGGGGCGCGAAAGGACTCTTACGCTTGCGGCCCCGAACTCGATTGCGGCGTGCTATGTATTGGCCGTAACGCGGCCTCGAAGGGCCGTCTCTAGGAATTTCCTTGGTGCTTTTCGGGACCCTGCTACAATGGAGCCATGACTGATATGGCGAGCGTTGAATCTGAACCCTTAGAATGGCTAAGTCAGATCCTGACTGAGGCCACCCGTTACCGGGCCTCCGATGTGCATTTGCGTGCCCGTAACCACCCGGTGTTGCGTATAGACGGGGCCTTGCGTGCCTTAGATCAGATGCCCAGGCTTTCTGTTGAGCGCATAGCACAGATTGGTGAATCCTTGATGGACGCCCGCCAGCTCGCCCTCTTTCAGCGTGACCACCAAGTCGATCTCTCGCGGGGCTTTAAAGGTATTGGTCGGGTGCGCGCCAATATCTTTCTGCAGCGCGGCACGGTGGCCTTGGTTTTGCGTGTCATTCACAGCGTGGTACCGCCGCTTGCAAGTCTCGGGCTTCCCGAGGTAGTGGCGAAATTGGCCCATCTTGAGCGCGGCCTCGTGCTTGTGACGGGTTCAAGCGGGTCGGGAAAAACGACGTCGCTTGCGGCACTTGTCAATGAAATCAATACCCATTACACGAAGCATGTGCTCACTATCGAAGACCCCATCGAATTTCTTTTTTCCGAGCAAAAATCCCTAATTACCCAGCGTGAAATCGGTGTCGACGCACCGTCCTTCTATGAAGCCATGCGCTCGGCGCTCCGCGAGGACCCGGATGTCATTTTATTAGGGGAGATGCGGGATACAGAGACGATAGAGACCGCCTTGAAGGCGGCCGAGACCGGCCATTTTGTGCTTGCGACCGCGCATGCGCCGGCGGCACCCGAGGCCGTTAACCGGCTGATTACGGCGTTTCCGGCTGAGGCTCAGTCCGGTGTGCGTGTCAAAGTCGCGCAAAACTTGCGCGCGGTCGTGAGTCAACGTTTGCTTCCGCGGGCTGACGGACAGGGTCGGACTGCGGCCTGCGAGGTGCTGACCATCTCGGCGCTTGCCCGCGAGATGATTCAGGATCCGGCGCGCATGAAGGATTTGCCGGACCTTTTAAAGCGCGGGAGCGTCAATGAGGGGATGTTGGCCTTTGATACTTGTCTCTTGGCGCTCGTGAAGGCGAAAAGAATTACGCCGGCTGTGGCTTTGCAATATGCCTCGACCCCGACCGATTTGCGACTCAAGATCGAGGGTTTTTAGGGCGTTTTTGACGCTCCATAAGTTCCCGCAGTGCCGCCTCCTGTTCTTGAAAAGACGCCGCTTTCGCGCGCTGGGCGCGTGGGGCGGTTCTTACCGAATGGCCTGCCTGCTCCTGGTCTTTAATGGCCAGATAATCGCTGATATCCGCATCTTCGTCCGTGTAGCGGCCTCGGTAGCCAGGAGGAGGTTGGGTCTCGGGGCGCAGTAACAAGGCGATGCGTAGCGCCTTGTTATAGGCGGTGAGCCGCCGCCCTAGCGTTGCGAGATCGATAAGAGCCGCTATGACCAGGATGCCCCCGAGCGTTGTCGGGTAGGGCCAGGGTGTCGATATCAGTAGGACGACAAATACGATCGTCGTTGCGAGATAAATCCACCCAAGGCGTTGTTCGCGCAAATAAAAGGCATGCAACCCGAGTGGGAACAGGATCCACAGGCCATAGGCGAGCGGTTGCTTGCGAAGACGTTTTGTGAGTTCGAGGTTCAGGGTTTGCAACCCCGCACCGGAAAAATCCCATTGCTTCCAGGCGTTCGTCATAAAATCATTGTATACTAGGTGGTCCTATCTGGTCGCTCGATTGAGGGAGATGGTGGTAAAACATGGCTGACCGGCGATTACAAGTATTCCATACGGTGGCCCGGCTTCTGAGCTTCACCAAGGCTGCGGAAACCCTGCATATGACACAACCTGCCGTGACCTTTCAGGTACGGCAGCTTGAGGAGTTTTTCAACACCCGCCTGTTTGACCGGACACATAACAGAATCAGTTTGACCGCCGCAGGCGAGCGCGTCTTTGAGTATGCGGAGCGGATTATCGGTCTCTATAACGAGATGAATATACGCGTCCGCGATATCACAGGAGACGTGTCTGGCATTCTCCTTATTGGGGCCAGTACGACGATCGCGGAATACGTGCTCCCCGCGCTTTTAGGGGAGTTTCAGAACCACCATCATGACGTACGCATCCGATTGAGCGTCTCCAATTCACTTGGCATCGTACATATGGTAGAGAGCAACACCGTCGATATCGGTATTGTCGAATCCCCGGTTGGCAATAAGAATCTGGCGGTGGAGGTCTGCTGGCAAGATCAGCTCGTGTTCATCTGCCGGCCCGATCACGCGTTAGCGGCTGGTTCGAGCGTGCCGGTACAAAGTCTCCTTGATCTGCCGTTTCTGGCGCGCGAGGAGGGCTCGGGAACGCGCGAAGTGATCAGCGACTACCTGGCGCAAAATGGTCTGCAGTGGCACGATCTCAATCTCAGCATGGAGTTCGGGAGCCCGGAATCTGTCAAAAGTTCGGTCGAGGCGGGCCTTGGGGTGTCGATCGTTTCCAAGGCCACCGTAGCCAAAGAGTTGAAGTTGGGGACTCTTGTGGCGCTGCCTCTGGATCCTCCTATCGAGCGCCCGTTTTCCTTCGTCTATCAGCGCCAAAAGTTTCGTCTGCGTGCGGTCGAGGAGTTTATGCGGTTCGCGCATACACGTTGTGAACAACACGGACAATCGGAGATTCCAGGCAAGGCGCAGGGGCAATGAAACAATTCGCGGTGGTTCAGCATACCTATTCCGAGTTCTTAGGTATGATCGAGAATCAGTTGGAGAAGCGGGATATAGGCTTCGCCTACTTTCGACCCTTTGTGGGACAGGACTTACCGGGTAGCGCCGGCCAATTTGATGCCCTCTTTATCCTGGGGGGGCAGACCCCGCCCGATGACCATGAGAGTAATCCCTGGCACGACGATGAGCTTAAGTTGATCGGCCTTTTTCGGGAGGCGAAGCGCCCGACCGTGGGTTTAGGTTACGGGGCTTTGATGCTTGCCGAATATGAGGGCGCTTGTGTGAGTGGTGAGCCCTTTCACAACGCCTATTGGACGACGGCGCACAAGACGCAGGCAGGTGACCTGGATGCTGTGGCCAACGCCGTCGACGGTCGACCGGTCTTGGTGATGTGCAATGGCAGCGCTACGCTGCCTTCGGGGATAGAGCCGATTGTAGTCGATGACGAAGGGCGCTGGATCGCCATCCGCCCCGATCCTTTGGCCTATGGGCTTTTGTTTCGTCCCGAACTGAAGCCTGGCATGATTGAAGACATGATCATGGAGGCGAAAAGAAAGACGCCTGCCGATATTGCCGAGCTGCTGGCATCAGCACGGCAGCATTGGCCCGATATGCAGCAAACGACGGATAAAGTGATTGTCGGGCTTGTTAGAGAACTTGACCTTATGGCTGAGCGTCGCAAAATGCCGGTTTTCCGCTTGAATATCAGCGAGTAGCTTATGGACCGTTTCGAGAAGCGACTATTAATGGTGCTGCGGGATTTTCCGGATGAGGCGAGAGATCAGGTGCTTGCGTTCGCGGAATTCCTGCAGGGCCGGCTTTCTATTCCGGATCTGCCAACCGAGCCTGTGGCAATTGCGCGACCCGGCGGAGAGAATATTGTGAAGGCGATCAAACGGCTTTCGGCGACTTACCCCATGCTGGATCGCGGCAAGATGTTAAACGAGACCTCGACCCTGATGACCCAGAATGTTTTGGGGGGGCGCCCGGCGGAGGACGTGATCGACGACCTGGAGGCCCTTTTCCGTGCGCAGTTCGATGCGCATCAGAAATCAAAGAGCTAGCGGCCGCTTTCCATTCTGGTACACTCCGTCGCCCTATGTCTACGCGCATAAAAATTTGCGGTATTACCCGCCCTTCGGACGCGAAAGCGGCCGTGGCGGCAGGCGCGGATGCGGTGGGTTTGGTGTTCTATAAGTCGAGCCCACGATTGGTAGATGTCGCTACGGCCCGAGCTATCATAGAGGAGTTGCCGCCGTTTGTGGCGAGCGTTGGTTTGTTTGTTGACGCCAAGGCGAGTGAGATTGCCATGATTCTGGAGCACGTGCGGCTTACGACCCTTCAGTTTCATGGGGACGAGTCACCCGAGGAGTGCGATCGCTACGACCGGCCCTATCTTAAGGCCATACGCATGGCAGACGGCGTGGATCTTGTGGATGTACAGCGACGTTACGCGAACGCCCAAGGGTTACTGCTCGATACCTATCAAAAGGGTCGCCCCGGAGGTACGGGCCAAGCGTTTGATTGGGGCCGTATTCCCCAGGATCTACACAAACCTTGGGTGCTCGCGGGGGGGCTCAATGCCGATAACGTGCAGGAGGCCATCGCGCGCGTGCGGCCTTACGCTGTGGATGTGAGTGGTGGCGTCGAGAGTGCCCCAGGACTTAAGGATCCGTTACGCATGCAACTGTTTTGTCGCCGTGTTAGGGAGGCGGGATGAGTTACGACCAGCCGGATGAACGTGGACATTTTGGTCCCTATGGCGGCCAATTTGTGGCAGAAACCCTCATGGGACCGCTCGCGCTATTGGCGAAGGCCTATGCCGAGGCCCGTATCGATCCGGTCTTTCAGGCGGAACTGGCGGCCGATTTCAGGGATTACGTGGGGCGCCCCTCACCGCTTTACCTAGCGTCCCGTCTCACGGCTCAGGTGGGCGGAGCGCGCATTTATCTGAAGCGCGAAGATCTGAATCATACTGGCGCGCATAAGATCAATAACACCATAGGCCAGGCCCTGCTTGCCAAGCGCATGGGCAAAAAACGCCTCATTGCGGAAACTGGTGCGGGTCAACACGGGGTGGCGACGGCCACTGTGGCGGCGCGTATGGGGCTCTCTTGCGTGGTCTATATGGGCGCTGAAGACATCGCGCGTCAAGCCCCGAATGTCCGGCGCATGCGGCTTTTGGGGGCCGAGGTAGTGAGCGTGACCTTGGGATCGCAGACGTTAAAAGACGCGATGAACGAGGCGATGCGCGATTGGGCAACTACGGTCGATGAGACTTTTTATGTTATAGGGACGGTGGCCGGACCGCATCCTTATCCGGTGATGGTGCGGGATTTTCAGGCCGTCATAGGGCACGAGGCGCGCCGACAGATCCTAGAGCAGGAAGGGCGCCTGCCGGAGGCCTTGGTCGCTTGCGTGGGCGGCGGATCAAATGCAATGGGGCTCTTTTATGCCTTTTTGGGCGATACCCAAGTCGATCTCTATGGGGTTGAGGCGGCCGGCGCGGGCTTGGCCTCCGGGCGGCACGCAGCCCCGCTTACGATAGGTGCCGGACGCGGAGTTCTGCATGGGGCCCGGAGTTACCTCATGTTTGATAAGGACGGACAAATTTGCGACACCCATTCCATTTCTGCAGGCCTCGACTATCCTGGGGTAGGGCCGGAGCATGCGTGGCTTAAAGATATCGGACGGGCACGCTACGTCGCGGTTGACGATAAGGCAGCGCTTGCCGCATTTCACAACCTGACGCGCCTCGAGGGGATCCTGCCGGCCCTGGAATCAAGTCATGCGTTGGCTTATGCCCAGGAGTTGGCGGCAAGGCTCGGTCCTAAGGCCGCTCTTATCGTGAATCTTTCAGGTCGCGGCGATAAGGACGTGGAGACGGTGGCGGCTCACGAGGGCGCATTTTAGTGTCACGCATACAGACAGTGTTTGCAAAGCTCAAAGGCCGACGTTGCGCCCTGATCCCGTTTATTACGGGGGGTGATCCCGCCCTTTCTGCGACCGTTCCCTTGATGCATGCGCTGGTGCGCGCCGGGGCCGATCTCTTAGAGGTCGGCATGCCTTTTTCCGACCCTATGGCCGATGGCCCCGTCATTCAGATGGGTCACCAGCGGGCACTGAAAAACGGTACCACCACGCGGGCCGTGATTCAGATGGTGGCCGAGTTTCGGCGCGAGGATGCCGTGACGCCCGTGATTCTTATGGGCTATGTGAATCCCGTCGAGACGATGGGCTATGCTGCTTTTGCGCAATCGAGTCACGAGGCGGGTGTAGACGGCGTCATTCTCGTCGATTTGCCCCCCGAGGAGGCCGATGTGTGGCGGGCGGAGGCACGAGCCTCGGGTCTTGATACGATTTTTCTGCTGGCCCCGACGACTGATGCGGCCCGGATCGGCCGAATTAGTGCGGCGTCCTCAGGTTTTCTTTATTATGTCGCCTTAAAAGGCGTTACGGGGGCCGGTCATTTGAACGTAGACGATGTCGCAGCCAGGCTCGCCTTGGTGCGGGCGGCAACGGATCTGCCGGTGGGGGTCGGTTTTGGTATTCGCGATGCTGAATCGGCCGCTCAGCTTGCGGGGATGGCCGATGCCGTCATAGTCGGGAGCGCGCTTGTGGAAAAAATAGCAAAAGCGGCAAATTCTCATCAGGCAGTGTCGGATGCCGAGGCGTTTGTGCAAAGTTTGCGCGCAGCCATTCCTTGGCATGAGGCCGGTCTCGCATGAACTGGTTTGATAAGCTTTTACCGCCCAAGATCAAGAGTCGCGGTGTCATCAAGAAGGCGGTCCCCGAGGGTTTGTGGAGCAAATGCCCCGCCTGCAGTACCGTGCTCTACCATGCCGAGATTGAGAAGAATGTCGGGGTGTGCCCGCGCTGTGATTACCACATGCGCATCTGTGCCCGTAAGCGGCTGGCCGCGTTTCTTGACGTCGGTGAGCAAGTCGATGTGGGCGGGAATCTGGAGCCTGTCGATTTCCTGAAATTCAAAGACAGTAAGCGATATAAGGATCGGTTGACGGATGCCGCCAAAGCCACAGGCGAATCCGAGGCCTTGGTCGTGACGAAAGGGCGTTTACAAGGGCTTGCGCTCGTGGCGTGCGCGTTCGAGTTTGGGTTCATGGGCGGATCCATGGGCTCTGTCGTTGGCGAACGCTTCGTTCGCGGCGTAGACGTGTGTCTTGCTGAACAGCTACCGTTTGTGTGTTTTGCTGCAAGCGGCGGTGCGCGGATGCAAGAGGGTCTCACCTCTCTTATGCAGATGGCCAAGACAAGTGCTGCCTTAGCGCGCTTGGCAGACGATTCTTTACCGTTTATTTCCGTACTGACTGATCCGACCATGGGCGGCGTCTCGGCAAGCTTCGCGATGTTGGGGGATGTGGTCATAGCCGAGCCCAAGGCGTTGATAGGTTTTGCGGGGCCACGAGTCATTGAGCAGACTGTGCGCGAGACCTTGCCGGAAGGCTTTCAACGCTCGGAGTTTTTGCTCGATCATGGCGCGCTCGACATGATCGTGCATCGCCACAATTTACGTGACACCATCGCCCGTTTGTTGTCTCTGATGTTGAGTAGGCCGGTGGTTGCGGATACCTCCTGCGTACTGTATCCAGAACCCTGAGCCCCATAAACCTTCAAGAGTGGCTGGCCTATATCGAACGCTTGCACGCGCAAGAGATCGAGTTGGGGCTAGATCGCGTACGGACCGTCTACAGTCGTCTGCCGCAGTTCGCTTGTCCTGTCATTACGGTCGGTGGAACCAATGGAAAGGGATCGACGACGGCCTTCCTGGAGGCTATTTACCTCGCCGCGGGTTACCAGGTAGGGGCGTATTTCTCCCCACATTTGGTGCGCTATAACGAACGCGTCCGTCTTGGCGGACGCGAGGTCGGGGATGATGCCCTTTGTCAGGCGTTTGCCGAGGTCGAGGCGGCGCGGGGCGATGTGCCTTTGACCTACTTTGAGTTTGGAACGCTGGCCGCTCTTTTGTTGTTTGCGAAAGCCACGCCGGACATCGTGATTTTGGAGGTCGGTCTCGGAGGACGGCTCGATGCGGTCAATATCATCGATTGCGCGGTCGCGGTCGTGGTGTCTGTGGGGACAGACCACAAGGATTGGTTGGGGCCTGATCGGGAAACCATCGGGCGGGAGAAGGCCGGGATTTTTCGTGCCGGGCGTCCGGCAGTGATCGGTTTTGATGTGTCAAAGAGCGTGGTGCAGGAGGCCGCACGCCTAGGCGCGCCCGTCTGTCTTGGCGGCCGCGATTTTCGTTACGTTGCCGGGCCCCATGAGTGGCGCTATATCGGCGCAAAAGGGGCCCGCGACCTGTCCTATCCCGCCTTGCGCGGGGCCTATCAGTTGGCCAACGCCGCTTGCGCGCTTGCGGCGGTGGACGCCTTGCCGCTTGCGGTGAGCGCGGGCGCCATACGCCAGGGACTACAAGACGTGCGCTTGACCGGCCGGTTCCAAAGTCTGCCGGGCCGCCCACAGGTGGTCCTTGATGTTGCCCACAATGAGGAGGCGGCAAGTGTCTTGGCTCAAACCTTGGCCGAACAGCCTATTGCGGGGCGGACGCTCGCGGTCGTGGGCATGTTGAAAGATAAACCCATAGCGGCCGTCTTTCAGGCATTGATGGGCTCTTTTGATGAGTGGTTCGTGGCATCCTTGGTCGATCCTAGAGGCGCTGATGGCGTGTTTTTGGAGTCCGTCCTGGCCGGTCTTAAGCGTGCCCCTCGCGGTGTCTATAAAGACCCTGTATCCGCCTTTGAGGCGGCGCTTAAGTCGGCCACACCCGATGATCGGGTGGTGGTATTTGGGTCCTTTAAGACAGTCGGTGTTATACTTCAACTTGTCGTGAATAAGAGGGTGAGCGGTGGAGGACGGGCCATTTGATCCACGGCAGAGGGTGGTTGGCGCCGTCATTCTGGTGGTGTTGGCGGTTGTGATTTTGCCGATGATTTTGCGGCGCCCGCCATCGCGCATGGTCGGCCAAGATGTGCTGACGATCCGGCGATCCGGCGATGTTTTGAGCACGGATTGGTCGAAGGTCGCCAAAGCCGCGCCTCAGTCAACAGGGAAGGGGGCGGCTGTTTCGACACTGGCTAAGCCTATTCCGGCCGGGGGAACCCAGCCGCCGGTGGCTGCGGCCTTGCCTGCACAGAGGCCTCGGCACTTCATTCCAGCAGCCCAAAGTCACGTGCGGCCTACACAGACGGCGCACCCCAAGTCCATGCCAATTGAGACGACAAATCCATCAAGCGGGTGGTATGTGCAGGTAGGCGCTTACGTCAATACGGTTGATGCGATCACTTTTGGCCGAACCCTGCGTGCTCAAGGCTTTCCGGTCCATGTGAGGTTGGCGCGACTGCCAAGCGGCCGGGGTCTTGTGGTGGTGGTCGGTCCTTATTCGCGAATACGGGCGCAAAGGGCGAAGAAGGCCGTGGCGCGGCGCGACAAGATTCAAGGAATTTTAATCCATACGGTCATGAGGGCAAAATGAACTGGCTTGATGCTGCTATTATCGTAATCGTCGGCCTTTTTGTTTTGGTCGGTGTGCTGCGCGGTTTTATCGCCGAATTTTTGTCACTTCTGACATGGATTGTGAGCTTTTTGGTGGCCTGGTTTTTTTCCGGTAATTTCACTGGCTGGTTCGTAGGTCACGTGCAAGATGCTAATCTTCGGTCTGTGCTAGTCTTCTTTGTTCTCTTTTTCGTGACTTTTGTTGCGATGGCCGTTGTGGGGCATTTCGTGCGCACTGTATGGCTAAAGAATGGCTCCAAGGCCGCAGACAGTATCCTCGGTGGGGGCGTGGGTTTTCTGAAGGGGGGCGCAGTCATTGTAGTGATGGTCTTGCTTGCGGGCCTGACCCCGTTTCCCACATACGGTACATGGCATGCCTCGGCCCTCATGGGCTATTTTCAAGGTGTGGCGCTGTATGTGGCGCATTGGTTACCCGCAGACGTTGCTCATAGTCTGCGCTATAGCTAAACTCAGCAGTTTTTAGCGCTCCCCAAGGAGTTGCAACCATGTGTGGAATAGTCGGTATTTTAGCGAAGGGTCCTGTGAACCAGGCCCTTTATGATGGGCTTACCGTTCTTCAGCATCGCGGTCAGGATGCGGCCGGTATTATCACAAGCGACGGTAATCGCGTCTATTTGCGCAAGGATAATGGCCTTGTCCGCGACGTGTTTCAGGCCAATCACATGCTGGCCTTGAGGGGAACCATGGGGATAGCGCATGTGCGTTATCCCACGGCCGGCTGCGCCTCATCAGCCGAAGCCCAGCCTTTTTATGTGAACTCACCCTTCGGTCTCGCTATTGCCCACAACGGCAATTTGACCAATGCCGCCGAGTTGCGAGACGAGCTCTTTCGTGAGGACCAGCGCCACATCAATACCGATTCGGATTCGGAGGTCTTGCTTAATATCTTCGCGCATGAATTGCACGAGGTCGCGGGTATTCGGTTGACGCCCGAGCATATCTTTCGCGCGGTGGCCGCCGTGCATAGACGCTGTCGTGGGGCGTATGCGGCCGTGATCATGATATCGGGTTTTGGCATCGTGGCCTTCCGCGATCCTTGCGGTATTCGGCCGATCGTTTACGGGCGTCGCGATACGGATCAGGGGCCTGAGCATATGATCGCCTCGGAGAGTGTCGCCTTGGATGTCTTGGGCTACAAGCTGGTGCGCGATATCCAGGCGGGTGAGGCGCTTTTTATTGAGATGAACGGGAATCTCTACAGCAAGCAATGCGCGGAGAATCCTCGTCATTCACCCTGTATTTTTGAGCATGTGTATATGGCTCGGCCGGATTCCATTATGGATGGGATCAGTGTGTATAAGGCGCGCCTTCGTATGGGCGAGAGGCTCGCGCGCAAGCTTTTGCGCGAATGGCCGGATCATGATATCGATGTCATTATCCCGATCCCTGATACGAGCCGGGCCGCAGCGCTCGAAATGGCCAAAGAGCTCGACGTCAAATATCGGGAAGGCTTTATTAAGAACCGCTATATTGGGCGCACGTTTATTATGCCAGGACAGGCGCAGCGCGCACGTTCCGTGCGTCAGAAGCTAAACGCCATCGATCTCGAGTTCCGTGGTAAGAATGTGATGCTGGTGGATGACTCCATCGTGCGCGGCACAACCTCTATGCAGATCATTCAGATGGCGCGGGAGGCGGGTGCGACTAAGGTCTATTTTGCGTCAGCGGCGCCACCCGTCCGTTACGCAAATGTTTATGGTATCGATATGCCATCGACTCACGAACTGATTGCTACGGGGCGCACGGTTGAGCAGGTCGCTGAAAAAATTGGCGCAGACCGCGTCATTTATCAGGATCTCGATGACCTGATCGAGGCGGCACGGGAAGGCAATCCGCGGATCACGCATTTCGATACCTCGTGCTTCGATGGAGTCTATGTGACGGGCGATGTCCACAAAGAGTATCTCGATCATATCGAACGGATTCGCAGTGATGTCGCGAAATGTGCAAGCACCATGAATGATCTTGTATCGACCGAACTGCATACCTATTATTAAAAAGGATGGGCGATGGGCGAGGACATTCGGGACAAGCCAGAAACGCTTGCGATTCATACGGGGCATCATCGTACCCACGAAGGCGAACATAGCGAACCTCTGTTTTTGACGTCCAGTTATGTCTTCGAGGATGCCGCGCAAGCGGCTGATCGTTTTGCGGGACGGGCGTCCGGTAATATCTATTCGCGCACCGGTAATCCCACGGTACGTATTTTTGAGGAACGTCTTGCCGTTCTTGAGGGGGCGGAGCGGGGCCTTGCGACGGCCTCCGGCATGGCCGCGATTTTGTCTGTGTGTATGGGCCTTTTGAAGGCAGGAGACCATGTCGTGGCATCGCAGAGCCTGTTTGGGCCGACGATTGCCTTGTTCCAGATGCTGGCTCGTTTTGGGGTCACGACAAGTTTCGTGGCCTTGGACGATGTCGACGCCTGGGAGCGTGCGTGTACGGATGCTACGCGCATCCTGTTTCTGGAAACGCCCTCCAATCCTTTGTGCGTACTAGGGGACCTCGTGGCCTTGGCCGAAGTGGCTCACCGGCATGGGGCGAGACTTGTCGTAGACAACACTTTCTGTACCCCGATATTGCAAAAGCCGCTGTCTTTGGGGGCCGATCTCGTGATCCATTCGGCCACCAAATATATCGATGGCCAGGGGCGCGGCTTGGGCGGTGCCATACTGGGGGCCGATAGCGTGGTAACCGGGGAGATTTTCCCCTTCGTACGGACTGCGGGCCCCGCCATGAGCCCGTTTAACGCGTGGATGTTTCTGAAGGGGCTCGAAACCTTGTCGTTGCGTATTAAGGCCCATAGTCGGCACGCACTGATCGTGGCCAGTTGGCTTTCTGAACAGCCCCTGGTAGATACGGTGTACTATCCCTATTTGCCGACGCATCCGCAGTACCCACTCGCTTGCGTCCAGCAGTCGGCGGGCGGGGGTGTGCTGGCATTTACCATACGGGGGGGCCGTACCAAGGAGGCGTTCGCTTTTGTGAATGCCTGCGAGTTGCTATCGCTCACGGCCAATCTCGGTGATACCAAGACCACGATTACCCATCCCGCGACTACGACTCATGGGCGACTGACTCCGGAGGCCCGGAGTGCCGGAGGGGTGGGCGATGGTCTTATCCGGTTGTCGATCGGGCTTGAGGACGTGGGCGATCTGACAGATGATTTAGAGCGGGGCTTTTCTGCCGTAGCGGCTCTGGGCTAGGTCAGGTATGTTGGCGAAAACAGACAAGGAGTGGCGGGTGCGCGTCTTAATCAGGTTTTGTTTGGTGGGCTGCGCTTTGGCGCTCGCGTCATGTGGCAGGAGTAGCCCGCACGCGACGATTTTGTCCATGAAAGAGCGTGAACTGGGTGGGCCGGCCTTCCCGACGCGCATTATCGTCAATCGTCGTTATGTCCGGATTGACCCCGATACCGGGACCGGAAATTATATTCTTTTTGATCGCAAGCAGGGCGTCATCTATAGCGTGAACGTCTCCGATCGCACGATTCTTGTGATCCATAGCCACCCGGTCACCCTAAAAAGGCCTGCGACACTCACGAATGTCGTGCAGCGTGGGCAAACGAAAGGGCATTTTCTAGGATACCCGCTCGTTCACTACCGGCTTTTAACCGCCGGCGAGCAATGCTACGACATCGAGGTGGCCAAGGATCTTCTGCCGCATGCCGTCAAGGCGCTCGCGGCTTACGCTGAGACCTTGGCCGGTGAACAGGCGATTACGGCCGAGAACACGCCAACTGGTCTTGAAAGCCCATGCGATTTGGCAGACAACGTTTTTGACCCCGGACGCGCCTATGCGCAAGGGTTTCCTGTGCGCATGCTGGATGCAGAAAAGAACGAAAAAGTCCTGGTGAGCTTTAAGCAGCACGTCACCGTAAAGCGGGCGTTATTCGTTCTTCCTGCTCACTACGTCCGCTATAGCCCCGGGGAAGTCCGCAACGGAGGTTAGTCTGAGGCCGCAAGGTCCCACGGTGAGTACGCTTGAGCCCTCGTACCAATCCCCCACTACAATGCGTGCGGCCTGACCGTGACCGCTTGTTGCCGGATATTGTCCTGGCCTGTGGGTGTGCCCGTGGATTACGCGCAGTGCCTGATGGCAGTCGAGGAGGGCTGTTACGGCACCAGGGTTCACATCGAGGATGGCGGCGTCTTTAGCGAAGGTGGCCTGGCCGCTTTCCCGGCGGAGTGCGCGCGCCATGGCTATGCGTTCCGGTAAGGGGCGACTCAAGACTTGTTGTTGCCAGAGGGGGTCGCGGAATTGAGCACGCAAGGCGAGGTAGTCGTGGTCATCGGTGCACAGCATGTCGCCGTGACTGAGAACAGTCGGAACCCCGTAGAGCGATAGCTTGTGTGGGTCTTCCAATAGCTGACAACCCGTACGTTTGACAAAGTCGGGACCCAAAAGAAAGTCGCGGTTGCCATGCATGACGGCGATGGCAAGCCCGTGCCAGGTGGCGCGGCGCAGAGCCGAGATGACCGGTGCGAATTCCGGTTCCTCGGCGCCGTCGTCACCCACCCAGTACTCGAAGAGATCGCCGAGAATATAGAGGTTCTCAACTCCTTTTTGTGCCTGCTCCAGAAATTCCCGGAGAAGATCGATCGCCTCGGGCCGCTCTGCGGTCAGATGCAGGTCTGCAATAAAGGCCTGCGCCACCTAAACGATACGAACCGCGGTGATGATGACGTCGTTAACGGGTACGTCTTGGTAGCCGCCGCGGCTGGTTGTGGCGGTGCCCTTGATCGCGTCAACAACATCCATGCCTTCGGTGACCTGTCCGAATACGCAATACCCCCAGCCCGTGGGTGTGGGTGCGGTAAAGTTCAGGAAGTCATTGTCAGCGACATTGATAAAAAACTGGCTTGTGGCGGAGTGGGGATCGCTCGTGCGCGCCATAGCGATAGTGCCGCGACCATTGCGCAGCCCGTTGTTAGCCTCGTTATCGATAGCAGGCCTGGTGGGCTTTTGTTTGAGGCTGGCCTCGAATCCCCCCCCTTGGATCATGAAACCATCGATGACCCGATGAAAGACGGTGTTGGTGAAAAAGCCTTCTCGTGCGTAGGCCAGGAAGTTGGCGACGGTTTTGGGGGCTTTTTCGGTATTGAGGTCAAGGACGATGACGCCATGACTGGTTTCGAGATGCACCATAAGGGATCCTCTAAGGGGGTTCGCCGCATTGTCGCCGACTTGGCACGCCAGGGCAATGATGAGCCTTTCCAATATGAGTCTGAAGCCGGATCGCGCTATTATAGCTATATGAATTCCCTGACAACCCGTTTCGCGCCGAGTCCCAGCGGCTTTCTCCATTTGGGAAACGTGCGCACCGCGCTTTTTAGCCTTTTGGCGGCCCTACCGGACGGCCGGTTCTTGATGCGCATGGAAGATACGGACCGCGCGCGTGTCGATCGGCGTTTTGAGGAAGCGGCCCTTTCCGATCTCGAATGGCTCGGTTTTGGGCCTTTTATTGACCACTCCGCCATCCTCTATCAGTCGGCGCGCACGGCAATCTACGACGACTACCTGCAAAGACTGCGCGGCGCAAAGCGGGCTTACCCCTGTTTTTGCTCGCAGGCCTCGTTGGCGGCCGAACGCGCAGAGGCTCAGGCCAGGGGCCGTCCTCCGCGCTATTCGGGGCGATGCGCCGGGCTTTCGCCGGCACTGGCCGAAGAGCGGCTCGCGCAAGGGGAGAGCGCGGTATGGCGCTTTTTGGTGCCGGCGGGAGAGGAGGTCGCTTTTATCGATGTGGTGCGCGGACATCAGGTCGTGTCCACGGATTTGCTGGGCGATTTTGTGGTGCGCCGCGCGAACGGTGAGCCCATGTTCTTTTTTACTAATGCCTTGGATGATGCCCTGTCCGGCGTGACCTTGGTGCTAAGGGGCGAGGATCACCTGTCGAACACCGCTCGCCAAATCCTGTTATTGAGGGCGCTCGATCTTCCAGTGCCCGAGTACGGTCATTTGCCGCTTGTCTTGAACGAGGCCGGAGTGCCGCTCTCGAAGCGCGATGGGGCAGGCAGTGTGGCCGCTTTACGGGCGGAGGGGTTTTTGCCTGCGGCGATTGTCAACTACTTGGCGCGCCTCGGTGCGGTCGTGGGTAGCGATGCGCTTTTGCCGATTCAGGATCTGGCAAAAGCCTTTGATCCGGCTCGTATCGGGCATGCCCCGGCCCGCTATGACCGCCAGCAGCTTGTGCATTGGCAGCGTTTGGCGATGGCAGACGCGTCGATTGCCACGCTGTTGGCTTTTGTGCCTGGGAGCGTTCCGGCGGCGGATCGTGCCCGCTTTGTGGAGGTGGTACGCGCCAACGTCCTCTTTCCCTCGGAGTTGGGTTTGTGGGCGGATATCATCTATGGAGAGAACGAGGTTCTGACAGAGGAGGCGCGACTCGCCATAGCCCACGCGGGTTCCGAATGCTTTCGTCAGGCGGTGTCGTTTTTGGGTGCGGATGGGGCCGCGCAGGCCTTGCCACAAGGACTCAAGGCCTTGGGGTTCTCCGGCAAGACGCTTTTTCATGGGCTCCGGGGGGCCCTGACCGGTCGTCTCGCAGGCCCGGAATTGAAGGATATTTTGATGCTTATGCCACGGGCGACCCTGGTGCGACGTTTGACCCGATTTGGGATACCTGATGTTAAAAATCTATAATACGTTGACGCGGGCGAAAGAGCCCTTTGTGCCGATAGAGCCGGGACATGTCCGGCTCTATGTGTGCGGAATGACGGTATATGACCACTGCCATCTGGGTCACGGACGCGTGTTCGTGGTCTTTGATATGGTGGTGCGATATCTACGCAGTCAAGGGTATCAGGTCACCTATGTCCAGAATATCACGGACATTGATGACAAAATCATCGCCCGCGCCCGCGATCAAGGGGAGACTCTTACCGTTCTGACCGAGCGCTATATCGCAGCGATGAGGGAGGACGCGGCCGCGCTTTTGACAGAGCCTCCGGATTATGATCCCCGCGCCACTCATCATATCGACCAGATTACGGCTATGATCGCAACGCTTGTGGCGAAAGGTTATGCGTATCAGGGTAAAAATGGGGATGTGTATTACCGTGTCAGACGATTCCCAAATTATGGGCGTCTCTCCGGGCGCAGTGTGGATGATCTGAAGGTGGGGGCTCGGGTCGAGGCGGACGAAGCCAAAGAGGACCCACTGGATTTCGTGTTATGGAAATCCGCGCGTCCGGAAGAGCCATCCTGGCCTTCGGCTTTTGGTGCCGGGCGCCCTGGTTGGCACATCGAATGCTCGGCTATGGCGACCCATTGCCTCGGGGACCATTTTGATATTCATGGAGGAGGCCTTGATCTCACCTTTCCGCATCATGAAAACGAGATCGCTCAGAGCGAGGCGGCGACCGGTGTGCCGTTTGTCAATACCTGGATGCATAACGGTTTTGTGCGCATCAATGGCGAGAAGATGGCCAAGTCCCTCGGGAATTTTCTCACCTTGCGCGGGCTGCTCGCCACGTTTGATGGCGAGGTCCTTCGATATTTCCTGCTCGCCAGCCACTATCGCAGCCCGCTCAATTATGACGAGGACGCCTTGTTGCAATGCCAGGAGGCCTTGACGCGCCTTTACCAGGCTTTGAAGGATCTGCCAGTAGCAGCAACAGGGGATGATGGTGAGTACCGGGAGCGCTTGCAGGCGGCCATGGACGATGATTTTAATACCCCCGGGGCCTTGGCCGTGCTGTTTGATCTGGGTCACGCCATTCAGCGCGCGCGTGAACATCAGGACCTGGAGGAGGCGGCGCGCTTAGGCGGGATACTGCGTCGCTTAGGCGGGATACTGGGGCTATTGTCTCGGCCGCCTTCGGCCTTTCTGCAGAGGGGTGGCGATCACGAGGAGATCGAGGCCTTGGTGGCTGAGCGCAATGAGGCCAGACGCCAGCGGGAATGGGCCCGTTCCGACGCCTTACGCGATAAACTGAAGGGCCGGGGGGTGATCCTTGAGGATGCCCCCTCGGGGACGGTGTGGCGGCGATCTTAAGGGGGGGCGTTAGGCGGTCGGTGGGTTCTTTTGGGCACAGGCCCTTGACCACCGGCCCCCCTTATCCGAAAATCAAGGGTTTCGAATCAGACTTACGATCGCGGGGTGGTGTCTTTGGAACTCACGGGTGCGGAGATTTTTGTTCGGTGCCTTCGTGACGAAGGTGTGGAGTACCTCTTTGGTTATCCGGGCGGCGCCGTTTTGCATATCTACGATGCGCTTTATAAGCAAGAGGACATAAAGCACATCCTCGTTCGCCACGAGCAGGGGGCCACTCATGCTGCGGACGGTTATGCTCGTTCGACGGGCAAACCCGGGGTTGTGCTTGTGACTTCGGGTCCAGGCGCCACCAATGCGGTCACGGGTATCGCGACGGCTTACATGGACTCCATTCCGCTGGTCGTCTTTACCGGCCAGGTGATGACCAATCTGATTGGCGATGACGCCTTTCAAGAGGTGGATGCGATCGGTATCACCCGCCCGTGCGTGAAGCACAACTTTATGGTGAAGGATGTGCGTGACTTGGCCTTGATCATGCGCAAGGCCTTTCATGTGGCGACAACAGGCCGTCCTGGCCCCGTGGTTGTTGATATCCCCAAAGATATCACGGCGCATAAGACGACCTATACCTTCCCCAAGAATCCCACGTTGCGTTCCTACAAGCCCGTGACGGAGGGTGATTCCGGGACGATTCGCAAGGCCGCCGAATTGGTGCTCCTTGCCAAGCGCCCCATGGTTTACGCGGGCGGGGGCGTAGTTTTGGGGAACGCGGCCGCAGAACTTACCGAGTTAGTGCGGTGGATGGGTGCCCCGTGTACCAATACCTTGATGGGTCTTGGGGCCTTTCCGGGCACGGATCCTTTGTTTGTCGGCATGCTGGGCATGCATGGAACCTACGAAGCCAATATGGCTATGCACGAATGTGATGTGCTCTTAGCGATTGGGGCGCGGTTTGATGACCGCGTGACCGGCGATCTCGATAAGTTTTGCCCCAATGCCCGGATCATTCATATTGACATCGATCCCGCCTCTATTCAAAAGAATGTCGCAGTCGAGATCGCGATCATAGGCGATGCCCGCCTTGTGATGCGCGAGATGATGGGGGTCCTTAATGCCTCGGGCAAACGCCTAGATGGGCCCGCCTTGGCGGCCTGGTGGAGCAAAATCGAGACTTGGCGTGCGCGCCACTGTCTCGAGTATGATCGCGCGAACACCGAGGTGATTAAGCCGCAGTTCGTGTTGGAGACCCTCTATCGGCTAACCGCCGGGGAGGCGTTCATTACCTCGGATGTCGGTCAGCACCAAATGTGGGCGGCACAGTTTTATAAGTTCAACAAGCCGCGACGGTGGATCAACTCCGGGGGCCTTGGTACGATGGGGTTCGGTCTGCCGGCTGCCATTGGTGTTCAGCTTGCGCATCCGGGCGAGACTGTGGCTTGTGTTACGGGCGAAGCCAGCATTCAGATGTGTATTCAGGAATTGTCGACCTGCAAACAGTATGATTTGCCGATCAAGATCATCAATCTCAACAATCGCTATATGGGTATGGTGCGTCAGTGGCAGGAGTTCTTCTATCAGAGCCGTTACTCGCACTCCTACCTTGAGGCTCTGCCTGATTTTGTGAAGTTGGCCGAAAGCTACGGGCATGCGGGGCTACGCATCGACAAGCCAAGCGATGTGGAAGCGGCGCTTAAGGAGGCCTTTGCGCAACGTGACCGCTTGGTCTTTCTCGATTTTATTACCGACCAAACGGAGAATGTCTATCCTATGATTGCGGCCGGAAAGGGTCACCACGAGATGCATCTGGCGACAGATCGCGAATTGGCCTGATGCGCCACGTTATTTCTATTCTTTTGGAGAATGAGGCGGGGGCTCTGTCGCGGGTTGCGGGCCTATTCTCTGCGCGAGGTTACAACATTACCTCGCTCACAGTAGCGCCTACCGAAGACCCCAGTCTTTCGCGCATGACTCTTGTCACGAGCGGTTCGGAGGCCGTGGTCGATCAGATCCGCAAGCAGTTGAACAAGCTCGTCGATGTCGTGAAGCTTGTTGATCTGACCGATAGTCAATGGATAGAGCGTGAGATGCTGTTGATTAAAGTCAGTGCTGAGGGCGAGGAGCGTGACGAAATTAAACGCCTCTCGGACATTTTCCGGGGGCGCATTATCGACGTCACCGAAGAGGCGTATACCATCGAATTGACGGGAGATGGGAGTAAACTGGACGCGTTTATTGCCGTTATTCACTCACGTCGTATTTTAGAGGTGGTTCGTTCTGGAGTTATCGGCATTGCTCGTGGCAGTGTCACCTGTGCTCCCGATGCCCCATAATCGCGTTTCAACCCAAACGGCCCGGCGTAGAGCCTAGGGCGAGGAAATTGCATGCAAGTCTATTATGATAAAGATGCCGATCTAGGTCTTATTCGCAAAAAGAAGGTCGCGGTTATCGGTTACGGCTCCCAAGGGCATGCCCACGCGAACAATTTGAAGGACTCCGGCGTCAATGTGGTGGTGGGTTTGCGTCCGGGGTCGGCCTCGGCCGCTAAGGCTGAGCGCGCGGGTCTTACCGTCAAATCGGTTGAAGAGGCCGTCAAGGACGCGGATCTCGTGATGATTCTGGCGCCGGACGAATTACAGGCCGGGATCTATCAGAAAATGGAGCCGCATCTGAAGAAGGGCGTGGCTTTGGCCTTTGCGCATGGTTTTAGTATTCATTTCGGCCGCATCAAGCCGCGCGCGGATATGGACGTCATCATGATTGCGCCTAAGGGACCGGGCCATCTGGTGCGTTCTACGTTTACCCAAAACGGGGGCGTGCCGTGTCTGATCGCCGTCAGCCAAGACGCCTCGGGTAAGGGGCAGGCGCTTGCGCTCTCTTATGCCGCAGCCATTGGCGGCACCCGTGCCGGGGTCATCGCGACGACCTTTAAGGAAGAAACCGAGACCGATCTTTTCGGCGAACAGGCGGTCTTGTGCGGCGGCGTGACGTCCTTGGTTCAGGCGGGGTTCGAGACCCTAACTGAGGCAGGTTATGCCCCGGAGATGGCGTACTTTGAGTGTTTGCATGAACTGAAACTGATCGTCGATCTCATGTATGAAGGGGGGATCGCCAATATGCGGTACTCGATCTCCAATACGGCTGAGTACGGGGATCTGACGCGTGGACCACGGATCGTGAATGAGGCCACGAAGGCGGAGATGAAGCGTATTCTAGGCGAGATCCAATCGGGCGAGTTCGCGCGCGAATGGGTGGCCGAGAATGAGACCGGTGGCAAGCGTTTTCCGGAATTGCGCGCGAAGGCCGCTCGTCATCCCATTGAGGAGGTCGGGGAGCGCCTGCGCAGCATGATGCCCTGGATCAAAGCCAATAAAATCGTCGACAAAGAAAAAAATTGAGTACTCCTTTGTCGGAGATGGCAAAAGGCGCCCCGAAGGGGGCGCCTTTTCTGGCGCGCGAGGGCTGGGGTCATATTGCTGTGGCCATGGCGGCGGCTATCCTTGTGACTTGGTGGCGAGGGTGGCTTATAGCGCTGCCCTTGTGGTTGATTGCAGTCTTTGTGCTCCAGTTTTTTCGTGACCCGCGGCGTATACTGGCAGTGGGTGCAGACACGGTTTTGTGTCCCGCCGATGGTCGGATTATCGCCTTAGGGCCCACCGAAGACCCTTACCTCAAGCGTCCGGCGGTCAAGTTCAGCATCTTTATGAACGTGTTTAACGTGCATTCCAATCGCCTTCCCGTCGGCGGTCGCATACGCAAGCAATGGTATAGTGCGGGACGATTCCTTAACGCGTCGCTTGATAAGGCCTCCGAGCAGAATGAGCGCAACGCGCTGTGGATCACAACCCCGACAGGGGAAGATATTGTCGTAGTCCAGGTCGCAGGGCTTATCGCAAGACGCATTCTGTGCTACGTCAAGGAAGGTGATGCGGTCATTTCAGGAAATCGTTACGGCTTTATCCGGTTCGGTTCGCGGGTCGATGTATACCTCCCGGTCGGCACCCATGCTGAGGTGGGTTTGGGGGATAAGGTGAGGGCCGGGTCGCAAGTGCTTGCACGATTGCAACCGGAGACCCGGATTGCCGTCTCAAAGGAGGCGTAGTGGACGATAAACGCAAGGGCATTTATATATTGCCCAATCTCTTTACTACCGCAGCGCTTTTTGCCGGATTCTACGCCATTGTACAGGCGATGAAGGGGCAATTTTGGCATGCGGCAGTCGCGGTCTTTATTGCCATGGTTATGGATGGGCTCGATGGGCGGGTCGCGCGCTGGACTCATACGGAGAGCGACTTCGGGGCGCAGTACGATAGCTTATCGGATATGGTGTCGTTCGGTTTGGCGCCAGCGCTCGTGGCCTATGAGTGGGCCTTGTCGGGACTTGGCAAGTTGGGTTGGCTTGCGGCTTTTGTCTATTCGGCGGCCGCGGCATTACGTCTGGCGCGTTTTAATATCGAGACCAATACGGATCGCAGGCTATCCTTTCATGGTCTACCAAGCCCGGCGGCGGCGGCCGTGGTTACGGGGCTTGTGTGGGTGATGCAGGGATATGGCCAGCCGGCTTTGTGGCTTAGGGTGGTAGCGCTCACGATCACAGTCCTGATCGGAGCTGCCATGGTCAGCAATATTCGCTATCACAGCTTTAAACACATCGATCTCAAAGGGCGTGTGCCCTTTATTGCGGTACTGGCCATCGTTCTGACCTTTGTGCTGATATCGCTCGACCCGGCACGGGTCTTGTTCGGACTGTTTTTCTGCTACGCCTTGTCCGGCCCCATCAATGCCCTGGTGCGGCGTTATCGTCGGTCCTTGCATAGGCACCGACAAGACGATGCCCAAAAGGAGCCTCCTCATTCGCAGGGTCATCTCTGAGAGGCCGGCTCGGTATCACATAACGTTGTGTCGGGTTCGGGTTTATCCTTGACTCCCTGACCTTTGGTGGCGCAACTGATCAAAGGGTGCCTCTGTGCCCGTTTGGTGTCGTCTCACATTTCGCAAAGAGCCGATGCCATGCGTAAGCGCCCTCTTTCTAATTTCGTGTCGGTAGGGCCGGCGCAATTAATGTCACGTCAGAAAAGTAGGACGTGTAACGTCGCGTATCCCTAGTCAGTACCGGATACCGCGATACCGCCGCATGTGCGCCAATAAAGAAATCGGCAAGAACAGTATTCTTGCGGCCCCCTTGCCTTCGGTAGCGCGCGAAGGCCTTTCCAGCAAGAAATAACGCCGGGCGTGGCACTTCGATCAAGGTTAGTTCCAAGTCCTTGATGACCTGATCCAGCGCTTCCACAGTCGAGAAGGTTAGCGCCAGTTCGGCATAGATGACCGGGTTGATCGTGAGTCGGTGAACTTTAGACTGGGTGCGCAATTGACCAAATCTACCGCGCAAGCCCGGGCTTTAGACAGGGGGTGAGCGGTAGCCGGTTTGTTGTCTGATACCGAACTTGTACAATGTCTCCATGAAAGCCAAGTCGCCATCGTTCGTGCTGGAACTCCCGCTTGTGGCGAACCCCCACGAAAGCCGGGTGCTGGCCGTCCGATTCGAGGCCGGACGCCAGTTGTACAACGCCGTCCTGGGAGAAGCCCTGCGCCGGCTGGATCTGATGAAAGAGTCAAAAGCCTGGCAGGCAACACGCCCAATGCCGTCTGGCGCGCCACGCTCGACCGCACAAAAAGCCCGTGCTGCCGAGTTCTCCCTGATCGCACAGGCCATCGGTTTCACGGATTATGACATCCAGTCCTACGCCACCCACTGTAAGAACGCCTGCTGGATCGGCGACCATCTGGATGCCCATACCACACAAAAGATCGGCACCCGGGCCTTCAAGGCCGCACAACGCTATCAGTTCCGCATAGGCGGCCGGCCTCGGTTTAAGCCCAAATGGAAGGTGCTTAAGTCCCTGGAAGGCAAAAGTAACGCCGCCGGCCTGCGCTGGCGCGACGATCATCTCGAATGGGGTCCATTGTCACTCAAAGCCTTGTTCGACCGCAAAGACCCGCACGGCGTGCAGGCCTTTGCGCTTCAGAGCCCGGTGAAGTATTGCCGCCTCATCAGACGCACCTTGCGCGGTAAGACACGCTGGTGTGTGCAACTGGTGATCACCGGTTTCCCGAAGGGGAAAGACAAGAATCCGATTCGCAATGGCCAAAGCAGTATCGACATCGGCCCGTCTACGATCGCCGTTGTCTCAGAAACCGATGCCTTTCTCGAAAAGTTCTGTGCCCACGTGCCCGATCTGCAAAAGGCCATACGCCGGATACAGCGGGCCATGGATCGGTCTAAGAGAGGATCGAATCCCGACAACTACAACAAAGACGGCACCATCAAAAAGCCTGTGCCAGGCCAACGTCTGTCCTGGACGTTTACTCAGGGTTACTTGCGGCTACGTGCCCGAGTGAGGGAGATGCACCGGGTGCTGGCCGCCTACCGGCGCACGGAACACGGTCACCTCGCAAATCGCGTCATGGCCATGGGCAACACCGTCATGGCGGAGAAACTGAGTTA
>Ga0307375_10001595_pt1 | contig 24531 bp, 35 predicted proteins | sample TR1MG_FD_202531 | JGI IMG/M metagenome (GOLD analysis project Ga0307375, IMG submission 202531) | Soil microbial communities from Risofladan, Vaasa, Finland - TR-1 | ecosystem: Environmental > Terrestrial > Soil > Coastal area > Acid sulfate soil | place: Finland: Risofladan, Vaasa | collected...
CCGGGTCTGCCACCTTGCAGCCTTGGCAAAGGTGAAAACTGCGTATCGAGACCCCTTGAGCGTCTACGACGTTAATGTGATGGGCACCACAGCCATGCTCGAGGCCTGTCGCCAGCTTGAGGTCGAGAGGGTTCTCGTGATGAACACGGACAAGGTCTACGGTGAGAAGCTGGGCGCCACCGTGGAGGATCCATATCAGCCAGGCGAGCCCTACGCCACTAGCAAGGTCTGTCAGGGCTTCATAGCCTGGAGCTACATGGACACCTACGGCATGAACGTCGTGATACCTCATTCATGTAACGCATACGGGTATGACCCCTTCAGCAACCGCATCGTGCCCAACACGGTCAAAGCCTGCCTCCGGGGCGAGTCCCCGCTGATCTTCAGCAACGACAGGAGCATCCGCGAATACATCTTCGTCGACGACCTGGTGGATGCCCTCAAAACCCTGTTGCTGGACGACCTGCTCAAACCCGGACCGTACAACATAGCCACCGGGGCGGTCATGAATCAAGAGAACGTCGTCAAGGAGGTGCTGAAGCACTTCCCGGACCTGCGGCCCAACTACAGGCGGGTCAAGCTCCCATCCCAGGTTCAGAAGGAGACCATGAAGCAGACCCGCTGGAGCTGGAAGCCGGCGTGGAGCTTCGACGATGCCATAGAGCGCACGGTTGCGCTATTCGAGCACTACAGGGGGGACTGGAGTTAATGCCCGAGATAGGTGAGGAAAAATGAAGGTAGCCTGCGTGGTTCTGACATTGAACGAGGAACCTAGGATCAGGGAGTGCCTAAAACACTTGAGACCTTACGTTGATTATTTGCTGGTTCTAGACGGGGGCTCAAGCGATAAGACTGTCGAAATGGCCACGAAACACGCTGACCTCGTGGAGATGAGGCCCTTCTCGGGGAGCTTTGCTGAGGAGAAGAACTACGCTCGAACCCTGGTGCCTAAGGACTACGGATGGATCCTCTGGTGCGACGCCGATGAGAGATTCGACAACGGATTCCTCAGAAACATAAAAGAGAACTTGGAATTTGCGGAAAAATATGACCAGGTCTGCTTCCGCTTCCCACGTATCAATTTACCCGATGGGAAGAACTGGCCTGACTATCAGGTACGGCTCATCAGGAACAGCAGGGACATAGAGTGGAGAGGAAAGGTGCATGAGGTGCCGTATTACAAGCCTGAAGACATTCCTCTCGACGAACTTGACCAAGAGGAAAGAGAAGAGAGGGTGTTGGGGGTATCCACAGTGGTTGGATACCCGATTTTACACTTACCGAGGAGAGAAGATGAGAGGAGGGAATGGTGGAATTGATAGTTGGATGCGTAGGTGTGTACGGAGAGAGGATCGAACAAGCGAGCGTCTGCATCAAGAGGCTCAGACCCCACATTGATAGGTACGTGGTGATAGTCGACGAGTCCGTCACCGAGGATCAGAAGCAACACCTCAAGGATCTTGGTTGCGAGGTCTACTTCCACCCCTGGGAGGACAGCATGGTGAAGATGCGTAACCAGTATCTGGAGAAGTGCCAGACGGACGACTGGATAATGGTGCACGACCCCGACGAGTGGTTCTGCGAGAAGTTCTGCGAAGACACGAGGAAGATATGCGAGAAAGCGGATAAGGAAGACCTAGTACTCCTCCTGATCAACAGCCACGACATAACGTATCAGGCAGATGGAACCAAGACCGAGTCGATAAGTGACTTCTTCAAGAACCTGATCTTTCAAAAGAAAGAGGGAACTCACTACGAAGGCGTTGGCGAGGTGAAGGAGGTCCACGAAACCCTTATCATCCCCGGACTGACGAGGGCCATGAGACTACCGAAAGAGACCTACTGGTACGAACACGTCAAGTACTGGCACGAGGTTTGGGAGAGGGCCGCCAGGAACGTCTTCCTCGCCGGGGGCGGGAACAACGTCGGTGAGAGGAACCCCTCCTGGAAGCCCCTTCGGGAGATCTGCGACGATCTAGGGCTGGATAACTGGCCAAGTATGAGGGATTACCTCAGGAAAGGGAAAATAAACCGCCACCTCAGGGAGTGGCTCTGGGAGAACAGGATCGAGGGCTTCGACTTCGACCACGAGGAGATGGAGTTCGGCCGGTGGTACTTCGAGTATCTACATCTCGAGGAAAAGGAGTTCCCTGACGGCAGGATCTGGGAGCCGGTACACGAGATCCCATTCGGAACCCTTCCCGAGGTGATGCGTTACGTGGAACAGACTTACATGGAAGTCCTAGGGAGACACGCCGACCAGGCAGGGAAGGAGTCTTACTCCAAGGCTATACTTGAAGGGAGAATGAGAAGGGAGGACCTGTCCGAGAGCTTGAAGAGGAGCCTAGAGTACCAACAGAAGGTTGCAGGACCCCCCTCAACCCCGGGTGAGAGAATTAGGATACCTGTTCCCGTGAACGTGGATGTCCAAATAACTGAGGATATATTCCTCGAGGCACTAAAGAAGAGTGGGACATACTGGGAGATCATTAAGCCGAAGATAGATGTCGGTTCTTTCATACTCGATTCCATTTGGAACAGGGAGGAGTTCCTCAAGGAGTTCTATGAGAAGTGGGACAGCCTCACGATCCGAGAGCTATTTGAAATGCTTCTGAAAAGCGAGGAAGAGAAACCAGCAATTGGGGATGACGGGATAAACTGGGATGAGGACTCCAAGCGGGCGACAGAGCAACCTTATCCCTACACAGACGGCTCAACCTTTGAATACTTTAAAGAACTGATTAAGCCCCACTTCAGAGTATTAGAGGTCGGCTGCCAGATAGCGAGTTGGCTCTGGGCCTGGAGGGACATAGAGCCGACCATAGAGTATGTTGGCGTCGACCTTAGCAGCCATGCCATAAAAGTGGCGAGGAAGCGATACCCCGAATGCGAGTTCCACCTGATGAACGCTAGGGACATGGACTTCCACGATGAGTTTGACATCGTTTTCACCCACACCTTCCTCCAGCACACGAACCTACGGACCAAGGAGATCGTCATCCCCAAGATGTGGAAGGCACTCAAGGAGAAGGGCCTGTTGATCATTCAAGAGAAGAGTGATGTAGAGACTGAGACAAACTTCACTGAGGAGGGCTGGATAAAGTTCATCACGGAAAGAGGATTTGACTTAGTGAAAAGCCATGATCAAGGTTCGGATGGCAGGGGATACGTTTTCAAGAAAGAGTTACGAAGGTGAGTGGTTATAGTGAACAAGGAAAAATGGTTGAAATATTTGGATGTTGTGAAACAAGAGAAAATCGAGAACCACGAACCAAACTACGACATCATCAAACTATTCAGGCGATACATGCCCCCAGAAAGCCATGCTAAGATCCTCGAAGTGGCAGCCGGGGCCGGCGTGGATATGGCCGTTCTCAGGAAGGAAGGATACGATGTCGAGGGAATAGACATGAATCCGGAGAACATCCGTTACGCTCAGGAAAACTTCGGCATCGGCATCCATCATCAGGACATGCATGATCTAAAGTTTCCGCCCTTATCCTTCGACGGGATCCTATCCATACAGACATTTGAACACTCACTAAGCCCCTTCATAGTAGCTAGCGAGATGTATAGGGTTTTGAGACATCGGGGAAGGGTATTCCTAGACACGTGTGACCCGGATGACGAGGCCATGTGGGGAATCTGGCACCCCAGCCTTTTTTACCCTCGGCAGATAATCAAGCTATTCAATATGTTGAAGTTCAATCTGGTGGAGGACCTGTCCAGAAAGCATAGGACTCAGATATTATTTGAAAAGGGAGGAGACTGATATGCACACTTGCGGGGTGTTGGAATGAGACTGATAATCACAGGCGGCTCCGGGTTCATAATGACGAACATGTTTCAATACCTACTGACGTTACCAGATGAGGAGCAGCCTGAGATCAGATTAATAGACAGACAGTATGGACAAGACCTGACTCAATGGGAAGACGTAGACAGGGCTTGGAAAAACTTTGAACCTGACGCCGTCATAAACGCGGCCTCTTACACTCACATCGACGATTCGATAAAGAACCCTAGAAAGTTTTGGGGAAACAACATAGAGCTGATGCTGAACGTGCTGGAGGCCTGCCGTAAGTATGACTGCCGACTTCTTCAGATCAGCTCAAGCGAGGTGTATGGAACACAGGTCTACGTCCCTCAAGACGAGGAACACCCGCTTCAACCTCATTCACCCTACGCTTTGACTAAGGTAGTTCAGGACAGGTCCTGCTACGCGTGGTGGCAGACTTACGAACTAGACGTTTCAATAGTCCGGCCGTTCAACCAGTTCGGACCATACCAGCAAACCCAGAAACTGATACCCAAGTTTGCCTACAACATCATCCACGGTCTACCCCTTCCAATCTACGGTGAGGGAAACGCCAGAAGAGATTGGCTGTACGTTAAGGACACCTGCAGGGGCCTTTGGATGGCCCTGAATAAGCTGCCCGCAGGCGAAGTCGTCAACCTTTCCACGGGAAAAAGCTGGAGCATAACGGAAGTAGCCAACCTTTTGAAGAACATCGTCCCGAAGGTTTCAGGCAAAATGGATCTATCCAAGATAGTAACCGTCGACCACGTGGACGACCGCTGGGGACACGTTTTCCACTTAGAAGGTAGCTACGAGAAGGCAGAGAAACTGCTTGAATGGAAACCCGAGTACACGTTCCCGGAGGCCTTAGAGGAAACAGTTAGCTGGTATGTTCAAAACAACTTCGCCGTGCCTTACAGAAGAGGGGGATGATGAAGGCCATCATTCTCGCAGGCGGGCATGGCACGCGTCTCAGGCCAGCAACCCTCGCGGTCAACAAGCACCTCCTGCCAGTCGCTGGGAAGCCCATGATCCTCTACGGAATAGAGGCTTTGAGGGATGCGGGCATAAGGGACATCATATTGAGCATAACCCATGTTAACCCATACGGTTTCATGGAACTCCTCAGGGACGGCGACGACTACGGCGTCCACATAAGCTACGTTTACCAGCACGGTATCGAGGGCATAGCTTGGGCTATAAACGAGGCCCAGCCATGGATAGGCAACGAGCCCTTCGTCGTCTACTTGGGCGACAACATATTCGCCGACGGAATTAAGGATTGCATTGATCCGTTCATTAGAAACCCGTCCCTCCCCCAAGTCTTCTTGAAGAGGGTTTCCAACGTTGAGGAGGCCAGTAGATACGGCGTGGCCAGTTTCACCGACGCCCCGTGGGGGGTAGACATGGATCTCGATGAATTTTACGAAAAGCCCACCATCTCTGAGTTCGTTGAGAAACCCCAAAAGCCCCTGAGCCCCTACATAGTTCTCGGCCTATACTGCCTGACGCCGAAGTTCTTCGACGTATTTCAGGGGTTGAAACCCTCCGGTCGGGGTGAGTACGAGATAACGGATGCCTTAAACGAACTAATTCCCGTCGGGTATCGGGTCCATGACGGCTTATGGTGGGACTGCGGCACCTTCAGAGACATACATGACGCTTCAGAGAAAATCTGGTAATGGAATTGAAGGTCGGATACGCATTCATGGTTGCGGACCTGCTCCACTACGGGCACCTACACTTCCTGAGGGAGTGTAGGAAAGACTGCGACTTCCTCATCGTAGGGGTCTATGTCGATGAGCTGGTGGCTTCCTACAAGCGCCGACCGATCATACCCTTCGGGGAGAGGATCGAACTCGTCAAGGAACTCAGGGTAGTAGACCTAGTGGTTCCGGTTCGTGACCGGGACTGCACGCCCGCGTTGAAGAAGCTGGTGGAGGAGGGGTGGAAGGTGGAATTCCTCTTCCACGGGGATGACTGGTCTCCCGACGATCCGGATCTTAAGAAGTCCAGGGAGTACATAGAAAGCGTCGGGGGGAGGCTGATTCAGCCCCGGTACTACGAGGAGAGGACGACTACAGGCATTATAAAGGAAATCGTGAGACGCCATATGGAGGGCGAGAAGCTATGGAATTAGACCTGATCGAAGGCGTCTGGTGGGTGCTGATCGGTTACACGACCTTCATCCGCATGAAGTACGTGTGGCAAGGCAACAAAGTGCGCAGAACCAAATCTACGAGGGACGTATCCACCAAAGCCATTCTGAACACCCACGTGGAGTACTGGATCATGTTCGCCCACAACCTCAACGTTTCCGATGTCAAGGACCAGTTCTTCTGGGGGTTCGGCATATTCACCACCGCCTACACGGTCTACTGCCTATGGAAATACCGAGAAGACAGGAGCATGAGCCTCCTTCAGTGGCTCTCCAAGGGCATCACCGGGAAGCTGAAAGACGAGGGAGGTTGGCTTTGGTGAGCGGAAAGTCCACTCTGCAATCCACTACGAAGATAATAGATAAAATAAGGGGGATCCAATGAACGAGCATCCGCCTCGCCTACCTGACTTGGAAAAGTACATGGAATTTTTCCTAGAAGACGCGATTAAAGAAGGACACAGGGTAAACTTCGGCAAACAGTGGATAAGGCTTCCAAGTTACAGTGAGATCGGAGACTGGGATCCCAATCTCACGGTTAGCATAGTCTGCGTTAATTGGGGTTCGACATCCGTTTTGCCGCCTGTCTTCGGAAGTTTCGCCAAGCAGGATTATCCACGTGACCAATTTGAAGTTCTATTCGTTGACGATAACAGCCCGGATAAGGAGGAATGCATAAAGGTGGTCAAGAAACTGATGAGGAAGCACAGCGACGTTAAAATAAGGTTTTTTGAATCTCACAAGAGCATAAACTGGAACTGCACCAGGTCCACCAACATCGGGATTAAAAGGGCTGTAGGAGACATAATCGTATTCTGCGAGTCGGATACGATGTTGGTGGGAAAGGACTTCCTGACCGCCACCGTCAAACACCATTCCCAAAGGGAAGATCTCTGGCTTAATCCTCTCTGTTACGGTTTCCTGAGCGAAAGACACCGAGACGAATGCTTCGAGACAGATGTCGACGACATAGATAGACGAGACTTCGTGAATCCATACGAGTCCGGGCTCGACATCGTTACCCAGCCCATTACCTGGAACGGGGGCTCCGTCAGAAGGGAACAATGCGTCAAGATGCGTGGCCTCGATGAGGGGATTATCGGTTGGGGCGGGATGGATGGCGACTTTTGGGAAAGAATGAAACGTGACGGCCTCGCCGGTGGACAAGACGTGACCATGCAAACCATTCACATGTACAGGGCTCCTTTCATGGATCAGGACCCTTATTACAAACACATACTTCCGCTAGCGCACGGGGGCTCCGACGGGGACCTCACAAGCAATGGAGGAACTGTCGCCAACCCGGATGGTTGGGGTGAGATAGATACCCTGGAGGAGATAACAGTTTGACTAAGCTAAACTTGGGAGGAGGAAAATCGACGCGGCTAGGCTACACAATCCTAGACTTTTACCCACATCCCACCGTAGACATGGTGTGTGACCTGAGAGAGGGAATCCCATTCCCCGATGAATCGGTGGACGAAGTGTTCTCCCACCACTTCATCGACTATCTTGACTTCACTGAAGTTCAAGGACTCATGGCGGAATGTTACAGGGTCTTAAAGAAGGGGAGAATAGTGTCACATACAATTCCGGACCTTCAATCGGCTGCTGAAGTTATAGCGGAGCATGGGGTTGATGGAAACATATGGATGCGCCTCATATTTTGGGGCGCCATGGAAGGACCGAATAACACATCCATCTACAAGAAAAGCGGCTTCGACCATAAACTTCTAAGAAAATACTTGGAGGACGCGGGCTTCAAAGACGTGAGAATAATAGATAACGGCCCACGCGGCAACATTAAAAACTTCGACATGACCGCGGTGGGAGTTAAATGAAAGCCATAATTTTAGCCGCTGGATTGACCAAGTCAACTGATTATCATGGTTTCCCCCTGGACTACAAGCCCAAGTGCCTGTTAAAATACGTGGAACCTCCCGAACGTGAACCTGATGCCAGGCTGGAAGACTGGGTATACGAGCCCGTACCGGAGTCAACGGCCCCTACGATCCTGGAGAGGGACGTCAAAATCCTGAGAAAACACGGAGTCGATGAGATCATAGTCATCGTGGGTTACAAAGCAGACGAGGTAATGGCTCACTCAAAAGAGAGGAACCTAGGGCTGAAATTCGTCCATAACCCAGGCTACGCCGAGCTCTATGCCGGACATGTGGATTCCCTTATTCAAGGTCTAAGCGAAATACCCCCAGACGACGCGTTCTTGCTCATAATGGGGGACGTCATCATCACGGACAGGCTCGTGGAGAACCTGTTGAAATGCGAAAAGAAGATTGGCATCCGTAAATATTTTAGAAGAGAAATACTTGCTGCCAAGCTGTCCCTTCAGGTCATAAGTGGAATATCGAGTGTGAAGGGAAAGGGAGTACTAGAATTTTGTGACTGGCTTTACAAACTCGGGGGCGGTACCTGGGATTCCCCTGGACCGGGAACTGAAGATATCGATGGCAGAGACGGGGCGTGGGAGGTTGATAGCATCATCGACTTATTCTCCAAACATGGATGGAATACAGCGCCTCCACAACCAATTTTGGAACAACTTAGAAAACGGTTGAAGGAGCAACAGGGATGAAGAAACCAAACGATGCAAAAGAGTTTGCAGACGAGATGCTGGAAAAATGGGATGACATATGCAGAGAACTGGGCATCGTGAACTTCCTCGTCCTGGGTACTTGCCTAGGCTTCTACAGGGATAAGGGATACATCCCTTGGGATGACGACATCGACGTCGGGGTCAAATGCGACGGAGAAGCCTTCTCGAGGTTGGTCCATAGATTAATGGAAGAAGGCTTCACCACGGAGGAGGAGGGGTCCCCCTTCAGATACAAACATTTCTATAAAAACGGTATCTTGTTTGATGTCTGGAGGAGCTCGGGAGTGGACGGCTGGAAACTGACCTCGTTTGAAGAAATTACTTACAATGGTAGGGTTTACAGGATCCCCCATCCCGTTGAGCAGTACCTAGAGCTTGAGTATGGAAACTGGAGGGTACCCGACAGATGACAAGAAAATCCGTTGTTCCATACTCCAACTTCAAATTCTACCCCGAACATGGATGGTGGAATTTCCCGTTCGATCAGCATGTCATAAAAACCGAGTCCTGGATCGATCTACCCTCGCCTCCGAAGCCACATGGAATACAGATAAGTGTGGTGATAATTAATTGGAACTCCCCCCTTAACGTGGTTGAGACCAGCATAGCATCGGTTTTGAACCAGGATTTCCCACCAGAGAACTTTGAGGTGATACTTGTGGACGATGCGTCGGATGTCTCTCCGAAACAAGCCTGTCTCAACAGCGTAAGGGACTATTCAAACCACAATTTTAGGGCGTATTTTCTTGATAGGACTAGGTGCTACCAGGAATCCCATGGAACTAACGTCGGCTTTAAACGGGCCCTGGGCTGGATAGTAGTGATTCTACAATCACATTCCGTAATGGACGACGAGCCTGAAAGAAACCTAGACGACAGCCACCCCCGGCAACCCCTCTTAGAGGGAACATGGAGACATCACAACGCCAGAGATAGGCTTGGATTGTGCCCTCGTCTCCTAGCCATGGGTAGAGAAGGCGAATACTCGCCTCAGACGAGTTTCCCCCATCCGCAGGGACTATCCCTCAGGAAGGAATACGTAGAAGCAATCCAAGGCATAGCTGAACACAAGTACAGCAACGCGCCTCTGCTACATTTCCGAGTCAGCTTAACCCAACGTTTCGGCATAGTGTTCACCGAAGATTTGAACATGCAGGTGATACACAGAGACTACATGCTACCAAAAAACATCCTTGGCGATCAGGAAATTCTCAGACCCAGACCACAGGATCACGTCTTCCCGGATTGGCCGACCCATTGGGGCGAACTCACTGAGCAAGAGGAAGGAAAAACCATTATGAGTGAAACAATGAAAATGAGGTTTAACAAATGAAGAGAATATACATGTTCTACCCGTTTATGCCCGAGTCGGTGATACCCAAAGTAGCTGAGGTCCTGAGAAGCCGATGGATCGGTCAGGGGCCGAAGGTGGATGAGTTTGAGAGGGAGTTTGCGGAAAAATTCGGCTTGAGCAGGGTCGTATCCGTGAACACAGGGACTTCAGCGTTAAGATTGGTGTACGCCGTTTCGGGAATCGGCCCGGGGGACGAAGTCATTTCACCCGCCTTGACCTGCACTGCCACTAATACGCCGATTCTGGAGCAGTTCGCTAAGCCTGTCTTCGCCGACGTTCAGTATGAGTCCGCCAATCTTGACCCTAACGATGTTGAGCACAGGATAACCGATAAGACAAAGGCAATCGTCTGCGTTCACTGGGGCGGCTACCCTTGTGACATGAAAGAGCTGAGGGAGATAGCCGATTCCCACGGGTTGAAACTGATAGCCGACGGTGCCCACGCGTTGGGAGCGGAATATCAAGGAAAACCCGTAGGAATATGCGTCGACTTCACGGTTTTCTCTCTCGGAGCGATAAAACAGATAACGACCGCTGACGGAGGAATGATCTCAGTTATGGATGAAGGAGACTATAAGGCCTGTATCAGGAGACGTTGGTACGGAATAGACAAGGCCAGTCGTAAACCCACGGTATTGGGGCACGACCCAACCTACGACATTTCTGAGGTAGGTTACAAGTACAATATGAACGACATCACGGCGGCGATCGGCCTTGAACAGCTCGAATACTTTGACGAAGTTCTTGCGAGGAGGAGGCAGATTACTCGCTGGTATAGGGAGGAGCTTGAGGGGACTCCAAACATTGAGCTTTTTGAGGAAAGAAAAAACAGGAAAAGTGCTTACTGGCTTTTCACCATGCACATCAAAGATAGACTGAAATTCGCCGAAAACATGTGGAAAAAAGGCGTTGAGGTCTCGGTCGCTCATTGGAGAAACGACAAATACACAATATTCGGCCCGATGAGGAAAGACTTGCCAAACACCGACAAACTTCACGAGGACATGATGTGCATTCCGCTTCACAACAAACTTACCGATGAGGATGTCAGCTACATAATTAAAGTCATAAAAAACTATGAGCGCGCGCGCAAGTGAAGAGGAAGGAGGAATTTGGCGATGAAAGGTTTAACTGAGAGGTCGGGTGGCGGAGTAGTATGAAAATCGGGTGGTTGAGCGCGTCTCCTACTGCAACGACGGGCTACGGGGGGCAGACCCTCGAAGTTTGCGACCGTTTGATGGATAGGCACGAAGTCGTCTGCATCGGGCAGACCGGCGACCTGATAGTTTGGGGTGGAAGGCAGAATGTGGACACTCCCTCGGGTAAGAAGCTAGGGGTCGTCGCCCTATCCGACTGGAGGTCTGCCGCCGACCTCATCAACTCCTATTACATACAAGAATACGATCTAGACATCGTAATCGGCTTCATGGATGCCTTCGGCATAGAGTTCCTCAACAATGTAAATGTCCCTGTCATCGGCTGGATTCCGATAGACGGACCGTTTACGGGGAAGTGGAAGAACTACGTGAGGAACTTCCACCGAGTCATAGCTTACTCGCGTTTCGGCTACGGGGAGCTCCAGAAGTGGTTACCGCCAGCTAAAATAGGTTACATACCACACGGCGTTTCTGAGGACTTTAAGCCCATGGATAAGGATGAGATCAGGGAAGAGTTCGAGGAGGAGTACGGCATACCCAAGGACGCCTTCCTGGCGGTGAACGTCGGAGCCAACGTGGGATCCAGGAAGGAGCTCCCTCTTATGATGAGGACCTTCAAACGCTTCGTGGAGGACGGCCACGACGACGCCTACCTGTTCATACACACGAACGCCCACGGGACATACCCGAGGGCCTATGACCTGCCCGTATGGCGTGCTATGCTGGGAATGGAGGAGCACATACTGTTCCCGGACTACAACCCCATAATCAGCCCCGTGAGCAACTCCCAGCTTGCCAGGGCTCACAACGCGGGAGATGTTTACTGGCAAAACTCTGTAGCTGAGGGCTTCGGTCTGCCGGAATATGAGGCCATGGCATGCGGGATCCCACCGATATGCCCCAGGAACTCCGCCCAGGTCGAGATCGTCGAGGGGAACGGGCCGAGGAGGGGCTGGCTCGTGGAGAGCGTTCCAGAGGACATGTATGTCCAGATCCCGGTCTACGTGCCCCAGCTGCCCACCTACCCCGTGCCGAACCAGAGGTCGGCCCTCGAGAAGCTGGAGGAGGCCTACCAAAACCCAGATCTCAGGGAAAGATACGGGAAGGAGGCCAGGAGGTACGTAGAGAAGTATCACAACTGGGACCTGGTGATGGAGAGGTGGTTCAGAGCCTTGGATGAGGTTGAGTCGGAACTTGACCTGTTCCAGAAAATAGGGGGCGCTTTTAAGGGGTAGACGGCTACCAGGGAAACGCTGGCCACAGAGGCACTTCTCGTTCGACCTTAACGTGTCTTGCAAGTACAACGCTTACCTCAACCTCCTCGGATGCACCACCAGAAGCCTTCAGCCTTCCCCAGACCGTGCTATTCGCTGGAATGTCTTGGCTACGAATTGGCAGTAGCTCGTTTGCATTCTTTATCGGAGACTCAGCTATCCTGAACCTTCGTTCACCTGACTCCATGTTCGTTCCTGGGGCAACGTTTACCGTGTTGTATCCAAGCTGTATGAAGTAGGTGGTGAGAGTAGTGTCCGCTTCCTCCACGACCACGCCTATGATTTCGAAGTCGAAGGGCACCGTGTCAAGGGGGACGATCAGAACCCAGTCTCCGAAGGTATCCGCCACAGCCGCAGCTGCAAGGGTAATAGACGAAGTCACATCCTGAGGGTAGACCCTCCAGCGACTGTGCCAATGGTGTTCTATTACGGCAACGTCATCTTGAACGTCCCTCAGATCCGTCTTGCGGAAGTCGGTTATCGGCATCAAGAGTCACCTCAAGAGTCCACTATGGAGGCCTCTATCCCGCTTCCGCTTATGTAGAGGGTTCCACCGGTCACGACGCTGGCTCGGACTATGGGTTGCTCCCCGTAGACAAACTTCCTCCCCTGATCCGACTCCCACTCCACTGATGAGTCGGCCGTGCAGATGATCGATACCTTGACCCGGTAGACGGCGTCGGATAGGACCAGGAGACTTACAACGGTGTCCGCCGTCCCAGAGTTTCTTAGGGTCAGTTCATTTATCCTGATAGTCTTGTCAATGGTAAGCGGCCCTCTTCCCAGATTTTGTTCACCGGCCTGCCCGGCATCGATTATTTGTACTTCCTCGGCTTCCCAATGGAATCTGTGCTTGTAGTTCTCCGGGTGAGATACATCTTCACGGAGAGCCATTTAATTTCCTTCCATCATAAAAAAGGGGAAAAGCTCAATTCTGAGGGGTTAGTCACGCTTGAACCCTGCTGAGGCGGTTGACCAGGCTTTGGATAAATGCTGTTGCCGCGAACCCGGATACGAAGCACATAATCCCGTTGGGGAAGTCTCTCTCACTGTAACCGATGAAGTAGACCAGCCCGGTGATGGCTCCCAGGGCGTACCTCTTGAAGGCGGGGAAGGTGATAAGGTCCTCCCACTTCTTGGCCATCTCCATGAGGACGTAGGCGAGCCCGCCGAGGAAGCCGAGGAAAACGAACCACAGGACTTTAGCCATTCCCGGGTCCATCTCCTACACCCCTATGGCTATTATCTCGAGGGTTATGGTCGTCCCTTCTGCCAGACCGGCAATGGTGATACCCACGACGTTTTCGACTATGTTCTTGTTGCCGAAGCCATTCTCGATAGCGCAGGAGGGATCCGTGTAGACCTCGATGTGTAGGACCTCTTCTATGAAGTTCAAGTTCGGGACTGTCACCGTAATGTAGACATCTCCAGCCACAACTAACTGCGTTGTGACTCCCTTGGCCACGGTTCTTCCGTCAAGCAGGGTCGTGACTATCCTGTCAACTCGGTGGTAGCCTTTCTCGTGATAGCTCACTGTTCAGTGCCTCCTTGGCTATCGGCCCCCCTACGGAGGTCCGATGGCTATGACCTCTACGTGCAGTGTCCCGCCAGTCGAGTTAGTGAGTCCGAGGAGTGTCATCCCGACCACGTTGCCGGTGATCTTCTTGTTCACGGCCTCGTATATTGGGTAGGTGCAGACATCAGTTTCATAGAAGAATTGTATGTTCATCACGTACTCGATCATCCGGAGGTCGGGTACGCGGACGTTGATTGCCTCACAGCCTGCGGGGCGACCGTTTGTGTGGAAGAAGTCGTCCTGCTTCAGGTAGTATTTGCCCATGGCAATGATGCGGCCATCCTGCAGAACCGCGATGCGGTCATGTGACTTTTTCCCTTCTTGGGTACCATAAACCCCAAACCATTCGTCTGGCAATTATGTTACCCCCTACGGAGGCCCAATGGCTATGACCTCTACGTGCAGTGTCCCGCCAGTCGCAACATCGGCTCCGAGGAGCGTCATCCCGACCACGTTGCCAGAGATCTTCTTGTTCACGGCCTCGTATACCGGGGTAGTACAGACATTAGCAGTCTCGTAGAAGAGCTGGACGTTCAACACGTACTCGATCATTCGCAGATCGGGTACGCGAACGTTGATAGCCTCACAGCCTGCGGCATGATCGCCACTCGCGTGGAAGAAGTCGGATTGCTGTAGGTAGTATTTGCCCATGGCGACGACTCGGCCGTCCTGCAGAACCGCAAGTTGGTCGTGGGACTTTTTCCCTTCTTGGGTACCAGTCACCCCAAACCATGCATCAGGCAATCAGGTCACCCCTTCTATACGTACACTACCTGCTGCGTTGCCCCAACTATTGTAGCAGTCGTAGGATCCAGAATCCTAAGTGCCGGCTCCTTTACGTACGAAACTCCATACAGCACCGGGAAGTCCTCGACGTAGTCCACGGGTGCACCATAGGCGTGACTGAAAAACACCTCAGCGTAGAAGGTTGTGTCCTTCTTCAGGATAATAGTGTTGTCCAGCTCCTTGATCCTCTGCGTGTGGCCAACCGCGTGCTTCTGGGCCCAGCCACAGTAGAGAATGGTCTTCAGCTTGCCGTCGATTGTGAACTGGACGGACTCCAGCTTCGGGGAGGCGTGTATCGAGCTTAAACCGTAGATCACGTGGACTGCATTTTCCCCGACCCTTATTGGGTGAAAGGGCGTGGCGTAAGCAGCCGCTGCCATCAACAGGGTTTCGTTGTGAATCCAAGGCTGAGCCGCCCCGGTCGTCCAAGCGTTCTGCGTGCCACCGTAGATTCCATAGATGTCCTCCCAGTCCTCGCCCACTCCTAGGTAGCAGGCGCGGATTGCGAGGGGTCCGCCGACCTTGTTAGATCCAGGGGTCTCCCCTTGTACCTCGGCGTCCATCTGCTCCTTTGCGACCATCCCCCCAAGGAGGGCCTCCTTGATGTGCCTGAGGTGAATGTCGACCATTTCCCTCGTGGGCAGCGCCCTGATGAACTGGCGCTCGAAGCTCCTGCCGAAACGGGTCAGCTCCTTGTCGGTAAGATCCCTTGTGACCATGGCGAGGTCGTCAGCCAGGACTCGGGCCTCGTCCTGATAGCTACGTAAAGTCCCTAAAGTTATTGACAATATCTTTCTCTCCTTTACAAAAATTAATAAAACAGGCGTCCCTTTTAGAAATTATACCAATAAGCTCATAGGGGCTAATATGGTCAAAACTCCTGCGACGTTCACGATAGAGCGAGGACTACTGGAGAGGCTCGACAACTACGTGAAGAAGCGTGAAAGATTTTTCGGTGGTCGTAGGAGTAAGAGCTCTATCGTTGAAGAGGGGTTGGGAAACATCCTATACAAGCTGGAGAGGGAGGTCTCTGGCTTGGACGAGGGAAGAGATCTCAGCGTTGTCCGGTGACTACTCCGGCATTATGGAGATGCCGCGGCCGTCTGCAGGATAGGCCCCTTCATCCATGACCGACATGTCCCTGCGGTCGGTTACCTGAGGAAGAAAGCCTCGTATTCTTTCACCTAGTCTTAATTCCTTAACCATAGGAATAACGCCAGGTTTCCTCTCCATGGCTCGACGAGAAACCATGTCTGCCCTGCGGCGAGCCTGCTCAACTAGAGTTCCACCACCAAGCCTCATCTGTTGCCCTGCGTAGCCTCGAGTCTGGATGCGGGCGCGTGCCTGCTCTAAGAGTTTACCGCCGCCAAGCCTCATCTGCTGCCCTGCGTAGCCTCGAGCCTGGACTCGGGTGCGGACTTCCGATACCCTCGTCTGAGCCCTCGATCTAATCTCCTGGACTTTTGGTAAAGACATACTATCACAACCTAATTGAACTGTGTATTTTATAAAGTTTTTATGGTTGAAGTATCGAGAAGTTGCTGTAATAGGGCTCCTCCTTCGTCCTCTGGGGCTGCTCCGCCAGGGGGGGCTGAGCCTGCTTCATCAGGTCAAGCCTCTCACGGGCTGAGAGGGCACTCCTCAAGATCTCTCCCATCGTTATTCCGAGGTCTCGTATTCTATTCGTCGTCGGAGCCACCTCAGCCCAGTACTCCGGCTTCACGAACGCTTTCGTCCAATTAACAATCCAACGTGTTACTAAATCCTCTCTGATGGCCTCTGGGGGAACACCTAAAGCCTGAGACATTCCTATCCTGAACTCCTCAGCCATTTGTTTCTGAGACTCAGTGAGCTGTCCCGTCCTAATCCCCGCCTTCTGGCGGAAGAAGTCGACTATCGGCGCCTGCTCACGTATGATGGGGAAGATCGGTCTAGACATATGTGGCCCTCTTTCTCAAGTCGAGTTTTGTGTGTGCTCTAACCAACCTTTTCTCACGAGGCGGAGCTGCCCTTGTTAGTATGTATCCAAGCTGATCTCCCCGTTCACTGACTAGGAAATATTCGCTAACTTCCTCTTTTGACCGGATGTAGTTAAAAACCTCATCCATGGATCCATACTTCACCATACCTACCTCATCACCGCCTTAGGCCTATTTTCTCCTGCCTCGGCATTTCCATGAGAGTCTTCACCACTTGAGCCGCTGCTCTACCTTGAGCCTTCGAAACGCTCCTAAGTACACCAACGATCTCCCAAGCCTGAATCCCATGTTCTTTGAGGTAAAGAGCCACTCCCGGAAGACCTTGAGCATATCTGCGAGAAATGGTTATGGGCATTCGTTCCTGCAGTAGGACGGTCCAAGCGGTAAAATCTTCCATCATGTCTACCTCTTCACTATCCTTGGTCTTTTCTTAATCCATTCCATGGCTTCAGCCGACATAAATCGTGTGGGGAGCCTGGGCATGAACAGGGGCTTGGGGCGGATGCGCATCCACCACTTTAAGCCATCCCAGAACGGGAGCTCGAAGCCCACTTTAATCGACTCGAGGCGCTCCAGGACTGACATCTAAACCACTATCGATATCTCTGGGTGCATCGTCCTGGTCGGGCCTGAGACTCCTGCCCCGGTCTGTATGACCGAGGGGAGGCGACCTACTTCAGCTCCAGTTGGCCATGTGCGAGGTCCCCAGGGCGTGGGTATGTTCTTCTCAGTCGGGTCTATGATACCGAAGGTTCCAAGGAGCTTCGTCCTGGGTACAATGGTTGCACTGGCTTTGATGGCGTCCAGAACCGGGTGTGGCCTGTCCAGCAACGGGAGGATCGGATAATTCGTCATCTGGGTGTTGTACTGGGCGTTCATCTGCATCTGAGCCTCCTCGGCTTGGATGCTGAGGTCCCGTCCATACATCGCCTTGTGTCTCTTCAGCCGCTCGAGCTCGGTAAGCCTGCGACCCATGCCACGGGTAAGCCCTTCTCTAGCTGTGCCTAGCCTTAGACCTGTACCACGGGGCGGGAGCTGCCTAAGGAATTGGGGGAACAATCCCTGGCGTTCACGTGCGACACTGGGAAGGGTCCCTATGATGCGTCCGGAGCCCCAACTCTTCACAGCGGGAATGTTCTTCCTGCCCAGGACAGTAGGAAAGTTGGTAGACTCTTCAATGATTACCAATGCTCTCACTAATTTCAAAAGAGGGCTATGTTTATTTAAGGTTTTGAGGAGCTGGACCCCAAATAGATCGTGCACTCACCCCAGTCCCCGGGCTTGACACAGGTCTCCTCCCAATCCTTGACCTCCACCTGATGACCGGGAGCCGTGCAGTACCCGTGCTTGCAGCAACCCCTGTGAAATTCAGGGCATTCAGACACTTACACTACCTCCCAAGGGTGTAATGCTCCACCCTACCCCTGTACCTGCTAGCCCTGGGGAACTCCTCGCTCCCCTCGGATCTCCGGTATTCGACCCTCCTGGAGATCAGCTCCTTCAGCCTGGGGAAATTCTTGATTAACTCGTACTTCGCCGCCACGATCCTTCCGACCGGGTACGCGGTGAGCTCCCCCAGCCCCGTCATCGCATGCCAAGCCTCATGGGGGATCGTCGTGACATCGGACTGGGCCGAGAGAAAGATGACGTCCCTCCGATTCTTGGGCTGGAGGCCACGGTAGAATGCCTTTCCATTCCTCTCCTCATAGACGGATTCGTCGGTGATGAAGACGTGCCTGGGGGCTCGGAGAAACCGGCAGACCCCGAGGATGTCACTTACCTCTTGAATGTTCATCTCAACCCTCTCTATCAGTATAATCTAGGGCCAAGTTTTTACAATTATCGTTCGGAGTCCGAACGATGCTTGTTCAACATGTGCCGAGGTTTTACAAATATCGTTCGGAGTCTGACCGACGCTTGTCCAACGTATCCCTGGTTATCTCCTCGTAAAGCCATGGAGCGTCCCTTTGGATCTTCTCCCGAAGGGCAGCCCTGGTAAACTCACTAATGCTCAGATAAGTGGTATTGGTCTCCAGAAACTTGGTTATGAGCCTACTCAAGCTGGAAGGAAGCCTTATGCCAACCCTGTCCCTGTCCTCCAAGCGTCGTACCCTTAAACAACAAACAGAGAGGTAACATATAATGTTTTCAAAAGACATAGAAAGTTATTTATAACCCATTTCCCTTTGAAATAGAGTGGTTACGTTGGAAACAGAGGGAAAAGGGGATGTACGGTTCCCCGCCCGAATCGGGAGGGAGGGCAAGATAACGATACCCGTCGAGATCAGGAACCTATATGATCTGCAGGACGGGGACACGGTATACGTCACGTATATCCGAAAGCTGAAGCCAGGGGAGGAGGTGGAATAAATTGGAGACTATACTCCTCGACCACAAGACGATACCCCTCGCCCAGATAAGGATCAGCGCTTCTAACGTGAGGGCGGACGAGCCCTTCGGGGACGAGGAGGACCAGTCGTTCGTGGAGAACGTGGGAACCTACGGGGTTATGTCTCCGATATACGTCAGGCCCGTCGGCGACAACATGTACGAGGTATACTCAGGCCGCCGTCGATACTTGGCCGCAAAGGAGAGTGGCCTCACCGAGATCTCCTGCATTGTCAAGGATGTAGATGATTTAGAGGCCTTCGACCTCAGCGTCATAGAGAACTTCCACAGAAAGAACGTCAACCCCATGGTCATGGGTAGGGCCATAAGGTGGAGGCGAGAGAGGGAGGGTATCAGCTTCGGCAAGTACTCCAAGATGACCGGGATATCAAAGACTGCCCTGTTCGAGTATGACAGCTTGTGCGACCTGTCGCCAGCAATGCAGAACGAGGTCCAACGTCTCACCGTGCCTGTCATGCACGCCCTGAAGGTCTTGAGGATGAACCTCCCCCCCGAGGTTGAAGACACCCTCGCGGAGGAAGCCAAGGCTGACGGGCTCGAAGTCTTCAAGAGATCGTTGGACCGGATTGCGGCCGAACAGGAGAAGCGCGGGGCTCCCACGGGGCTCAAAATTATTCGTATCAGCTGGGGTTTCGAGAGCCCCGAGTACGAGGCGCTAAAAAGGCGGGCGGAGGAAGCGGACATTGAACTCGGCGAGTACTGCCAGAGGGTTCTGAAGGATCACCTTAAAGAATTATAAATTCCCATTTCTTAATACAGTTTGATGTCCCTAGGCCTGTCCTCTTCAAGTCAGCAAGTCTACAACACTACCTTAGTTATCTTGACAAATGACCAGGACGGTGATAAGGAACGGCTTCTCTGGGAGATAATCAATTGGGAGGAGAACCCCCCCGAAAGAGAATATCCCCTACCCGGCTTCGAGTGGTACGAGGTTCATGGCGACCCCCGAACCCTAAACGCCCTGGTGACCAGAGGTATCCTGAACGTCGTCTTCAGGAGCAACAAGTCCTGCTCCTATGAGACAGCGGACAGAGAGGCCATAAAACGAGCCCTCAGCGACTACCGAGGCCTGATACAGCCCCCGGAGGAGGATCACATCATCCCACCTGACCTCTTCGACATAGTGATAGGCCACGACGGAAAGAAAGAGCTTATAATCAGAAGCATAGATGCCCCCGAGCCTGTCCACTTTCTCCTTTACGGCGTCCCGGCCTCGGCCAAGAGCCTGATGCTGGAGGAGCTCAACCGCTTACCCCGCAGCAAGTTCATCCTCGGAAGCAACCTCAGCAAAGCCGGACTGTATGACGTGCTGCTCAACGAAAAGGACAAGCCCCGCTTCCTCATCATTGATGAGCTCGATAAAATCGATGATCAATCAAACCTAGCCGCGCTTCTCAGCCTCATGGAGCGTGGCATCATCACTGAGACCAAGTACAAACGCCACCGTGAGATCAAGTTGAAGTGCTGGGTGTTCGCCAGCGCCAACAGGATTGAGCGCATCCCAGCGGAATTGATGAGCCGTTTCCTGCTGCTGAACTTCAAACCTTACACGGACACCGAGTTCATCGACATCGCTGTGAACGTCCTCACCAAACGTGAAGACGTGAACGAGAGCATTGCCCTCTACATCTCGAAACAGGTCATGGACAAGCTCAGCTCGAGGGACGTACGCGACACCGTCAAGGTAGCCCGGCTCCTCAAGGGTGACACCAAGACCGAGGTCGACCATGTCATGGGAATCCTGAGTAAGCAGCGGTAGCTGACCCCCCTCCCCCCCTGTATTATCTGTTAGAGCTTTTAGGGCAATTTAAATAATTGTTTCAATTCAGGCTTATTGATCAACTATGGTTAAAACCTTAGAAGAGATGGCGGCCAAGGGTCAGAGGAAGCTAGCAGCCAAAGTCTCCACCATGCCAGGCTCCTGGGCAGCCGCGAAGTCCCGTATGACTGCCCACTATGCTGCGTTGCCCTTCGGCCCCAGGGTCAAGGCCGCGTACGCAGCGGGCATTAGCGCCGGGGTATACCACGCCCCAGATCCAGTCAAATGGGCCGCAAACTGGAAAGCGAAGATGCAGGAGTAGCCTGTTCCAAACCCCTTTTCTTTTTTCATTTTAGGATAGCTTTAAGCCATTTATCTGCCATCTTCATCGCCATGTCGATGGCTGGCTGAGGGATCCCCTTCTCTCGCCAGCGGTGGACTATGTCCTCCGGTCTCCTCTCCTGGGGGGAGATCAGCACTCCTCTCTCGCGTAGGATGCGCCTCAGAGGTCCGTCTTCCAGTAGGCTCGTTTTAATCACCTGCTTGGAATTTCTTGATCCCACTTGAATTCCCCGTAGGGTACAAACGTGTTCCACAAGGCACTGGGGTTTCTCCAGGGCTCTCCCTCGTGGAGGAACAGTCTGCAGACCCTGCCCATGGGAGGGTACGGGTGTCCATAGTTTCTCAGGATGTCCTTAAAGAGCGCTATGTAGTTCGGGTACCCTTGGTCCAGCAGCGGGATCTCCCTCCCTCTCATGAACCTTATGTCCTCGACCATTTCCAGGATGGTGTAGAGGTTCTCTTGCCTCTCGATTGAGCGGGCTGTGTGCCTCTCGATCTCCTCGATCATGTGTACCCTGTCTGTCATCTTGGGGCTGACGAATCCCCTCTCGAAGCATTTACGGATTATCCGGTTCAGGAGTATGGCGAGTTCATAGGCTATGGACGGGTGGGTCTCGTTCAGCCGCAGCTCTATCGTCAGAGGCTTCGTTTCTCTACTCTTGTTCCAGGCCACCGCGTCGTAGGGGTGCCCAGAGTAGCCTGGGTCGAGGAACCTCATGGTCGTGGCTTCAGAGACCCTCCTCCTCACTATGTGGGCCCAGTAGAGGGCCTCCCGCCTGAAGGTGAAGACCGCATCCCTCTCACGGCCGTAGCAGAACATCGGCAAGACGAGGGGGACGACTTCGACGAGGGTGTTGAAGGCCGTGGTCCACGCTGCTACCCATTGGGCGCTTATGTACTCTATTTCTTGACGGGGTCTGAAGTGGATGTGAGATCCGCATCCCGCCCTGCGACTGGGCGCACGTGGATGATCAATCTCGCTCTTCCATTTCCAGGTACAGTCAGGTGTAGTCCTGCACCTGTCTATGAAGCCCTTGAGCATCCTTCCCGGGTAGACGGAGGGCGGCAAAGCCGTCTCGTATGGACCGCTCCCGTCATAATGCCAGTCGTAGGAGAACCTTAGAGTTGAGCACACATCCGTGTCGAGCTGCTCTATCTCGAATCCGAAGGACACCGGCATCGGCTTGTAGTACTTGATCCATCCGACATCCCTGTCTGAGACTATCTCCTCCTCACTGGGGGGATCACCCCTCAGCTCCCCGTAGAACTCGGAGGCCACCTCAACTTCACTAACGGTCATGCAGGTCACTCCTTACGTACTCGTCGGGCCTAGACAACTCATACTCAAGTTCCTTGTACTCCTCCATAGCCTCGTCCACGTAGCTCTTCTGGGGCCAGGGGAGCCAGGGCCCCGCCACCCTGAAGTAAATGAACTCGTGTCTGCCCCTCTCGTCCTCCACGACCTTGTTTATGCTATCTAGGGCCTCGTCGAAGCTCATTGCTCGGATGGAGTACCCTGCGGTGGCGTAGCACCACGGCTTGATTGGGGAGATCCTGAGCCTAGGGAAGATTCCCCTGAACTCTCCCGGGTGACCCGTCCAGTACCTGAGGTTGGCTATGAAGTCAACGTTTCCCTGGTCGAGGCTCCACCTGAGCTCTGCCTCATCCTTGAAAACTGGGATGATAGGGAACTCGTTCACCGTCTCCCGTATCTCTCTGAGTCTCTCCAGCTTCTCCTCTCTGCTAACTCTCACACTCAATTTTAAGTCCCCTTCCGCTCACCATTGGAACGTGATACCTATGGAGATGTCCCTGCCTTAGCTCGAAGTCCATGAGGTCCCTGAACCTCGGGCGTCTGGGCTCAAAGGCTCCGTTCTCCTCGAGTACCCCTTGCCTCAATTTGTATATCGTTCCTGGTCTTAAAGGTCTCACGTCCGGCGTGAAGAATTTGAACCTCCTGGCAAGCCCGGGCACCCCGAAGGCGTCTACAACGCTGAGGAAGTCCGATCCGAAGACCGTCATCCCCTCACCCCTCCAGTGTTGTGTCTCCATGATCGGGTTCTTAATTCTGAAGAGATAGGTTGTTCCCTTGTCTCTCTTGTAAAGCCAGCAAGCGTAGACTCCGCTGACGTGGGAGACCCCGGCCCTTATGGCCTCGATGACATTTCCCAGCCTTGCATATTCGTGCCAGATCCAGTAGAGCATCCAAAAACTGTCCGTCTCTATGCCCCATGTGTTCTCAAAGGGGTCCGTTTGGTAGAGGACGCCGTTGTGAGCAAAGACAAAGTCTCCCAGCTCGAACGGGTGATTGTTTTTGTTTATCTCCGGATCCCCTTTGGTGGCATACCTCGTATGGCATAAGAAAATGTTTGTCCTGGTTCTCAGAAGGTCGTCTACAAGCGTCTCGTATTTCACGCTCTCGTCGAAGGCGCCCGGCTCCTTGTAGACCATTGAACCATCAAAATAGCCCCAGGCATCCCTCCCACGCCTCTGCAAGCTATCCAGGAGCCTAAAGCAGATGGTAGCCTCCTTCTCCGTGAAGGCATGGCTGGTTGACACGCCTCCGATCCCGCACATCACCTACACCTCCAGCTGCTTCTCCTCGGGCTCCATCTCCAAGGAAGGAGGGGACAAGCCACTCCTGAGCCAGACGAGCAAAAAGTTCTCGGACATGGGCGATTTGAACCGCCCTGCTATCCTGAATCCGTGCCTTCTGTTCAGCATATGAACCGGGATGTTGTCCACGTTTGTTGTTGCAATCACTACCGGGGTGTGGTGAACCTCCTCCGCGTGGGACACGCTCTCGGAGAGGAGCTTTCCCGCTATGCCCATGCGCCTGTATTCCTCGACGACGAACAGGTACTTGCATATTGAGTGCCAGAAGTCCATCTTCTGGATGCACGCGACACCGCTCGGAACCCCGTCGTAGCGTGCCAGGAGGAAGGTGGCCATGCTCATCTCCCTCAGCCTGCTGGCGGACGGAGGCCAGACCAGCGCCGGGCTCCTAGACAGCAGATCAGCGATGAGCCCGTAATCCGTACTGGTTTCGATCGTTATCATCGTTATCTATCCTCCAGGGTACGGTGGCAGGTACCATATCATGCCCCGCTTCCAGGCGGAGTCGAAGTCCTCCGGCAGGGCGAGGTTGAAGGCGCTTATCGACCAGGCCCTAGCGTCGACCTCCACGTCCTCGAACCTCAACCTGCCGTGCTTCTGCATATGATGGCGGTACTCGTGGAGGGAGGAGACGAGGCTGACCTTGGGAAGCCCGATCCTCTCCCCGGAGATAAAATAGTACTCATAAGAATCTTCAATCAGGCTAGG
>Ga0307375_10001598_pt1 | contig 24504 bp, 16 predicted proteins | sample TR1MG_FD_202531 | JGI IMG/M metagenome (GOLD analysis project Ga0307375, IMG submission 202531) | Soil microbial communities from Risofladan, Vaasa, Finland - TR-1 | ecosystem: Environmental > Terrestrial > Soil > Coastal area > Acid sulfate soil | place: Finland: Risofladan, Vaasa | collected...
CGCATCGCTTTTCTCGAGCTTGTCTATGGGCAATATGCGGCTTTCGGGCTTAGCGCGAAAGGTGATCTGGCGTATTCTGCTGTTCGCAAAATAGAGCGACAGGTTTTGACTTTCGCAAATATTTACCGCCACCACGGTATCCTTATCCACCATGTAGTAAACGGTTTGTCCATTCCCGAATGCATCGAGCCGTGTTATCTTATTATCGGTGAAGTAGGCAGTCATATTCTTTCCCTTCAGCTGGTTGAAACGGGTGCTGTCAACTTCCTGCGCAATAAACGGCATGTCGATAAACTCGGCCCGAACCATCTTCTTGTTGTGCGAAAAGAACTTAATGGTGGTTGAAGTTATTTGAGTGCTATCGCTCCAAAGGATGGGGGCGTGGAACATGGTAACAGTGGAATCCTTACCGGATACAAACATGGAGTCGCAACTCGACTGAAAATCTTTGCCAAAGGAGCGCACGTGATGAAAGGCAATTACGTTGTGAATGGTATCGCCCTTTTCGCCATAGGTAAGCAGCGACTTTAGGGTATCGGCTTTTATAAAAATTGTATCGTTTTCGCCGGAAATGGAAACCATCACCGGTTTTTTGGAAACTAGAATCTCCTGAGGAGTTTTGTTGAAATACCCGTAATCGCCAAGAATAAAGTTTTTACGGGCAGAATCGGCAACTTGAACGTTACCGTACAAATATGCCTGCTCCTTTTCCTTATAGTAGTTAATAGTGTCGGCCAACACTTCGCGATGATGCTCATCTATCAGATTGGCATCGCCAAAGGCCTGCATTAAACCGGTAACCCTGTTGTATCGCCCTCGGTTGAAGGTGAGCCTATCCTTGGGTGTGGTAACAACAGTTGGAGCAATAAAAACCACCGTTTTGGAGTCGGTAAGGTACATGATGGAGTCAGTTTTTATAACCCTATCGCCCGAAACAATTACCACCTTCCCCTTAAAAACAGCTTTCTTGCCATCCTTGTAGTAGTAACCATATTGGCTTACCAAATTTCCATCGGGGTTGGTTATGGTTCCCCCGGTTGAATACTCTGCCGAATTAACCTGTGTATCAAACTTTATGGCGGTTGTAACCAGTACGCTAGAGTCGTCCACCATGCGAACCTCCTTGCCGGTAACAACACCTTGCTTTAGGTTGCCATCGTAGGTTAAACGATCGCCATAAAGCGTTACTGCATCGCGTATAATTTTAATGTTGTGGTAGGCAATGAGCGTACCGGTACTATACTTGTAGGCACTGTCGCACAGCATAAGCGTGCCCATATGCCTTATTCGAACATGGCCAATGAGCTTCTGCAACGATTCGCCATTGGCACCTTTCATTCCAAGCGCATTATCGGCATGCTCAATGCTTAGCACATTATCGCCCTGCGAAAAGAGTGGCAATGCAAGTGTGCTAAGTATTAAGAATGCTGTGAGGCGAAGAATGCTAAACCGCATATTTCTCAATCAATAACCTATTTTACCCAGCCTTCCTGACGGAAGGTACATTTAGCAAACTGTGGATCAATGCGAATGAACATGGTTTTCTTCTTCTCGCTGAGCCAGTTAACAAAGAACTCATGCTGCCGCTTACGCAGAGCAATTGCCTGAATCACATCGTAGTCGTCCTTGATATTTGCACGATGGGCAGGGATAATTTTCTTTACGGTAACAATTTTATAAACCATGTTGGCCAACTCGTCCCTCGACTCAAAGGCGTTTGAAACCTCTCCCTCCTTCAGCTCCTTAATGGAGAAGTAGTCAGCAGGCATCAGCTGATCCTTCTCAAACCGGAAGGAACCGGTTTGCGGATTTACCATGATGCCTCCATTGAGGTTTGTGTTCTTATCATCCGAATACTTCCTAGCCGCATTTTCAAAGGTAATGCTGTCCTGGCGAATGACGGTTGCAATACTGTCAAGGTTTTGCTGAACCTTAATCTCATCTTCTGGTGAGAAAGTGGGTTTCATGAGAATATGACGAACATTAACCTTGTCGCCCTTCTTCTCAATGAGCTGTATAATGTGATAGCCATACTCTGTCTCCACAATCTGCGAAACCTGACCTACCTTCAGGTTAAACGCTACATCGGCAAATGGCTTAACCAATTCACCTCTTGATCGAAAGCCCAACTCTCCACCTCTTTTGGCAGATCCAGGGTCCTCGGAATATAAAATAGCGAGGGTTGCAAATTTTTCACCATCAAGAATACGCTGGCGTAGCGCAAGCAGCTTCTGCTTCACCTCAAACTTAGCCTGGGAGGCTTCGGATGGATATTTTACTATCTGTTCAATCTCGTACTGCAGATTTATCATCGGCAAGCTATCCACCGGAATCGACTTATAAAAAGCCTTCACCTCGGAGGGGGTAATGGTAACCTTATCCGTAATTTTAGCCTGCATTTGCTGCGTCTGAATTTGATCACGTAGGCTCTCCTTCAAGTCAGCCTTAATTTCGTAGATCGATTTCTTGAAGTAGTCCTCAATCGCCTTTTGCGACCCCAGCTGATTGGAGAAATAGCTAAGACGTTGCTCCAGCTGCGACTCTACCTGCGTTTCACTTGGAAAAACGGAGTCGATGCGGGATTGGTTGAGAAGTATTTTTTGCGTCATCAGATTTTCCAAAACCTCGCAACGAGTATTGTCGTTCACGGGAGTACCGTCGGCCCGCATTTGAAGTATTTCCTGTTCAATATCGGAAGCAAGAATGGCGTCGGACCCTACAACGGCTACTACTTGGTCAACCATAACCTTTTGCGAAAAGGCCTTTGGCGAAAAGGAGACTAACGCAATAGCGCTAAATCCTACAAACAACTTTGTAACTCTATTCATCATTTTTTCCTCTATTGTACAAATACTTTAAATTGTCCATGGTTGAGAGCCTCATTGTAAATTTTCGACTCCAAATCTTTTATTAGAACTTGCTTGCGCTGGTTCAGAATTATCATCTTAATATTTTCTTCCTCGTATTCTAGCGGGGCAAGTTCACCCTTCATTTTGTAGTCCTTAATGTTCACAAGATAGGTATTCAGGCTATCTCTAAACTCCAAATTTTGATTGCGCCGCAAGAACTCCTCCTGATTATCGGGCTGGTAGGGAATCTCTTTCAGCACTAAGCTAAAGGGAACCCACTGCTCGTTGAAGTAGTCATACTTCTCGGCACCTTGAAGGCAAAGGTCGTCCAGCAGCTTAACATCTTCACTCCTATTCGACCGGTAAAGCGCTTTAACCTTTTCCAACACGGGTGAATTATTTTTCAGCTTTATGTATAGCGCCTTTACAATGGAATTTAACAGCACTAAGTTACTCTTATTGTTGTTGTAAAAGTCCGATACCTCCTGATTGGTAATCACGGTGTCCAACTTTTGCAGGATAAACTTCTGCTCATACTTATAAATAAGCAACGATGTACGATAATCATCCAGGAGCTGGTCGACGTCCTTTTGCGAGGTACTGAGATTGGCCTCCGCTTTTTGCAATGTTACTTGCCTTTTAACCCAGCTTTCGGTATAGTTTTTCAGGAACTGAACACTATCCTCCTTACTGATTCCTTTGGGGAAAATATCCAAAATTTGGGACAGAAAAAGTTCCTTTCCATAGGCACGGGCAATTGGCTTTTCCGTCGATTTCCTCGTAAAAAGGCTGCAGCTAGCCAGTAAAGAGAACAGCACTACTCCTACAAAAACATTTTTCACATCAGAATGCATTAGTTATGATTGAAAGCTCAAAGTAACAAAGTTAAACAGGTCCATCCTACTTCTTTATGAGGGTTTTCAAAACAATCCAATTAATTTGCACTGGATATTTTGCCCTTAACTGCTTAACCCACTCCTTATCAAGCTTTTCCTGATAATCGGAGGTAACCATACCCTTAACTTCATTTAGCTCAGGTAGGTAATTCTGCTTTACGCCATCGATAACAACGAGTGCAGGAGCCGCATTTTTCTCACAAATTACAAAAAGTCCTTGTGCAACTGGCAGCTTCGACAATAAAACATGATCTGCTGGGCGATACCAACCACTGGCAAAATTCATGGGCTTAAGAGCCAAACCTAAGGATTTTTTTAACGAATCGACAACAACATTCGCAATACCAATGGAATCTACAACATGCTTAGCCCTATAAGCTAAGGTAGAATCGGAATACACTGCAATGGCAGCATGCTCCACCAAAGGCTGAATGTAGTTTGCCTTGTTCTCGAGATAGAATTGACGCAAGCCTACGGTATCGGCAGAGGCCTTATTCCAAACCAAGCGGGTGGAAATATCGAAGAGTAAAATGCCATCGTGGTACTCTTTCATGAGAAAACGAAAATGCGGGTATTTACTCTCAAGCATCGATGATTCGTAGGCAAGCAGGCTATCGTTGGCCATAGCACTTACCATTTCATTTGCAAAGGAGGCCTTATCTGTTGGCATACTCCCCTCATGGCCCGACAGGTATTGCGCCAGCTGATATTGGGTAAACTTTTTCTTGCTGAATGAGAATACAGGTTTGGACATACGCTGCGCAACCTGAGCGCTCCATGTTCTCTTGGCAAAAGAGGAGTCGATTAGGTTAATCACCGCCAACGCGTTCTTCAGGTCGGCTTTGTAGCCATAATTTTTTTTCAATTGCTCAACAAAAGCCTCTCTCCCTGCCGCGTTACGCTCGTCGCGGCTGATGCCTTCCTTTATTTTCTGACGAACCTCATCGAAGGAGGGTGTGGGATATTTCTCCAGCAGCTTGATGATATGCCAACCATAGGGCGTTTGTACTGGCTGGCTAACCTCACCCACGTATTTCAATGCAAACGCAGCATCTTCAAAAGGAGGAATAACGCGTCCAATGCCAAATTGAGCAATTTCGCCACCATTTTTAGCTGTACCCTTATCGTCGGAGTAGGTAGAGGCCATTTTGGCAAAGTCGGCACCATGCATCACCGAATCACGAATGTCGTCGATCTTCGCACGTGCACGACTCCAGTCCTGAGCAGTAGCCCCCTTGGGCACCAACACCATGATGTGCGCCACCTTAACCTCACCTCTGGCCGGACGCCTATCGGTAACCTTAATAATATGGTATCCAAAACGAGTGCGAACAGGCGGTGAGACTTCACCCACTTTAAGTTTGTAGGCAGCATCCTCGAAGGGATAGACCATTCTAAATGACGTAAAAAATCCAAGGTCGCCGCCGTTATGCTTGGCGGAAGGATCGCCGGAGTATGCCACTGCCAAAGAATCGAAAGGACGATTCTCCAGAACGAGCTTCCGAACCTCCATTGCCTTTGTGTAGGCAGCAAGCGTATCGGCCGGGGTAGCATCGGCCTTTAGCGGAATGAGGATGTGCGACGCCCTAACGTCGAAAAGCATGTGGTTATATGCATCATGCATCACCTCCTGATCGACAGTAGTATCGGTAAGATAAGGAGCCGCCAGCTGCTGACGGTAGCCCGCGAGTTCAGCTTTAAATGAGGAGGCCGTGTCGAGCTTTTGGGCTAAAGCGTCTTCAACCTTCAGCTTGTAGTTCACAAAAAGGTTGACATAATCGGCAACCTGTGCACTATCAACCGATGCCTTGGCATCCCTGTTTTTGCTGAACAGGTAGTTAAACTCGGCCAAGGTGATTGGCTTTCCATTAATGGTTAGTGCCACCTTATCTAACGGCTGTGAGCTGGCCACGCCAATCAGGCAGAAGGTGAACATTGAAAGGGCAACAAATTTTTTCAGCATAAGGCTAATAAAGCTTTTCTTCCTTCCCAAAACGAGAAAAAAGCAATTCTATTTCTTTGTCTATCTTGAATAGTTTGGAGCTTCACGAGTAATAGTCACATCGTGTGGGTGACTTTCTAATATTCCCGAGTTGGTAATCCTTACAAACTTTGCCTCCTTTAGCGCCGGAATGTTTGGTGTACCGCAGTAACCCATGCCGGCCCTCAACCCACCAATCAGCTGGTAGAACACTTCTGTCAGCAGACCTTTGTATGGAACCCTTGCAGCAATTCCCTCCGGTACAAGCTTACTGATATCATCCTCCACATCCTGAAAATACCTATCCTTGGAGCCCAGCTGCATGGCCTCCACTGAACCCATACCCCGGTATGACTTAAACTTCCTCCCGTTGTAAATAATGGTTTCGCCGGGTGACTCCTCCGTTCCTGCAAAGAGGGAACCGGCCATAATTGTGTCGGCTCCTGCAGCAAGTGCTTTAACAATATCGCCCGAATATCGTATTCCACCATCGGCAATAACAGGAACGCCAGTTCCCTTAAGCGCATTGGCAACATCGTAAACTGCGGTGAGCTGCGGCACACCTACACCAGCAATAACCCTAGTGGTACAAATTGATCCAGGACCAATGCCCACCTTAACTGAATCGGCACCAGCCTTAGCAAGCATAATAGCTGCTTCTGCCGTTGCAATATTCCCCACCACTACATCGATATGTGGATACTTTGCCTTAACTTCTTTCAGCATTTTCACCACTCCCATGCTATGACCATGAGCGGTGTCAATCACAATGGCATCTACCTGTGCTTCAACCAGTGCAGCAACTCTAAGCATGGTGTCGAAGGTAACTCCTACCCCAGCAGCAACGCGTAAGCGCCCTTTGCCATCCTTGCTAGCGCTTGGATTATCTTTAATTTTGGTAATATCCTTATAGGTTAGCAGCCCAACCAACCTATTGTTTTCGTCTACCACTGGAAGCTTTTCAATCTTATGCCGCTGTAGTATAGCGGAGGCCCGTGACAAATCGGTTCCCGGACCGGTGGTAATGATATTATCCTTGGTCATTATTTCCGTAATGGGACGCTTCATATCTTCCTGAAAGCGAAGGTCGCGGTTGGTTACAATTCCAATTAGCCGTTTAGCTTCGTCAACGACCGGAATTCCTCCAATCTTATAGTCACGCATTAGGGTGAGAGCATCACCAACATTGGCATCCTTGTTTATGGTGATAGGATCGTAAATCATCCCATTTTCAGCACGTTTCACCATACGAACATGGGCCGCCTGCTTTTCAATGCTCATGTTTTTGTGGACAACACCAATTCCACCTTCTCTTGCAATGGCAATGGCTAAGGCCGCTTCGGTAACGGTATCCATTGCTGCAGAAACAATTGGAGCATTTAGCTCAATGTTTCTACTAAAGCGAGTAGCAACGCTTACATCTCGAGGCAAAACTTCTGAATAGGCAGGAACTAAAAGAACATCATCAAAGGTTAGCCCTTCGCCCACCAACTTTTCGTTAAGGAATGACATGGGTAGCGTTTTTGTTAAAAATTGCGCTAAAGTACAAAAAAATACGCAAAGCATTTTCCTCCCTGACATAAAAGGCCTTGGGCCAACCCAAAATAGCTATTTTTAACACTTGATCCTTCTTGCTCAAGTTGGGGTTAAACCCTACATTTGTGATTAATGAACAGCTTCAACCAAATACTGCTTCGCTACTGGGGTTACGCCTCTTTTCGTCCTCTTCAGGAGGAGATAATTCAGTCGGTATACGATGGCAACGATACCCTTGCCCTGCTGCCAACTGGCGGGGGTAAATCCATCTGCTTTCAGGTTCCGGCGTTAGCCAAAGAGGGTATTTGTCTCGTAGTTACGCCGCTCATTGCCCTAATGAAGGATCAGGTAGAAAGCCTTGCCAAAAGAGGCATTAAGGCGTTAGCTGTGCACTCGGGCATGAGCCGTCGCGAAATTGACAACGTGCTGGAAAAAGCGGCTACCATGGATTACAAATTTCTTTACCTATCGCCCGAACGGTTAGGCACTAGACTTTTTGCCGACAAGATGAAGGGAATGAATGTAAACCTCCTTGCGGTGGACGAGGCGCACTGCATCTCGCAGTGGGGTTATGATTTTCGACCCAGCTATATGAAAATTGCCGAGATAAGGAGTTACCTGCCCAATGTTCCCATCCTAGCCCTCACAGCTACTGCAACACCAGAGGTGGCCAACGATATTCAGGAAAGGCTCCAATTCAGCAAGAAGAATTTGTTGAAAAAAAGTTTTGAGCGAAAGAACCTAATTTATGTGGTAAGGGAAACCGAAGATAAGCCAAAGTTGCTTGTAAAGTTGGTGGAGAAAATCCCCGGTAGCGGCGTGGTGTATGTCCGAAATCGCCAATCGGCAAAGGATATGGCTGAGCTGTTGGTTAGTCATGGTTTCTCCGCCGATTACTACCACGCTGGGCTAGGGTCCGACGCCCGAAGCATTAAGCAGGATCAGTGGAAGCAGGGAAAAATCCGAATCATGGTATCTACCAACGCCTTTGGCATGGGCATCGACAAGTCCGATGTAAGGTTTGTGGTCCACACCGACTTGCCCGATTCTCCAGAGGCCTATTTCCAGGAGGCAGGAAGAGCAGGCCGAGATGAGAAAACAGCGTTTGCCATCTTGCTCTATAGCCCTAGCGACAAGCTAAAGTTGAAACAACGAATCGAAACCACCTTCCCTCCCATTGAGGAGGTAAAAAGCACCTACCATGCACTGGGCAACTACCTGCAGCTTCCCCTCGGCGGTGGGAAAGAGACGGTTCACGATTTTAAGCTGCAAAATTTCGCATCCTCATACAAGCTAAATGCCCTCAGAGCATTCAACTCGCTCAAGATTTTGGAGATGGAGGGTTACCTCGAACTAACCGAAGAGATTGACAACCCCTCCAAGTTGATGTTTATTATGGAGCGCAACGAACTTTACAAGTTGCAGGTGACAAACCCCACCCTCGACAAGGTTATTAAACTCTTGCTGAGAACCTACCCTGGCCTATTCTCTGGATTTGTAAGAGTAGAGGAAGATACGCTTGCAAAGCGCGCAGGCATTACAGGCATGGAGATGAAGGAGCTGATAAAAATGCTTGATAAGCTGAACGTTGTTAGCTACTTTCAACAAAAAAGGACACCATTACTGATTATGCAGGAGGAACGGCTTGACGATAAAAACCTGCGCATCTCTCCAGAGAGCTACCTGAACCGCAAAACACGCTATCAGAACAGAATTGAGGCCATGCTTCACTATGCGGAAACTACCACCAAATGCCGTAGCCAGCAGCTGCTCTCCTACTTTGGTGAAAACACCAGCTCCCGCTGTGGCCTATGCGATGTATGTAAGCAGCGTAACGAGGTAGACCTTAGTAAGGTTGAATTCGACAACATCCTCAACGGAGTTAAGAACGCCCTTGCCGCAAAAAGCCAAACTGTGGAGGAACTCACCGACAGCCTTGCTTTTCCTTCAGATAAAATCACCAAAGTTATTCGCTGGCTGCTTGACCATGAGAAGCTAACGCTCAGCGACAACCATCTTCATTGGAGTAATCTGCAATAGTTTTGTATCTTTGCCGCCATAAAAAAATGAATGATGACAGAATTTGAAGAGGCCGGGCAGCTAGTATATTCAAAGCCGGTGCTGGAATTTACCACTGTTGCTAATGAGGTTTGTAAATTTATTGAAAATCCCACTAGCCTTGAGGTTGCCTCTCTACTGGGCACACTCCAGAAAGTGTTGCCATTCCTATATATGAAAGCAACGCTCCTTCCCCAAACCGAGCTGCTCTTTGATGACGGCAACGAAAAATTTGTCACCGAAGAAGAGTGGCAAGCAATCCGCAATCGCCTGCTCGCGATCATTGGCAAATACGACAGCTATGTGGAGCTTATGGACGAGGAGACTGAAACCGATGAGGCAAAGGTATCCTCTATCTCGGAAAACCTTGCCGACATATATCAAGACTTGAAAGACTACAGCTCCCTCTTCCAAATTGGAGCTGAGCAGATAATGAACGATGCTCTCTGGGAGATCAAATATAATTTTCAGCGATACTGGGGTATAAAGGTACTCTCCACCATGAGCACCATACACAGGCTACTGGAAAATCCGGAAAACCTTACCAGTTCTGAAGAGGTGGAGAAAATTGAGCGAGACACCAGCAACTGGATAATTTCAAGGAAACAAGAAGAGTATAAAAAGAAATAATGGTCCTAGGTTTTAAACAAAACATTGAGAAGGAGGAGTTAGAGCTGCTACCATTCTTTCACTTCGAGGGCAAAATAATAACCATTGATACCCCCGAGGAGGCTGTGAGTGCGGCTAACTACCTGTTGCAAAAAAACGCGCTGGGTTTCGACACAGAAACACGACCCTCTTTTCGAAAAGGCACAAACAACCATGTGGCACTTTTACAACTCTCTACAGCCGAAGAGGCCTTTCTATTTCAGCTAGGAAGCACTGGTATGCCTCAACAGTTAAAGGAAGTGCTCGCCAGCAATAATATCCTGAAAATTGGCGTAGGCATTAAGGACGATATCCGATCGCTGCGTGCTCTTTCCGAATTTTCACCCGGTGGCTTTATGGAGCTTCAAACTTACAGCACTCCCTTTGGTATTGAAGGCAAGAGCCTAAAGAAACTTTCCGCCATAGTGCTTGGCGTGCGAATTTCTAAATCGCAGCAGCTCACCAACTGGGATAACACTACGCTTACCGAGGCACAAAAACGTTACGCAGCAACAGATGCCTACATGTGCCTACAGATTTACAATAAACTTTCTTGTTATAAAAAAGTTACCCCTGCATGATAGCCACCATAATCTTAAAAAGAGGCAAGGAACAGTCGCTGCTCCGGTTTCATCCCTGGATTTTCTCTGGAGCCATCGCCCGCATTGAGGGAAGCCCTGCCGAAGGTGATCTAGTTGAGGTATTCACTGCTGAAAATAGCTTCATCGGAACCGGGCACTACCAAATTGGCTCCATCACCGTAAGAATGCTCGCCTTTGAACCCGAAAAGTTCACTGATAGCTTCTGGCACGAAAGAATTGTGGAAGCAGTAAAGCTGCGTAAGGCAATAGGCCTAATGCAAAACAGCCACACCAACTCCTTCCGGCTTATCCACGGGGAAGGTGACGGGCTACCAGGTTTAATTGTAGACATATACGATACCACTGCCGTAATACAAGCCCATACGGTTGGCATGTACCGCAACCGCCAAATCATTGCCGAATCGCTGATGGCCATTCCCGAGATGCAGCTTCAGTCCGTGTACGATAAGAGCTCAACCACCCTGCCCTTTAACGCGGGGCTCAACCCACAAGATGGCTTCCTTATTGGTGAGGCGGGAACCTCGTGGGCAAAAGAAAACGACTTGCATTTTAACATCGACTGGGCTGAAGGACAAAAAACTGGCTTCTATATCGACCAGCGAGAAAACCGCATGTTGCTTGAACGCTACAGTGCTGGAAGAAACGTGCTCAACATGTTTTGTTACACAGGTGGATTCTCTGTTTATGCCCTTCGTGGCAAGGCCAACCTAGTGCATAGCGTGGATAGTTCCAAGCGAGCCATTGAACTGACCAATGCCAACGTTGAACGCAACTTTGGAGACGCTTCCCAGCATAAAGCTTTCGCCGATGATGCTTTCAGCTTCTTCCGGAAAGAGGAGGAAAAATACAACCTCATTGTACTCGACCCACCAGCCTTTGCAAAGCACAACAAGGTACTTGGAAATGCACTCCAAGGGTATAAAAGGCTCAACACCATTGCGCTTTCAAAAATCCAGTCAGGCGGAATTTTATTCACCTTCAGCTGCTCTCAGGTAGTTACCAAGGAACATTTTCGGAATACCGTATTTACAGCTGCCGCTATTGCTGGTCGTAAGGTGCGCATACTACATCAGCTATCGCAGCCCGGTGATCATCCCATCAACATCTACCACCCCGAGGGAGAATACCTTAAAGGATTGGTCGTGTATGTTGAATAGCCATGCGAAGCAATTGTAGTTTATTCAACAGAGAAGGATTTTAAACAGCAACGTGCTAGCGAACAAAAGCCCATGCGTCGCCTTTGGAGACATTTGGGCTAAACACGTAACCCTCCTCCTCGAAAAATTTAAGCTGCTCCGGATCGTCGATGTGCCGTTTCACAATAAATCGAACCATGAGCCCTCTAGCCCGCTTAGCATGAATAGCCACAATCCTAGGGGTTCCGCTGGAAGTTTCATAAAAGTTAGGCGTTACAACACGTAGCCGTTTCTCGATAGAGGCCACAGACTTAAAGTACTCCTGCGAGGCAAGGTTCACCAAAACTGGTATATCATGGTTTGCCAACTCCTCCTCCAAACTTTTCGCTAGCTTATCACCCCAAAACTCATAAAGATTGGCTGCATTATCCACTGCGAGTTTGGTGCCCATTTCCAATCTGTATGGCTGTATTAAATCCAACGGTCGCAAAATGCCATACAACCCAGAAAGAATACAAACTGTAGCTTGAGCAAACGTAACTTCCTCTGTGGAAAGAGAGTTGGCTTCGAGCCCTTCGAACACATCACCTTTAAAGGTAAACAACGACTGGGTTGCATTGGTATTGGTGAAAGGAGAATGCCACTGCTGATAACGTTCAAAGGTTAAACGAGCCAGCTTAGGACTGATTCTCATAAGCATGGAGATTTCGTCGGGAGCCATCAGTTTCAACTGCTGAACAAGACTGGCTGCATGACTTATAAACCTTGGTTGTGAACCTGCCATCGATGCTAACGGGGACGAGTATTTTATTGTTTTTGACGGTGATAAAATTGTCAACATAGCTTTTTTTAGTATTTTGCTTGCCAAATAATTAGTGTAGATATAACGTTCCCATGGGAAACAGAAGGTTCACACGAAAGTTAAAAAATATCCACATATTGCCAATTGCTGCAAAGCTTAAACAACTTATTCTTGTAGCGTTTGTAACTTTTTTTCTTGCACTAATTCCATCAAACACACTTGCCCTTGAGAAGGTTAAGCTCTTGCTTAAATGGAAGCATCAATTCCAGTTTGCTGGATACTACGCTGCCATTGCTCAAGGTTACTACCAAAAAGCTGGCCTAGATGTTGAAATTAAGGAGGCTGACTCGGAAGCCTACACCATTGATCAGGTGGTTAAGGGCAACTACGATTTTGGCATTTCTAATTCCGGTATAGTTGTGCACTACCTCAACGGGGAGCCGGTGGTAGTGATGGCCGCTATCTGTCAGCGTTCACCTTCTGTGCTGCTGGTGAAAAAATCATCGGGCATTACCTCTGCAAAGGATCTTCGAGGAAAATCAATCATGCTCGGTGAAACGGGCTATGCGGGCGAAATATATGCCATGCTCAAGGAAGCAGGACTCAATAAAGGGGATTACAAAATTGTACCTCCATCCTTCAGCTTGAACGAGCTACTTTCGGGAAAGGTAGATGCGCTCAATGCATACGTATCTAACGAACCCTACTTTTTGCAGAAGTTCGACATCGACTACGTAACCATTTCCCCCGATGATTATGGTATAAATTTTTATGCTGATTGCCTCTTTACCACCCAACGTTACATCAGCAAACATGCCAGCACTGCTGATAAATTTCTTGAAGCCTCGCTAGAGGGTTGGGATTATGCGCTTAGCCATCAGGAGGAGATGGCCGATTTAATTCTTGAAAAATATAACCCAACAAAAATTAAGGACCATTTGCTTTTTGAGGCTCAAACGCTGGACAAGTACATTATGCCGGGAATAATTGAGGTTGGGCACATGGATAAAAAGCGATGGGCTCAGATAGCCAAAACCTACTATCAACTCGGTCTTGCAAAATCGGACAAGTCGCTCGACAAGTTCATTTACGTTAAAAAAGACGAACGCCGTGCAAAAAATTTAATACCACTGAGCCTTACCTTTTTCGGGCTAATGTTACTAGCCATTGGTCTAACCATTTACTACTTTTTTGCAGTAAAAAATACCCGAAAAGACCTGAGAAGAGCCATGGCTCTTTTCAAGGTTGAACGCAAGGATAAGGAAAAGGCCATGGATGAACTCACCCAGTCGAGAAATCAGCTCAACCTTCACATGCATGATGGAAAAAGGTTTGCAGAACAGCGGGACACCTTTTTAGCAAACCTTTCGCACGAAGTTCGAACTCCCATGAATGCAATCGTAGGTTTTTCCAACCTTGTGCAAAAAGGTCAGATTGAAGAAGATAAGTATCATGAGGTTTTTGATATAATTCAAAAGAACAGCCTAAACCTACTTAAGGTTATCGATAACCTTGTTGACCTATCAAAAATCCAAACAGGGAATCTAAAGGTTAGCCTAAGCCGAATCAGCATTGACAAGCTTATGCAGGAGTGCATTACTTATCTCCACGAGGAGGTTGAGCCCTTGCTGCGTGACAAGGTCCAATTTAAGATAGAGGCACCTTCAAATCCAATCTACATTAGAACAGACGAGCGGCGACTTAAACAAGCCTTATGTAACCTAGCAAACTCCTTTTCTCGCATTATTGAGGAAGGAGAAGTTTCGCTGCTAATAAAAGAAGATTCGGGCAACCTAATTTTTATTCTTCGCGAGGTAAATAAAGAAATTTCCGAAAACGAGATGCGACAGCTGCTCGAGGACCAGAATGTCTACACCGAACCAATGCAACCGTTAGCGGAGGGCGTCAGCTTAAACATATCGCTATCAAGGGAGCTCATTAAGCTGCTCAACGGAAATATATGGTTCGAAACAAGCGCCGAAAATGGAACCTCAATCTACATTTCCATTTCATTTATCGCTGCAACACAGCAAAACCCGCAGCCAAAAGAGGGGGTTTACCCATACAAAATGCTCGAAAAGCTTGTTGTTCTGGTGGTTGAAGACGATCCCAGCAACAGCCTTTTGCTGAAGGCCATGCTCGAAAAAAGGGGTGCCACTGTCATTATTGCTAAAAACGGTCGTGAGGCCGTCGACTTTGCGCTCTTTAACCCCCAAATCCAGCTGGTGTTGATGGACATTAAACTTCCTGAAATTAATGGTCTTGATGCTACCAGAATGATAAAAAAGGAGAAGCCCAACTTGCCTATCATTGCGCAAACAGCCTACGCTATGGAGGAGGATCGTTACCGATGCCTAGAGGCTGGATGCGACGACTACATAGTAAAACCCATAATACAGGAAGAACTATTTCAAAAGCTGGTGGAATTTTCTGCAAAAATCAACGAGAATAACCGTTAAAAAGCCATTCTGGCCAGAGGTGCAATATCGAGCCCTGCCCGGTTACCCTGGAGGTAATTATAGTAGCCTGCAATGGCTATCATAGCAGCGTTATCGGTGGTATAGCGAAACTCAGGTAAAAACACATTCCAACCCCGCTTTACTCCCTCCTCAACCAACCGTGCTCGAATACCTGAATTTGCAGACACACCACCAGCAATGGCAATGTCTTTAACCTTCTTCTCCTTCGCCAACTTCACCAGCTTGTCAAACAAGATGTCAACTATTGTAGCCTGCAATGATGCGCAAAGATCCGCTTTGTGCTCCTCAATAAAGTTTGAATTGGTGGCCACCGCATCACGCAAGAAGTAGAGAAACGATGTTTTCATACCACTAAAGCTGTAGTCAAAATTCTTTATGGACGGTTTATTAAACACGAATGCTTTCGGATCTCCCTCTTTTGCTAGCTTATCGATAACTGGTCCACCTGGATAAGGCAGTCCCATTACCTTTGCACACTTATCAAAAGCCTCTCCGGCAGCATCGTCGAGGGTTTGGCCCAAAATCTCCATTTTGAGGTAATCATTCACCAGCACCAGCTGCGTGTGGCCTCCGGAAATGAGCATACAAATAAATGGGAATTGGGGATGAGGTGACTCCTTTCCCTCCTCCTTAATAAAGTGAGCCAAGATGTGCCCTTGAAGGTGATTAACCTCCACCATGGGAATATTTAAACCAAGCGCCAATCCCTTTGCAAAGGAGGTACCTACCAATAATGACCCAAGAAGCCCAGGACCTCTGGTAAACGCAACAACGTCCACCTCCTCACGTGCAATGCCTGCGAGCTTCAATGCACGATCCACAACTGGTATAATATTTTGCTGATGTGCCCGAGATGCGAGCTCTGGAATTACACCACCATACTGCTTATGCACTTCCTGGTTGGCAATCGCGTTCGACAAAATATACTCATTGCGAAGGACCGAAGCAGAGGTATCGTCGCACGAACTCTCAATACCTAGAACAACAACACACTTTTCGCTACTAATCATGGTTCAGTTTACCTTTTTTTTTGCTTTTTTTGTAAAGTTAATACTTGGTAAAAGTATCAAAAAAATTCTAAGAGTTTCGGCCATTACCATTGGGTGCATCATCCTGCTTTTAGCAGGGGGAGGCTTCCTGCTTCTCCAAAGTCCCAAAGTTCAAACTTACCTCACCAAAACTATTGCAGAGAGCCTCGGCAGCCGGCTAAATACAACCATAACCATTGGAGCGGTAAGCTTTCGACCATTCAACAGCCTTGTTCTGAAAAATGTTTTTGTGGCCGATCAAAACGGGGATACATTGCTCTTTTCCAAAGAAATAGCAGCGAAGCTAACACGCATTAGCTTCAAAAAGAGGAGCCTTACTATTGGCAGCATTCTCCTAAAATCAACCACCGGAAAACTTTATGCTGACTCCACTGGGAAGACAAATTTTGATTTTCTGGTGGATGCCCTCAGCTCTCCGAGCGACACCACCTCAACTACCAAGGAAACCGCCAGCTGGAAAATTGAGCTAAACAGCCTCGCCATTGAGGACATGAACTTTGCATACAAACAGCAAAACAATGATAAACCAGAATGGGGAGTCAACTATGATGACCTACGCGTCAACCACCTAAACCTTAATATTTCTGACCTTAAAACAAGCGGTGATAGCCTTTCGTGCTACATCGACTACATCAATTTGGAAGAAAAATCGGGGTTTAAGCTCGATAAGCTTTCCGGCTTTTACCTAATGACCCCGAACTCGATGTCGATCTATAAGGGAGATTTAATAGCTGGTAACACCTCCCTTCATCTGCAAGAACTAAAATTCTCCTACGACAGCCTCGCCAACTTTGATGACTTTGTGAACAAGGTGAAAATGAGAGGACTGATACCACAATCGGTGCTCGATATGAAAACCCTGAGCTACTTCGTTCCTGATTTTGAAAAGATGAAAGGGGTTTACTTTATCGACCTCGACGTGGATGGTCCAGTGGCAAACCTAAACGCCAAAAAGGTAAAGGTCAGAACACTTCAAAAAACCTCTCTCGAAACCTCATTCATAATGCGAGGGCTACCCGACATAGATCGCACGCTCATCCTATGCAACATTGAATCGCTCACATCAACACCCAAAGAAGTTGAGACCATTCTCAATAACCTTATACCAGGAAACGGAATACAGTTTGCCAACACCCTACAGAAGGACAGCCCCTTCAATCTCTCATGGAGTTTCAACGGCTACCTCGAAAACTTCGTAACCTTTGGAGAGCTCAACAGCGCAGCCGGCCTGCTGAGTGCCAACTTCTACATGAAGCCTCAAAACAAAAGAACTATTTTTGATGGAAGCCTTGAATTTAAGGAGTTGGATGCCGAAAAGCTGCTGGCTGACACTCTGCTCGGAAAGGTAACAGCTAGGATTAAGGGAAAAGGTTACTACTACAAGCAACACGTTGAAGCCAATGTAACTGCCAATATTGACAGACTCGATCTTCAAGGATATTCCTATAGTGACATTTTCTTCGATGGGAAAGCGACTGAAAGTTCGTTTGATGGTAGTATTGTGAGCAAGGACCCCAATTTAAAGTTTAACCTGAACGGTAAAATTGATTTTTCAAAGGAGCTACCGGTATTCGATTTTTCTCTCTTTTTGGCAAAAGCCGACCTCTTCCATCTTAAGATGTATGATAAGGATACCATATCTATTCTGTCGTTTGGCCTCTCCTCCAAAATATCGGGCAACAGCCTCGACAACCTCAACGGTGAGCTGAGCATTCAGAACCCGATTTATCGCTCCTCTTCCCATAACCATAAGCTTGGCAACATTGAGCTGAAAGCAGCCAGCAGTGCCTTCAGCCATAGCCTAAGCCTTAAATCGGACATGGTGGATGCAGAACTTCGGGGCAAATATAGCTTTGCAAACATCTCTGTATCGCTGGTTAAGTTTTTTCAGAAGTATTTACCTGCCATGCAAGCGAAGCAAGGCTCACAACCATCTACTTCAGCCGAACCAGAAGATGGAAATCCCGACCAAACATACATGCTTAAGGTAAATGTTAAAAAAGCCGGCAGTGAAATGCTTAGCGACATTGTTCCCGGTCTATTGGTTGGCAGCAACTCAACAATTTTTTCTATTTACAACCCTGTTCTCCAGACCGTCAATATCAGAGCTCGATTTCCCGAAATTGGCCTCGACGACAACAAAATGAAGGAGCTCACCATTACCGCCCAAACAGCTGACTCATTGCTGGAAGTTGGCTTTACCGCAAATCAACTCGACGCCGGGGGCATTCAAATTCAGCAGGTGAATTTTGCCACCACCACTGCCAACAACATCTCAAACTTCAAATTAAGCTGGGATAATCAGGGCGACAAAAAGAATTTTGGAACTATTTTAGGTAAAATGAACCTCTTTGAACGAGGTGACTCAACCAAACCGTTGGCAAGAATCACCTTCGATCCATCTGACTTGATCTTAAACGATACCACCTGGAGCATAGGGAGCTCCTCGGTTGACCTCGACACTAACATAATCGCTTTCCACAACATCAATTTATACAACAAGCATCAGAGCATTGCCATTTCAGGTAAGGCCGGTGGCATGGTAACTGACTCCATTGAGGTTTCATTTAACAACATTGACATCTCAAACATCAATTTTCTGACAGAATCAACCGGCTACAGCTTCCAGGGAATCATTAATGGCTATGCCAAAATTGGAGATTTGTTTGACAATCCAATATTTTCATCGAACCTTTATCTCAAAGATCTTAAGGTAAACGATAAGTTGGTGGGCACTTCTCAAATCCAAAGCCTTTGGGATGATGCATCGCAGAAGTTTAAGGTTACCGTAACCACGGTGAGAAACGACACCACCCTTTTTAAGCTGGATGGAAGCTACGAGCCCAAGCAAGATAACCTGAATTTGAAAGCAGAGATTCACTCACTTATGATGGAGCGGTTCAGCCCATTCCTTACCGATATTCTCTCTGAACCTGAAGGCGGGCTTGAAGGGGAAATAAGCGTTACTGGCAAACTTTCGTCACCGGTAATCAATGGCAACCTAAAGACGAACAACCTTGGATTTACGGTGGATTACCTCAATACACATTACAAAATTGAGGCCCCAATTGAGATCAGGAATGGACAGGTATCCATAAAAAATGGAAAAGTATTGGATTCAAAAGGTGGCAAAGCTTCTTTGGATGCAACTTTTACCCATAATAACTTCAGTAATATTTTTTACAAAATCAATCTAGGCCTCAAAAACCTTCAGTGCGTCAACACTACCCAACGCAATAACGAACTTTTCTATGGCCTTGCATACGCTAGCGGGACAGCTACAATATCGGGAAATGCCGATGCCCTGCTCATCGAGGCCAATGCCACTACAGATAAGAACACCAGCATGATGATTCCACTTAATTCGGCTAGCGTGGTGAGCAACTCCGACTTTTTAACTATTGTAAAGCCAAAAACTGATGAAATTGTTATTGAGGATAAGAAGGAGGAAAAAGCGGAAGATCAGATGCAACTTAATATTAATTTAAACTTGAACATCAATACGAACGCAGAGGCACAGATCATTATCGACCCAAAAGTCGGTGACATAATTAAGGCTACAGGTAATGGCAATCTAAAGATGGAGATCAACCCTAATCAGGACATCTTCAAGATATATGGTGACTACACTATCGACCAAGGAGACTACCTCTTCACGCTACAGAATGTAATTAACAAACACTTTAAAATTGACAACGGCAGCACCCTTCGCTGGAATGGCGACGCTTCTAATGCCAGCGTCGACATTAAGGCAGTGTATAAGCTAAAAGCGGCGTTAAGTGATTTGCTCAACGATACCAGCGCTGTGTATAAACGTCGGATACCGGTGGAGTGCCAAATTCTGATGAGCGATAAGCTAATGCAGCCAACCATTAAATTCAATATCAACATTCCAAATATTGATGCTGAAACCCAAGGCAAGGTTTTGAATGCGCTGAACACCGATGAGAAAATTAGTAAACAATTCCTTTCCCTACTGGTTATCAATAGCTTTTTCCCCGACATGGCGTTCAACGAAATGCAGAACCAGAACGGGGTATCGGGTCAAAGTTTTGGAGCAGCCAGCGTAAGTGTAACCGCAAGCGAGTTCTTGTCGAATCAGCTGAGCAACTGGCTCTCACAGCTAAGCAAAACGTTCGACGTGGGATTCAAGTATCGCCCAGGAGACCAAGTAACTAACGACGAGGTTGAGGTAGCCATCTCCACCCAACTATTTAACGATCGGGTGACTGTTAACGGCAATGTAGATATGGGCGGCAATAGCAGAACATCCGGGAATGGATTAGGTGGCGACTTTGACATTGAATACAAGATTACCCCAAAACTTAGTGTAAAGGGGTTTACCCGGTCCAACGACAACCTGATTTATGAGCGTTCGCCTAATACTCAAGGCATTGGCATCTCCTACCGTGAGGAGTTCAACAACCTTAGCGATTTAAAGAGAAAGATTTTCGGAAGCAGGAAAGGAAAAAAAGCCAAGAAAAACCTTCCACCAGCCGACACAACCAATCATAACGGAACTTTACCGGTAGAGCCTAGAGTTAAAGACCAAAGCAGCGCAGACACTACTGGTGCTGGAACAAAATAAAAACGTTCAACTGTCGTTTTTTTTGTAAATTCGTGCAATTAAAAACAACTACACATATGAGTATCTTTTTGTTAATGCTTCAAGCGCAACCACTTACAAAGGTAGCAACAAGCCTCCCAGCAAGCCAAAACACACTTGGCCTTTGGGATCTAGCCGTAAAGGGCGGATGGATAATGATTGTGCTAGCCGTTCTATCGGTAATTGCTGTTTACATCTTTAGCGAACGTTACTCTGCCATTTACAGGGCTCAAAAAGTTGACTTCAACTTTATGAACCAGATAAAGGAATACATTCACGACGATAAGATTGATGCAGCAAAAGCCCTATGCCAATCGAAGGAAACACCCATTGCCAGAATGATTGAGAAGGGAATTCAGCGAATAGGACGACCACTTCCCGACGTAAACACTGCAATAGAAAATGTGGGCAATCTCGAAATATCAAAGTTGGAGGCAGGCCTTCCAACCTTGGCCACAATTGCTGGTGGAGCACCCATGCTTGGATTTTTAGGTACCGTAATTGGGCTTATCCAAGCCTTCTTTGAAATGTCGAAAGCGGGAAGCAATATTGAAATGGGATTGTTGTCTGGTGGTATTTACACCGCCATGGTTACCACCGTTGGTGGGCTATTCGTTGGTATTTTCGCTTACTTTGGCTACAACATTCTTGTTGCTAAGGTTGAAAAGGTAATCTTTAATATGGAGCGCAACACCACTGAGTTTATGGACCTCCTGAACGAACCAGTTGATTAATTTATTTTCCAATGGGACTAAAGCGAAGTGTAAAGATTGAAAGTGGGTTTAGTATGTCTGCCATGTCGGATATGGTATTTCAGATACTCCTGTTTTTCATGCTATCCTCCACCCTTATTTCGCCCAACGCCTTGCCATTGCAGCTACCTCGCAGCAATAGCCAGGTTAAGGGGAAACCTATGACCACCGTCTCCATTACCAAAGATTTAACCTATTATGTTGAGTCTACCCCCGTTCCTTTTTCTCAGTTGGAAAGCGTTATTCAACAAAAGCTGATGAATGATGAAGATCCTACGCTCTCTTTGCATGCAGACAAGAGTGTTCCCATTGATGAGGTAGTTAAGGTAATGAATATTGCGCGGAACAATCGCTACAAACTAATATTAGCAACTAGCGCGGAACAATAGGCATGACAGAAGTTAAACCAGCCGACAAAATAAAAGGGTTAACAGCCACCATCTCCTTTCATGTGGTGCTGCTGCTAATACTTATTCTCATAAACCTTGGCGCATCAACACCGCCCCAGGAGAATGCTGGTATTCTCATCAACTTTGGTACAGACAATACTGGGTTAGGACGGATTGAACCAGCAACCGATGTTCAGCCAAAACTAGCGGAGGCAGCTGCCGCTAAGCTGGCCGACGAAGAAACCCCAATGACTCAGGACTACCAAGATGCGCCTGCCGTAGTAAAAAAACAGCAGACAAAGAAAAAACAGAAAACAAGCAAGGAGGCTATAAAGCCTGTTGAAACAAATAAAAGCAAAGATTCCGAGACCAAACCTCAACCAAAGGTTAATCCCAAAGCACTATTTCCGGGACAGAAGAGCGACGGTGGTAACCAAGGCGAAGGTGAAGTTGGTGGAAAAGGAAACCAAGGCGACCCCAACGGTTCTCCTCTTACCGGCAACAGAATTGGTGGTGGAAATGGTAACGGTAATGTTCCCTCCTTTAACCTTGCGGGTAGAGGTTACTTAACATTGCCAACCCCAAAATACAATTCACTGGCCGAGGGGAAAGTAGTGGTTGAAATCACCGTTGATAGAAATGGCAATGTGGTAAAGGCAAGTCCCACCATCAAAGGATCTACGGTGCAAGACGAAAAACTCTTTGAAGCTGCAAAGGATGCCGCGTTAAAAGCAAAGTTTAACGTAAAACAAGATGCCCCACCCTATCAAACCGGGACTATCACCTACAACTTCAGGTTGCAATAGCATTTTCCAAGAAAAAAATGCGAGGTTAACAAACCAAATCCCGAATCTTCGGGATTTTTCGTCTAGATAATAATGTTGTGCAACTAAAAGAAGAGCAATTTTACTGAAAACAGGAGTAGCGTTGCCAATAGAAAATACCGAACAAAAATGGCTCCTTTAGTAATTGCCAATTTTGCAGCTAGCCAAGCACCGGTCATGCTGCCTGCCCCAAGTAGTAACCCAATAAAGTAGTCCACTTCGTGGTTGACCATAAATACCACCAGGGCAAATGCAGTAAAAACCATGGTGAGAAGCACCTTCAGTGCATTGGATTTAAGCAAGTTGGACCCAGTAAGAAAAACAAATGAGGCTAAAAGGAAGTATCCTACCCCGGCTTGAATAAATCCACCGTACACACCCACCAAGAAAAACACCCCTCCGCGAAAAATACGCATTAACGGATTTAAGTTCAATGGTTTTGCATCGGCAATCCACCGCTCAGGCTTGTATAGCACAACAAAAAACATGAATATCAGCAACCCACCAATAATGCGCTGCATTAGATGCTCGTTGAGCGATACGGCCAGTGAGGCACCCACTAATGCTCCAGCAGAAGCAGGAATTAGGTATTCTACTGCTTCGGACCATACAAAGAGCTTCCTCTGCTTAAAACTTCTTGTTGCCACTATGCTCTGCAGTAGAACTCCAATACGGTTAGTTCCATTGGCAACCGTGGCCGGTAGCCCAATAAAAATGAGCAAGGGTAAAATGAGCAACGATCCTGCACCTGCAAGCGTATTGATAAATCCAGCAATAAAGCCAGCAACCACGATTAAGAGGTAGGTATACCACTCCATGAACTAATATTCTTTCTTCTTCTTCCTTGGAGAGATTATTTCGTTTCCGGCCTCATCAATAATTCCATAACGCCCATTCAGCAGCACCTTGGCACGATGGTTCTTAATAAAGGTAATTTTATCGTAACGGGGCGAAACAGTGATCTTGCCCTCCACCGAAATAATACCACATAGCCCATCTTTATAAATCACTGCACGGCCATCTTCAAATGGACCAATCTTATCGTAAATTGGAGGTAGTATCTCGTTCCCATCCTGAGAAAGAATGCCAAACTTGCCATTCTTAACAACGATGGCTCGTCCATTAACGTATGGACCAATTTTATTGTAAGCCGATGGAACCAGCTCTTTGCCAGTTTGATCAATAACTCCAATTCGGCCTTCGATGAATACCAAAGCTTTTCCGCCTTGGAATTCGGTTATCTTCTCATACTGCGGAGGAACAATCTCCTTACCCAACTCATCAACCAAACCAACCTTCTTATCAAGCCATACTTCGGCATATCCCTCCTTAAACGGCCCAACCTTATCATATTTTGGCGGAATAACCTCCCGTCCAAGGGAATCAATCATCCCCCAATGCTTATCGCGGTATACCATAGCTCGCCCCTTTACAAACGGCGCAATACGAACATATATTACCGGAACTATAACCTTTCCGCTTTCATCGATAATGCCGAACTTACCATCACCCAACACCAACGCTCTTCCGTTTTCAAAGGGATAAATTTTTGTATAGATTGGTGGAATTATCTCCTTCCCATCCTCACCTATGACTCCCCAATTACCATGAACCAACACATTTGCACGACCTTTATAGAACGGATAGATTTTAGTATACTTTGGGGGCACAATTTCATTCCCGTTTTCGTCGATAATGCCCCAGTAACCTCCTGAATAAACAAATGCCCTTCCATTGACAAACTCGCCAAAATAGTCATAGCCATTACCACCCACTTTCTGTGGAAAAGTATTTGTCTGCAATAGCAAAAAGCCAAGCAGCATAAGTGAAATCCGAATCATGCGATGGTGTAGAATGTGCTTCATGCAAGCCTTGCTTAAGGACTCTAAGTTATTG
>Ga0307375_10001599_pt1 | contig 24496 bp, 15 predicted proteins | sample TR1MG_FD_202531 | JGI IMG/M metagenome (GOLD analysis project Ga0307375, IMG submission 202531) | Soil microbial communities from Risofladan, Vaasa, Finland - TR-1 | ecosystem: Environmental > Terrestrial > Soil > Coastal area > Acid sulfate soil | place: Finland: Risofladan, Vaasa | collected...
TTGGGTCTGGTCGTACCAGTTCGCCACCTTCACACCGGCGGGCATCTGCGGCGCGAAGTCGGCCAGCCGCTTGCGCACATCCCTGGCGATCTGCACGCTGTTGCCATTGGGCTGCTGGTAGACCTGCAGCAGCACCGCGTCCTGGCCGTCGGCATTGACCTTGATCCACTGCGGCACGTGGCTGAGGCTCACTCGCGCCACGTCGCCCAGGCGCACGATGCCTTGCGGCCCGGCGCGCAGCACGATATCGCGCAGCGCGGCAAGCGTCCTGGGCTGGTTGTCGGCCAGCAACAGGTAGAGCTTGTAATGATCGGACACGCGACCCATCGCCTGGATGGTCGCTGCCCGGGTGACCGCCGTGGCCACCTCGGCCAGGCTGAGGTTGAACGCTCGCAGCTTGTCCGGATTGATATCGGCGTGGAACTCGGCGACTTCGCCGCCCTGTACCTTGACCTGCCCGACACCGGTGATGCCGCTGAGCAGCGGGCGCAGCTGGTACTCGGCCAGGTCATGCAGCGCGCTGGGCGACAGCGTATGTGAGCGCAAGCTGTAGGCCAGCATCGGGAAGGTGGTGGGATCCATCCGCCGCGTGCTGAGCTTGGTGCCCTTGGGCAACTGCGGCAGTACCTGGCCAGCCGCCGCGTTGACCCCCTGCAACGCGGCAGCCATGTCCGCGCCCCAGTCGAAGGTGACCGCGATGTCGGCGCTGCCGCGGCTGGTGGTGGAACGCACGCTGCGTACGCCACGCACCCGGCGCACCGCCTCCTCCACCGGCGTGGTCACCTCGATCGCCATCTGGTCGGCAGGGCGGTCGCCCGCGTCGAGCGTCACCTGCACGCGCGGAAACGCCACATTGGGAAACAGCGCCACCGGCATCATCAACGCGCTGGCAATGCCGCCGAGGGCGAGCATCAGCGCCAGGAACAGCAGCGAACGGCGATGCCGCTGCATCCATACCGTGATACTCACTTGGCGGACTCCCGTACCGCATCGCCGTCGTTGAGTTCGTAAACGCCCAGCACGATCACCTGCGCCTGCGCGTCGAGCGGACCTTGCACACCGACGGTGTCGCCATGCGGACTGCGCAGTTTCACCTCGACGCGCTTGGCGTGGCCATGCTCGACCTGGAACAGATAATCGCCGTGTCCGTCATGCAGCACCGCCGCTCGCGGCACCGCCCAGGCGGTGAAATCCGCCGTGCGGATTTGCGCAACCAGCGCCGTGCCGGCCACCAGCGTCGCACTGGCACCGGCGGGAAGCTCGACCTGCGCCGGCAGCAGATGCGTTTGCGGATCGACCGACTGCCCGACCATCCTCAGCGTGCCGACAAAACCCGCTGCTGCGCCGTACACGCTGTGCAACTGCACCGACATGCCAGCATGCAGTTTCGCACCATCTTCGGGCTGCACGCCGAGTTGGGCGACCAGCGCATGCGCGGGAGTGAAACTGAGCAACGGCGCATTCGCGGCGACCCGCTGGCCCAGACCCACACTGAGCGCGGTGACCACCCCATCGGCCGGCGCGCTGACGGTCTCCTGCGCGAAGCCACCACCCAGGGCGCGCTGCGCCTCGAGCGCCGCCCGAGCATCCGCCAGTGCCTTGCGCGCGATCGCCAGCTGCGACTGCGTGGCCAGCCGCTGCGCCGCCAGTTGTTCGGTGCGCCTGAGCTCGCCGCTGGCCAGTGTCATCGCGCTCTGCGCCTGCTGATACGCACTGCGCGCCACCGGGTCCGGGGTGATCGTCAGCAGCGGCTGCCCACGTTGCACGGTTTGCCCCGCCGCCACCTGCAGCGCGGTGACCTGACCGGCATGCGCCAGGCTGATCGCCCGCGCATGCTGCGGATCACCCGCTGCGCTACCCCAGGCCTGGACGGTGTCGTGAAAGATTTGCTGCACCGGTTTCACCGTGGTGACCGCGACGGCGGCATCCGTGCCGGTCGCGCCGGTTTCGTCCGGCGCCCCATGGCAACCGGCCAGCAGGCCCGTCAGCAGCAGAGCGCACAGGCTGGATAGAAATGGATAACGATTCATGGCGTGGATGCTTTGGCAGGAACGGAAGGGGAAGTGCCCAGATCGGTGTTGCCGAGCAGAGCCTGCAGCGCGATCGACTGGGTGGTCTGCTCCTGCTTCACCGCGAGCAAATCGAGATCGGCACTCAGTGCGTTGCTGCGGATCGCCAGATAGGTTGGCCAGTCGAGCGTGCCGGCCTGCCATGCACGCTCGGCGGCGCGGCGTGCCGTATCGAGCTGGCTGGCGTGCACCGTCAACCCACTGCGTTGGCGATCCAGCGTGGCGAGATCGCTCACGATGCGCTGCATGTCGCCGCGGGTGGTCAGCACGCGGGCCTGGTAGATGTCCCTGAGCTGCTGGCGGGTCGCCCGCTCGATCGCGATATTGCCTCGATTGCGGTCGAACAGCGGCAGCGTGATGCCAAGGCTGAAGCCGTTGGTAATGACGCCGCCGGTATCGCGTGCCGTATTGAAGCCGATATTGAGCGCCGGAAACTGGGCCAGGATCGCCGCGCGCACCCTCGCTTCCTGCGACCGATAGCCGGCTTGCAATGCCAGCAGGTCCGGCCGCCGCTTCGGCAGGTCGGTCAACGCCGCCTGCACTTGCGCTGGTGTCGGCTGAGGCTGATAGGCCGCGCCAGTCAGGTCGAGCGGCGCTGTCGCCGTCAGACCCAGCAACGCATGCAGGCTGCCTTGCGCCAGATGCAGGGCGATCGCATTGGCGGCCAGACGCTTCCTCACATCGGCAGCCGCGTTGAGGCCGGCACTGGCCGTGTCATAGGTAAGGTTGCCGGCTTTCAGTGCGGCCCGGATGTACTTGTCGACCTTGGCCAGAGCGGCTTGTTCGACCTCAAGCCGGGCCAGCTCCGTGCGCAACGTCAGTACCCGATCGAACAGCAATCGCGCTTGCGCCACGGTCTGCCACTCCGCCCAGAGCAGGTCGAGATTGACCCGGTCGACCTGATTGCGTGCGGCCGCCTTGCGCGAAGAGCGGGTCAGCAAGGTGCTGAGATCCTGGCTGATACCCAGACTGTAGGCGCTGGTCAAGCCGTTGCCGGAGCTCCGAGGCATGTCACCGGTGATGCTCAGCTGGGGATCGGGCAACAAGCCGGCGGCGAATGCCTGCGCGCGGGCGATGCCCAGGGCATCGCGCCTGACCTTCAGATCGGGACTGTTCGCCACCGCCAGCATCGCCACCTCGGTCGCGTCCATCCCGTCGGACGGGTCGAAACGGTGGCTGGCCAGCACCGGTATCGGCATGTCCTTTGTCGATGCGGTGAGCTGCGCCACGCTGTCCGCACCGCGACCGTTGCCAAGCGGCAAGGGCGCATAGCTGGCACAACCGGACAGCGTCAGCACGCCGGCCATACCCAGCGTCGCCGCCGCCCGCAAGACTGCTCCGCGACGGCGGCGCAATCGCCACAGGATGATTCCACGCAAATGCCGGCCAGGATGATTCATGGCCGCCATGATGGCGTCTTCTGCTTAGGAGTTACTTAAGGGGATTTCGAATGATCCCGAATGCGTAGGAGCGCACCCTGTGCGCGATGCTCTTCGCCCGACACAAAAGCATCGCGCACAGGGTGCGCTCCTACAACCGCTTCCACAGGACGCGGCAGCGGCGGCATGCCGACTTCAGTTTCTGGTCGCGCCGCTGGCCGCTTCGGCCTGTTCGCGTGCGTCCAGACGCTGGGCCAGACGATCGATGTTGGTCAGCGACAGCAAGTGTGCGTAGATCCAGCCGAACACGCCTTCGCGGGCGAACTCGTGGGCGGTCTTCTCATCCAGTGTACGGAGCTTTTCCTCATTGATCACGAACACGCCGTTGAGGCTGATCGACTTCGGATCCCCGCCAGCCACCGCCGGCTTCTGCAACTGGATATTGCGCGGCTCCAGCAGCTCGTGCTTGTTCAGCACCTGCATGAACCAGCGGGTACGCGCCACGCCTTGCTGGAACTCGCCGAGGAAGTTCACCGCGTTGGTCAGCAGCTCGGTATCGGTGCCGTCCTCCTTGAACAGGCGCTCGCCCACGTCCTTGTCGAAGCCCTCGTATTGCTCGTCCAGGAACACGGTGAGCTCCTCGCCCTCCTGCCCCTCCGGCTTCTCCGCCAGGATGAACGGGTAGCGGCGCACGAATGCCGGAATATACGTGTTGGCCGCCCACTGCCCCTCGGCATCGACGTACAGGTTTTCGTTCTCGCGCAGGCCAAGCAACGCAATCGGGCCGGCATCCTTCGCTTCCGCGCCAGCGAACACGATCGCCAGATCGCGCGCGGCCAGGGCAAACTCCGTGCCGGTCAGCGGCACCGAATGCGCGTTCATCGCGAACTTCATGCCCGGCATACCCTTCAGGCGCAGATCCTTGTGCTCTGCGCGGTTGAGCGGCACCGGGCGCTCATAGAAAATAACTTCAGCCACGTCATTTACCTCTAGCCCCGCCGTGCCGGGGTCGCCACCGAAGCGCCCCCTCCCAAACCCGGCGTCGGGTCTGTGTTGATTGCGCACTATATCAGCGCCGCCGCACGGCGGCGACTTGCGGCCCCACCACCCGGCATGCCGCTAGGAGCTTGTCGGACTTTGGCCGGCCGGTCTGCAAATCCGCCTGTGCGGCCCATATTTCCGTCGCTTCTTGGCCCATAGCACCACTATGGGCCGGCGAATCGCCGAAAATCTGTCCTCGCACAGCCGAATTTTCGACTCGACCGCCAAAGTCCGACAAGCTCCTAGCGCCTGCGATTTGCAATCAAATTGTTCTATGCTGGGATAAATACATCACTGAAACGCTCTCAAAGCCTTGGCTGAAGGACTTTTCTACATGCTGATGGAAGTGCCGAACCGGGCCGATCTCAACGCGACCCGGGTGCTGTCGCTGGACTCCGCCGGACGTATCCTCGACTGGATCAGCTGGCAGGACGCGGTTTGCCTGTATGTCCGTGACGCCGTCGCCTGGACCCTGGGCGACCCCTGCCTGACCGTGCACGGCGGCCACAACCGGCGGCTCGACCAGCAAAGCCGGATCGAACTGCACCCGATCATCGCCAGCACCGGCCACTGCCGCGATCACGCGATCGATCCCGCGCCGGCGCTGACCAACACCGCGCTGTTCGCGCGCGACCGCCACATCTGCCTGTACTGCGGCAATCACTACACTCGCGGCGAACTGACCCGCGATCATGTGCAGCCGGTCTCCAAGGGCGGCCGCGACAGCTGGGAGAACGTGGTCAGCGCCTGTCTGGCCTGCAACCTGAAGAAGAGCAACCGCACCCCGCAGCAGGCCCACATGCCGCTGCTGGCCGTGCCCTACCGGCCAAGCTGGGTCGAGCACCTGATCCTGTCCAACCGCAACATCCTGGCCGACCAGATGGAGTTTCTGGTCAACCATCTGCCGCGCGACCGGCGCCCCGTGCTGGCCTGAGCAGGGGAAGGCCTGCGAGCCCGTGCCGATCAGGCGTCGGTGCCGTCCGGACGGACCGCACCACGCTCGTCGCCCTCGTCGTTGTGCAGGTCGTTGATGCCGAGCTCGATCCCGTCGAGACTGCCGTATGCCTGTTCCGCCAGCTTGAAATAATGCCTGCGGATGCGCTCCAGATCGTCCTCGTCCAGTTGCTCCAGATTCAGCAGCGCGTTGTGTGCCCTGCTGGTGCGGATCAACTCGTCCAGCTTGATCTGCAGCGCGGCGGTATCGCGGTTCTGGCTGCTCTGGATCAGAAACACCATCAGGAACGTGATGATCGTGGTGGAGGTATTGATCACCAGCTGCCAGGTGTTGCCGAAGGCAAACAGCGGCCCGGTCAACGCCCACAGCACGATCATCGAGCTGGCAAGAATGAACGCCACCGGCTTGCCGGCATAGTGCGAGGTGTTCTCGGTCAGACGACGGAAAAGCTTGCGTAGGGACATAGGCCGGGCTCCTTGAAGCAATGGGCGGATCATGCTCGGTTTCAGGGCGTATTGCGCCCCGTGCGGGTGCGCCTGCCCCGGTTTGTTCAGCAAGTCGCCCTTGCTCCGCCCCGCCTCTGGGCCAACAATAGGCAGATGAACGAGCTTGACCGCTATCCCCATCTGGCGCCGATCGAGACGCCGGCCGACCTGCGTCGCGTCCCCGACGACGAGTTGCCCGCCGTTGCCGACGAGCTGCGTCAATACCTGATCGAGGCGGTCGCCAGCTCCGGCGGCCATTTCGGCGCGGGGCTGGGCGTGGTCGAGTTGACGGTGGCGCTGCACCACGTGTTCGACACGCCGAACGACCGCCTGGTGTGGGACGTCGGCCACCAGTGCTACCCGCACAAGATCCTCACCGGCCGCCGCGAGCGGATCACCACGATCAAGCAGAAGGACGGCCTGGCCCCGTTCCCGAGCCGCGCGGAGAGCGCCTACGACACCTTCGGCGTGGGTCATTCCTCCACCTCGATCTCGGCCGCGCTGGGCATGGCGATCGCCGCGCAGCGCAAGGGTGACAAACGCAAGGTGGTGGCGGTGATCGGCGACGGCGCGATGACCGCCGGCATCGCATTCGAGGCGCTGAACCATGGTGGCGACGTCGAGCCGGACATGCTGGTGGTGTTCAACGACAACGGCATGTCGATCAGCGAGAACGTCGGCGGGCTGACCAAGATCATGGCCCGCGCGATGGCCAACCACACCCTCAACGTATGGCGCGAGCGCGCCAAGCGGGCGATCCCGCGACAGTCGCTGTTCGGCCGGTTCTTCAAGAAATGGGAGGAACACGCCAAGGGCATGTTCGTGCCCAGCACGCTGTTCGAGGAACTGGGCTTCCACTATACCGGCCCGATCGACGGCCACAACATCCCGCAGCTGCTCGCTGCGCTGCGCACGGTGAAGGACCTGCCCGGCCCGCAGCTGCTGCACGTGATCACCACCAAGGGCAAGGGCTACGCGCCGGCCGAACGGGCACAGATCGAATACCACGCGGTCGGGCCGTTCGATCCACAGTCCGGTCTGGTGAAAAAATCCGCGCCGGGCAAGCCGACCTATACCGACATCTTCAGCGACTGGCTGTGCGACATGGCCGCCGCCGACGAACGCCTGCTCGGCATCACCCCGGCCATGCGCGAAGGCTCCGGCCTGGTGCGCTTCTCGAAGGCATACCCCGAGCGCTACTTCGACGTCGCAATCGCCGAACAGCACGCGGTGACCCTGGCGGCCGGCATGGCCTGCGAGGGTGCCAAGCCGGTGGTGGCGATCTACTCCACCTTCCTGCAGCGTGCCTACGACCAGGCGATCCACGACGTGGCGCTGCAGAACCTCGACGTCACCTTCGCGATCGACCGCGCCGGCGTGGTCGGCCCGGACGGCCCCACGCATTCAGGCAGCTTCGACCTCAGCTTCCTGCGCTGCCTGCCGAACATGGTGATCATGGCGCCCGGCGACGAGAACGAATGCCGCATGATGCTGAGCACCGGCTTCAATTACGCCGGCCCGGCTGCCGTGCGCTACCCGCGCGGCAGCGGCCCGGGCACGGCGATCCGCAAAACACTGGACACGCTGCCGATCGGCAAAGCCGAGCTGCGCCGTCGCGGCCGCGGCATCGCCCTGCTCAGCTTCGGCGCCATGCTGTCGCCGGCCACCGCGATCGCCGCCGAAATCGACGCCACCCTGGTCAACATGCGCTTCGTCAAGCCGCTGGACGAGGCGATGCTCCTCGATCTGGCGAAGAGCCACGACGCGTTCGTCACGCTGGAAGACAATGCCATCGCCGGCGGTGCCGGCTCCGGCGTGGCCGAATGCCTGGCCGCCCACGGCATCGTCAAGCCGATCCTGCACATCGGCCTTCCAGACGTCTATCTGGAACACGGCAGCCGCGAGGAAGTGCTGAGCATGGCCGGCCTGGACCTGCCCGGCATCCGCCGCGCGATCCACGCACGCTTCCCGCAGCTGACGGCGGTGGTTGCCAGCGCAGGCTGACGCGCGGCGTGGTGTCGCCTTTGAGGTAAATCCCGAATAACCCGGCTCTCTCAGCTTCCAGCACCATCACGGCAGTCGTAACGGGCGCCTTTTTGACCAGCGGCGAACTCGCGTTGTCCACGGGCTCGAGATCCGAGCCGGGTTCCATACGAAGGTCGCCACGCTCTGCGGCGGCAACGTATATTGGAAGCGGGTTTCGCCCTGCCTCACGGAGACGCGCCGCGCATCCGTATCGCTGTTCACCAGCACCAGAACGACCGACCCGCCGTGAGCATTCTGGAATGCCACATTGGCGATATCCTTTTCGATAGCGCTGGATCTTACCCGGACGGCACCGGGCAAGACGAATCGACTGAAGTGCGCGAACGCGTAGTACTCATCGTTGCGACTCACCTCACCCGTGCGTGAGTCGATCGTAACCACTCCCTTGCAGGTGCCGCACCCGCCGAAATGCGGACCATGGTGCTCGTCGAGCGCCAGGTTCCAGTACACCACACCGCGCGCCCAGTCCCTGAGCCCGGCAAGCAGCAGATCCCGCGCAAACCAGAGCAGCTCACCGTGTTTGCTGGACGCCCAGTCGCCACCCGAACACTCGGTGATGTAGGTGTCCTTTCCGGGAAAGGCACGATGTACCTGGCTCTGCGCATTCGGACTGCCCCGGTAGCAGTGCCAGGCGACGCCATCGATATAGCGCGCCGCATCCGGGTCGGCCAGCAGGCTCAATGGTTGCTCCCGCTCGTCCCAGTTGTGATCCCAGGCCAGGATGCGTGTTTTTGCCTTGCGGCTCGCCAAGGCAGGGCCGAGATACTGCGCGATGATGCGCGCCTGTGTGGACGCCGGCAGGTCCATGCCCGGGTAGGTCACGGGTATGAAGCCCGGCTCATTTTGCAAGCTCAAGGCGAAGATGGGGATGCCATACCCGCGGTAGGTGTCGACGTATTTGACGAGGTAGTCCGCGTACGTGCTTTCGTACTGCTCCAGCAACCCTCCCCCGATGAGGTTCGCGCTGGTCTTCATCCAGGCCGGTGCGCTCCATGGCGACGCGATGATGCGCAGCTGCGGATCGATCGCCATGGCCTCGCGCACGGTCGGGATGACGTCGCGCAAACTGGATGCGACATTGAAATGCTGCAACGATGGATCGATCCCGCCGCCGGGAAGATCATCCAGGGTGTATTGCTGCAGCGAGAAATCCGAGGCGCCGATAGTCAGGCGCGTCATCGTCAGATTGAGGTTGGGTGGCGGACCAAAGATCTCCTGCAACAGCGCATTGCGCTGCCGCCCATCCATCTTGTTCTGAAGCAGCCAAGCCGACGAATCTGTCAGCGCCGCCCCGAAACCCACGATGGATTGATAGGTCTTGTGGATGTCGATGTCGATGACGACATCCGCCGGCGACCCTTGCTGTGCGCCTGTTTCAATATCGGGCTGCTGCGCCAGGCGCAGTCGGCGATCAGCAGTGCTCAGCCACAGCCTGACCCCGGCTTTCGCCGGAAGCGGCACCGGGACAACCGTGGGCTTTACGGTCTGCGTCCGGGGATGCGACCAATAGACGGCAGCCAGCGTGAGCCCGGCAATCAAGACATGGAACGAGATCACTGCCCGGCGAGAGGCGCGGTCGTGCTCACCCATGGCGCACGCGAAGCACGTCAAGTTCGCTGCCGTGAACGCGCGACAAGCCCACCGTCACGGCGCATCCAGGCTTGCGCATGGCAAGTCAGTGCGCCGACTCGCCACCCCCGCAACGATCTTTACGATGACGGAGTTCAAATCCGATCCCACGTCATGCGCCGGGTGCCGCGGGTTCCCGTCGGCCAGGTAGAGCGAGAACGGGGGCACCGCAAGCGTGTGAAACACCGACAGCACGGAGGCGTCGGCACACGTATCGACGGCGGGATAGGTGGGCAGCGTACCCAGCTCGCGTTTGCTGGGATAGCGCAGCCCGTACCCCGGCGCAAACAGCCAGCGCGTCGCCCTAGGAGCCTGTCGGGCTTTGGTTGGCCGGGCTGCGAATCCGTCTGTGCGGTCCATATTCCCGCCACTTTGCCGGCCCATAGAACCACTATGGGCCGACAAAGCGTCAGAAATCTGTCCTCGCACAGCCGAATTCTCGCCTCGACCACCAAAGCCCGACAGGCTCCTAGCGCCGCCGGCGCTCGAATCCGGACAGGGAACACCGGGCCACGGCGCGGGGAGTGTCCCGCTGAAGTTGTAGCGGCCGGCTGCCGATCTGGCGGCAAACAGCACGTCGGCCACGCCCGCGCCCTCGGTGCCGGGCAGCCATGCGGCCACAAACGCGTCGGAAAGGTTGAGCAGGTTGTTGACGTAAAGCGGACGGCCGGACACAAACACCACCACGACGGGCTTGTGCGCCTTGGCCACCGTTTGCAAAACCGCCAGATCCTCCGGGTGACGATCGGTGTGACGCAGCGTGGCCGACGGCAAGATGTCGCCCATGGTCTCGGCGTACGGGGTCTCGCCGATCACTGCCACGATCACGTCAAACGACTTCAGATCGACGCCCTGCCCCGTTTCGCTGTAGGTGACATGCGCCGCGCCATCGGCGTCGCGCACGCCGGCCAGGATGCTCTCGCCGTTGGGAAAGTCGGCATTGCTGTTGCCCGTACCCTGCCACGTCAGCGACCAGCCGCCGGTCTGGTTGGAGAGGTTGTCGGCACTCTTGCCGACGACCAGGATTTTCGCGCCGGGCTTCAAGGGCAGCGCGTGGTGGTTGTTCTTCAACAGCACCAGCGACTCGCGCACCGCGCGCCGCGCCAGCTCGCGACTCTGCAGCAAGCCGGCATCGCCCGCCCCTGCACGCTGCGAAGGTCGCGTACCGAACAGACCCATGCGCAATTTGGCGCGGATGATCCGACTGACGGCGTCATCAATGCGCGCCATCGGGATCTCGCCGTCCTCCACCTGGCGGGTGGTGTTCGCGATGAAGGCCTTCCAGTCGTCGGGCACCATCACCATGTCGATGCCGGCATTGATCGCTTGCGGACAACTGGCATTGGTACAGCCGGGCAGCTGACCGATGGCATTCCAGTCGGAAACGATGAAGCCATCGAAGCCCATCTTGTCTTTCAGCGCCCCCGTCAACAACGCGCGGGCTCCGGACATCTTGCCGTAGTTGATGCCGGCGGCCACATTGTCCCAGCTGCTGTAAGACGCCATCACGCTCTGCACGCCGGCCTCGAGCGCGCCGAAGTAACCCGATCCGTGCACGTTGATCATGTCGACCAGGCTGACTCTGGCGTCACCCTGGTCCTTGCCGTATTGAGTCGCCCCGTCGCCAATGAAATGCTTGGCCGTGGCCATGACGTTGTGATCGCCGAAGCCGCCCTGCAGCCCGGTCACGTAGGCGCGTGCATACTCGCGCACCAGGGGGCCGTCGGTGGAAAAGCTTTCGTAGGTGCGCCCCCAACGCGCATTTTGGGCAACGGCGAGGGTCGGCGCAAACACCCATTCGATGCCCGTGGCGCGCACCGCCCGGGCGGTTGCGGCGCCAATGGCTTCGATCAACGCCGGGTCGTGCGCCGCACCCAGGCCAATGTTGTGCGGAAACAATGTGGCCCCGAAGACATTGTTGTCTCCATGCACGGCGTCGGTGCCCCAGATGATCGGCACCTCGATCGCGGCGTCGGTCGCCATCGACGCATCGTAATAGCGGTCCGACAGCGCCAGCCAATCCCCGATCCCGGCATGCTTGTTGCCGGCAGGCCAGGAGCCGCCGCCATTGAGGACCGAGCCAATATGATATTTCGTCACCTGTGCCGGCGTGATCGACTTGATTTCGGCCTGCGTCATCTGACCGATTTTCTGGGCCAGGGTCATGCTCGCCACCATCTCGCGCACGCGCGCTTCCAGTGCGGGATCGGCTGCCAGCCGACTCTTGATCGCTGGCCAGTCGGTATAGCGGGTCGGCTGCGGTAAGCGATCCATGGAGCTTGCCGCCACCGCGAACGGGGCGCTTTTTGCCGCTGCCGCATCAGCGGCCAGCCCCGTGCCAGCGCAGTCGACTGTCGCCAGCACGGCGCACACCCACCACAAGCATTTTGTACGGACCATGAGCAGCCTCGTTCGTCTGGAGCATTCGCCTGACGATATACAGGTACGTGGTTTCCGCCGAGGCGTACGGCACCGACTTCCCTGGCCCACATGCTACTGCGGCACCGGCCCTGCCGGTAGGTGAAGGAGCGCGCACAGGGTCACACCGGGTAAAAAAAGGAGCTGCGGTACGGTGCCTTGCGTGGACTGAATCGCATCGCACGGGGATATGTTTTGCGAGGGCAAGGTCAGAATCGAGTCGCACTCATGACACGGAGCCCGCATCGCAGCCCATGAAAGCGCGAGGGGAACTGGTACCGGCTATCCTCGCCTGCTTCGAGTGGCGATCAGGTCGACCTCCCCCCACTGACCCGCTCGCGCCGCTCCAGATCCTGCGCGGTGAACACCTCGGCGTAGCCTGCTTCCGCCAGCAAAGCGCGCGATGCTTCGCCCTGATTCCAGCCGTGCTCGAACAGCAGCCAACTGCCGGGATCGAGGTGTGCGGGCGCGGCGTGGACGATGCGGCGGATGGCGTCGAGACCGTCGGCGCCGGAGGCCAGCGCGGTGGCCGGCTCGAAGCGCAGGTCGCCCTGGGCCAGATGCGGATCGGCGGCCTCGATGTACGGCGGGTTGGAGACGATCAGCGTGAAGTGCTGGCCGGCCAGCGGTGCCAGCCAGTCGCCGTGCGCGAAGGTGACGTTGCCGATGCCGAGGCGTTGCGCATTGCGCCGGGCGACGGCGAGTGCGGCGGTGCTGGCATCGGTGGCGACGACTTGGGCCTGCGGGCGTTCGCGGGCCAGCGCCAGCGCGATGGCGCCGCTGCCGGTGCCCAGGTCGGCCACGCTGCACGGCGCATCGCGCGGCAATCGCGCCAGCGCCAGCTCGACCAGCAGTTCGGTCTCCGGGCGCGGAATCAGCGTGGCCGGCGTCACTTCCAGTTCCAGCGACCAGAAACCCTGGCGGCCGGTGATGTAGGCCACCGGCTCGCCGCCGGCACGGCGCTCGACCAGCGCCGAGAAGGCCGTCTGGACGTCCATCTCCAGCGCGTCGTCGACATGCGCGAACAGCCAGCTGCGCGGTTTGCCGAGCACGTGCAGCAGCAGCAGCTCGGCGTCGAGGTGCTCGCCGAGGCGCTGCGTGGCCGTGGCCAATACTCCACGCACGTCAGGCATCGTGCGGCGGCTCGGGCAAGTCCGGCGGCGTGGCGACGGGCTTCGGTGCGTGCTTGCGCCAGTAGCCGCCGCGCATCCAGGCCTCGAAGCCCCAGCGCAGCCAGCCGATCAACGCATTGGCCAGCCACAGCGCCCACGCCAGCATGGCCAGCTTGTAGACCCACAGCGACACGCTGAACACGCCGCCACGCGGCAACGCGTCGGCGGTCCGGTCGGCAAACCAGTGCAGCTGCCAGGCGCTGGAGTTGTTGCCGGCGACGTGCATGTCGGGCAGGCCGAGCAGGCCCTTGGGCACCGCCGCGATCAACACCGTCAGCGCCAGCAGCGTGAGCGCGGCCAGGCCGAGCTGCAGCAGGTTGAAGCCGGTCGCGCCCAGCCGCGTCGGCGCGTCGCTGCGCGCGCGCAGCCCAAGCAGGATCAGCCACAGCACCACCAGCGCGTAGGCACTCCACGCGAACGCGGAGAAGCCCAGCCCCAGCAGCAGCCAGTGCCGCAAGCGCAACGGCGTCGGCGCATGACGCGCCAGCAGCCACGCGGCGAGCAGCAGCACGATCAGCTGCGACCAGTACAGCACCGCCGGCCCGTCGCCCGGCCCCCAGGTCCACAGCACCCAGCGGTCCTGCGGCAGATGCAGCGTGAGGTCGATATTCGCCGCGGCCGCATGCAATGCCAGCATCGGCGTGCGCGTGCGCGCAGCGACGCCACCGGGTTCGCGCAGGCGCAACTGGTAGTCGTGCTCACCGGGCAGCAGCGGCAGGCTGAGCTGGTCGTTGCGCACCGCGAGGTTGATCGACTCGCCATCGCGGCTCGCCTGCAGCAGTTCGGCGCCGGCCGGCAGGGTGATCGCATGCTCGCCGCCGCGCGTGCTGCGCGCATGCAGGCTCAGCGTGGTTTCGGTGGCACGCGCGCCGGCGATGCTGTCCGCCTGCACGCTGTCGAACGCGAGGCTGTCGCCCGCGACCGCCACCGGCCGGGCGAACGCCAGTTGCAGACGCTCGCCGGGCAACGGTTGATACAGCAGGCCGTCGTCGCTGGCGCTGGTCGGCACGCCCTTCGCGTCGACGTGCCACATCGGCGCGGCATGCACCTGCCACACTTCGGCCCGTTCACTCAGCGCCGGTGCCTTCAGCGTCAGCTGCGCGGTGTGATCGAGCCGGCTGCTCCAGCGCACCATGTTGCTGCCGGCATTGAAGGTGATGCTGATGCGGCCGTCCCTGACCGGCGCGTCGTCGCCCAGCGGATGTTCGCCGGGCAGCAGCGGCAGCGTGGTGCTGAAACCGCCCTCGCGCGGGGCGATCCGCTCGGCCGTGTTTTCCACCGTCCAGTCGACCCCGAGCACCAGGCTGCGGGTCAGCCGCACGTACGGCGGGAAGCTCTGCAGCGCTGCCTGCGCCTTGCCGTCGGTGGCGGTGCGCACGCGGTTGAATGCGACGCTGTCGCCGAGCAGGCGGTCGTCGTCGATGCCGCCGGCCGACCAGCCCTGCCCGCTGAAGGTGATGCGCTGCGGGCGCAGCGCAAAGCGCAGGTTCGCGCTGTCGGCGGCACCGAGGCGGTAGCGCAGGCTGACGCGGTGCACGCCGCGGTCCAGCCGCAGCAGCAGTTGCCCGCCGCGCCGGGCGAGCGGCGTGGCGGCATGGCCGTCCACGCCGACGTCGAGCAGTTGCAGCGCATCGTCCGGTTGCGGCAGCGGCAGCGCGATCGGCACGCCGATATCGGCTTCCAGTTCCACCGCCAGCACGTCGCCGCTGACCTGCAGCATGGCCTGCGGCACGGCGGCGCAGGTCGGCGCGCACTTGGGCGCCTCGGTGAGTCGCTGGCGCAACTGATTGAGCAGTTCCTGGCTCGGCAGGCTTTGCGCATGCGCGCCCCACGGCAGCAACGCCAGCGCCAGCAACGCCGTGCTGGCGGCACCGCCGCGCCAACCCGTCCAGCGTGCGCGCAGCGGCGTCAGCAGCAGCGGCACCAGTTTCGCCAGCAAGGCCGCCAGCAGGCCGACCATCGCCACCCGCAGCAACCGCACCAGCCATGCCGGCGCGATCACCAGCCGGCTGGTCTGCTGGGTGGTCACCGGACCGGACCAGCCGAGCCGGTAGTCGTTGCCGACGTCCCAGTGCGGCGTGCCGCCGCCAGCCTGGATCAGGCTGCGGTTGTCCTGCTCATGGGTGACCCACATGGATGCGGACGCGACCATCGTCCGGGGTTCGTTGCGACCCATCGAAACGGCCTGGTCCGTCACCGATGACGCCTGCATGATTGACTTTCCCTCGAGCGCCGGTGCCGGCGCCGGTGGTGGCGGTACTTGCCGGATCATCTTCGGTGGTGCCTGGTAGGCATTCTGGGAGACCCCAGCCTCGGCTACCTGTCCGCCGTATTGCACCCGTGCGCCATGGGCTGATATTTCCAGTTGCGGATGCAGCGCGAACTGCAGCTGCGTGGCCGCGAACGGCAAGGTCCACAGCACCGCCAGCGCAAACATCGCGACGGCACCGACCCGCACGCCCAGGCGCAGCCGCCCTTCCGGCAGCGCGCGCAGCAGCAGGGCGAGCGCCAGGGCCAGCGCCAGCGTCCAGCGCGGCGCGCCGCTCTCGTGCTGCGCCAGCGCGAGGAACCCCGCCGCCAGCACCGCCCACGGCCAGCCGAGCGCCCGCCCGGCCAGCAGCGCGATCAGAGCGACCACGAACAGGTCGAGCAGGCTCCATTGCGCCACCCACGAATCGGGCGAACGGTCCGCGCCGAGCGCACCGAGCAGGCGGTAACCGTGCGGCAGATGCAAGGTGGCATCGATGCCTTCCAGCGGGATCTGCCAGCCCGAAACCGGAATGGCGCCACCATGGCTGGCCAGGCGCAGGCCGGCGTCGAGAGCGAGTTGCTGTTCGCGCAGCTCGACGCCGCTGCGGCCGTCGGCACCCTTGGTGATCAGCAGCGGTTCGCCGTTCTGCGAGGCACGCTGCAACTGCCACGGCGCGGCCACGTCCAGTCGCTGGTGATGGTGCAGCTCGCCGCCGAGGTGGTCGGCGACGCTGAGCCCGCTGCCGTCGAAGTCCAGCCACAGCTGGCGCTGCACGCGCAGTTGATCGCCCTGGCCAGCCGTGTCGCCGCGCGTGACCTGCTCGATCGCCAGCCCCGACGCGTCATCCAGCACATAGGCAGGCAGGTCGCTCCACTGCGGCGGCACGCCGGCCTGCGCGGCATCGGTGGGCGTGCCGTCCACCCGCGTGCTGCGCAGGCCGGTGTCGTCGGCGTAGCTCCAGATTTCCTGCCGCGGCCACGGCGCAGCCGGCAGCTTCAAGGCGACCTTGCTCAAGGGAGTGGTGCTGCGGGCATCCAGCATCACCGTCCACTGACCCGGCCGCAGTTGCACGCGCAGGCGGCCGTCACTCTCCAGCCGCGCGGGCAGGTTGCCGGACAAGGCGGTGGCGACGAAGCCGGCCGGCAGTACCGGGCCGAGCAACTGCTCGCGCGCGCTGCCGGTGACGTTGAACCGCAGCTGCGTCTGCAGCATGGCCGGCAGGCCATCGGCGAGGCGCCGGTACACGCGCAGCGACAGCGCATCGGCGGCGCGCTGCGCGGCGGCAGCTTCGCCGAGGGTGAGCTGATCGCCGTTGCGCTCGACCCGCGCGACCGCCGTACCGTCCACACTCAGCGCAACCAGTCCGATCGCCACCGGCACGCGCAAGCGCGCGGGACGTGCGGCCCACGGCAACGTGCCTTGCAGTTGGTAATCGCCGGGCGTCAGCCACAGCATCGGCTGACCGGCGCGTTGCAGCACGGTGACCGGCTGGTGGTTGGCGCTAACCTGCTGCGGCCAGTTTCTCTCGTCGCCGGGCAAGGCCACCCAGCTCGGCGCATCGACATGCACATCGAGGCTGAAGCGGCCAGCCTTTGTGCCGGCATCGAGGGTCAACCGGCCCGGCCACGCGCACTGGTAACTGCCATCGTTCGGCATCTGGTTGGCCAGGAACGGACAGCCGTGCTGCGGCACGTCGTGCAGCACCCAGCCTTGCCAGTCGCGCAACGCCGGCGGCACATCCTGCGCCGGCAGCGACGCGGCGAACAGCAGCCACAACCCCAACAGCCATGACGATCGACGAAGCATGTCCCTCTCCCGTTACGTCCCCGTGGTTGGCACAGTGTAGGCGTTAGCGGGCAGGCATACAGCGGCCGGCGCATGACGAAGGCATCGCCGTAGGAGCCCACCCTGTGGGCGAATGCTCTACGCCAACGCCCGACAAAAGCATCGCGCACAGGGTGCGCTCCTTGACACCGTGCGACCCATCGGTAGGAGCCCACCCTGTGGGCGAATGCTCTACGCCAACGCCCGACAAAAGCATCGCGCACAGGGTGCGCTCCTACAGACACCGTGCGACCCATCGGTAGGAGCCCACCCTGTGGGCGAATGCTCTTTACAGACGCCCGAAAACGCCGGGCATTGCCACCCGGCGTCCGGTATGGCGACCGATCGCTGGCCTGCCGCAGTCGATCAGTGGATCGCGGCGATCGCCTGCGGATCCTGCGCGGCCTTCAAGGCGCTGCACAAGCGGATCGATTCGCTGGTCTGCGCCAGGCCGCGATCGATGCCCGCGGCATCGTCCATGCGCGACTTGAAGAAGGCCTGCAGGCGATCGGCTTCGGCACGGGAACAACCACCCCCCGCGGCCAGCCACGGCAGACGGCCGCCGGCGAAGCTGCCAGTGCGCGCCAGCACCTGCGCATAGTGTGTGGTGAACCATTGCCACAGCGCGTCGCGTCCGACCCGCGTGTCGCGATCACCGAGCAGCAGCGAGTACATCTCGCCGACCTTGACCTGTTTGGCCACGGCGAAGTTGCGCACCTGCTCGGCCAGCGCCGGATCCTCCGCGTGGGCCAGCCCGCCGAGGATGCCGTTGCGCAAGGCCGGATCGCTGGTTTGCGGCAGTTCCGCCATCAAGGCATCGACCACGCTCTTGCCATGCGCCTGCACCGCCACGCCCAGCGCATCGCCGAGCAGGTCGGGATCGGCCGCCGCCAGATCCAGACGGCCATCCGGCTTGCGCTTGAGCGCGGCCTCGCCCTGCTTGAGCAACGCCGCCCGCACTTCGGGTAGCTTGAAGTCGAAGGCCAGCGCGCCCGCAAGGGTGCTGCGCAGCAGCGGGGCATCTTCCGATTCACCGCTCTTGCGCTGGTAGCCGAGCTGCTCAAGACGCGGCAGCCAGGCGTCCGTCACCCAGGCGGTGATGGCGGCGCGCTGCGCGTCGGTGACGGCCTCATGGTGATAGATCCACGCGACCTGCCCCAGCGGCGCGGTGGCCACCTCGCGGATCTTCGAGCCGGTCAGCGGCTTCAGCGCGGCCAGCACGTCGCCGGCGTCCAGGTCGCCATGAGCAAAACTGGCATCGACCGCATCGGCATACGCCAGCTGCTCGGCATCGCTGAGCTTGCCGACCTGGCGGACCAGATTTCCCAGCTCGTGCTTGTCCAGGCTGAAGCGGTAGTAGCCGCTGGCGTTCGCGTTGGGCATCACCCAGGGCGATGCGCTGGCACCGGCCAGCTGCATCGAACCGGTCGGCTTGTCGAGCATGGTGCAACTGACCTTGCTGCCGTCGGCGGTGCCGTAGCGCACGCATACCGGCACGCCCCAGATGCGCTTCGCGTCGCCGGTGCTGCCGAGCGGCAGGTAGCGGCTCTGGCTCAGCTGCAGCACGGTCCTGCCGCCCTTGTGTTGCAGATGGGCCTGCACATAGGGCACGCCGGACTGGTCCAGGAAACTGTTGAACGCATGCTTGAACGCATCGCCCTTACCGGCCGCGGTGGCAATCGCGTCGACCAGGTCGCTGGCCGTCGCGTTGCCGAACTTGTGTTGCTGGATATAGGCACGCATGCCCTTCTGGAAGGTCTTTTCGCCCACGTAGTTCTCGAACATGCCGATCACGCTGGCGCCCTTCTGGTAGGTGATGCCGTCGAACGCGGTCTCGATGTCGCCGTTGCCGGTGATCGGCTGGCGGATCCGGCGTGCCGACACCAGGCTGTCGTTGGCCATGGCACCCTGCGCACCGTGCACGCGATCCAGGTCGGCGCGATATTCCGGGTGCACCTGCTCGGTCACCTTCTGCTGCATCCAGGTGGCGAATGCCTCGTTGAGCCAGATGTCGTTCCACCACGCCATGGTCACGGTGTCGCCGGTCCACTGGTGCGCCAGCTCATGCGCAGTGACGTTGAACGAGCCGCGCACGTTGCGCGCCGGGGAGTCCTTGTCGAGCAGCAGGAACCAGTCGCGGAACGTGACCAGGCCAGGGTTTTCCATCGCGCCGGCGGCGAAATCCGGAGCGGCCAGCAGGTCGAGCTTGTCCCACGGATAGCCGAAGCCGTAGTAGTTCTCCAGCGCGTGGATAATGCTGGGCGTCTCGCCCAGCACGTGCCGCATGCGGTGCGCCTCGCCGGCGGCGGCGATGCCGCGCAGTGGCAGCGGTTTGGCACGCCAGGCATCGGGCGAGATGTCCGCTGCCGTGACCATGCTCCACGGGCCGACGCCGAATGCCACCAGGTAGGTCGGCAGCGGCAGCGTGCGGGCGAACGTGACGGTCTTCCAGCCCTTGCCGGCCGGCACGCTCTTCACTTGCCGGGTATTGGCCACGGCGGTATCGGCGTCGGGCACGGTCAGGCTGAGGTCGAACGGGGTCTTGAAATCCGGCTCGTCGAAACCGGGAAACGCGAAGCGCGCACTGATCGCCTCCATCTGCGTCATCGCATACGGCTGGCCCTTGTCGCTGACCTTGTACAGGCCCTGCAGCTGCGCGTTGAGCGGCGCGGTGTAGTCGAACCTCAGCGTCAGCGCCTGCGGCGCCAGCATGCGGCCGAAATCGACCCGCACCACGCCGGCCTTCGGATCCACGTCGACGTACTTGCCCTCATGCGCCTTGCCGGCGGCGTCGGTGATCGTCACCTTCGACACCTTCAGCTCGCTGCCGTCCAGCCACAGGTGATCGGAGGCCTTGGTCAGCTTGAGCGCGATCGTGGTAGTACCGGAAAAATCCTGCTGCGCCGGATCGACCTTGAACGCCAGCCGGTAGGACTGCGGTACCGCCCAGCGCGGCAATCTGCCTTGCGGCGCCTTCTCGGCGGTGGCGGCAAATGCAAGGCCACAGCACGCGGCAAGCGCGGTGAGCAGGAGCGGGCGAACGAAATGGCGCATGGCGGTTTCCCCAGACTGGTACAGGAACGCCCACGCTAGGCGTGCGATGCCTGCCGCCCCAGTGCCAGAAGACATGGCTGCAACCGCCGCTCAGCCCGCCACGGCGGCCTGCTCCAACGCCACCGCCACCGCGTGGATCACCGTGGCGATGCGCGCCGCGCTCTGGATCGGCTGGGCCGACAAACCATGCTTGCGCAGGGTCTTCTCGTGCGACGCCAGGCAGGCACCGCAGCCATTGATCGCCGAGACGGCCAGGCAGGCCAGCTCGAAATCGACCTTGTCGCCACCGGGGTTGCCCATCGCGTTCATGCGCAGGCCGGCACGCAGCGTGCCGTATTCGGGGTCGTCCACCAGGTGCACGAAACGGTAGTAGATGTTGTTCATGCCCATGATCGTGGCGGCCACGCGGGCGCCGTTCAGTTCCTCGGCGCTGGCATGCTTGGCGGCCTCCGCATTGATCGCGGCGGTGAGCGGCTTGTAACGTGCGGCGATGGCGCAGGCCAGCGCAATCACCGCGATCTGCTTCTGGCTCAGTCCGGGCGCACCGCCTTCGCTCAATACGGACTCGAGGTTCAGACGCAGGTCCTTGGCGTAATCGGGCAACTGGCTTTTGAGATCGGCGAGATTCATCGGATACCTCAGCGGGATTGAAGGACAAGGGCATCGCTGCACCAGCCCGTCCTCTGGGCGAATGCTTTTGTTTTGTGGAAGCGACTTCAGTCGCGATGCTCTTGAGTCGGGAGGAAAAGCATCGCGGCTGAAACCGCTCCCACAAGAGCGATCGCGCACAGGGTGCGCTCCTACAGACACCGTGCGACCCAGCGGTAGGAGCCCACCCTGTGGGCGAATGCTTTTACCGAACGGGGCCGAAAAAGCCGGCGGCGAAGCGAGCCTCGCCGCCGGCGGCAGAACCCGCGCATCAGCGGGGGGGGAGCACTCTGACGCGCGGGGGTACGGCGAAAAGATCAGGCGACGTGCAGGGTTTCTTCGCCCTTGCTCCAGTTGCACGGGCACAGCTCGTCGGTCTGCAGCGCGTCGAGCACGCGCAGCACTTCGGCCGGGTTGCGGCCGACCGAGCCGTCGGTGACATAGACGAAGCGGATCACGCCTTCCGGATCGACCAGGAACGTCGCGCGCTGCGCCACACCGTCGTCGGTCAGGATCCCGAGCGCGTTGGACAGGTCCTTCTTGATGTCGGCCAGCATCGGGAACTTCAGGTCGCGCAGATCCTTGTGGTCCTTGCGCCAGGCCAGATGCACGAACTCGCTGTCGGTGCTGGCGGCCAGCACCTGGCAGTCGCGGTCGGCGAACTGCTCATTGACGTCGCTGAAGCCCTTGATCTCGGTCGGGCACACGAAGGTGAAGTCCTTCGGGTAGAAGAACACGCACAGCCACTTGCCCTTGTAGGTATCGTTGCTGATCGGGAAGAACGCCTTGTCCAGGCTCTCGATCGAAACGGTGGCAGGAACGTTGAACCGGGGGAATTTGTCGCCAATGGTCAGCATGGATAAGGCCTGTGCAGTGTGGATTTCGGGGGCAAGAAACACCCTTGAACGGGTGTCTTGGCAAACAAGATAAAGCCCGGCCTTGCATTGTTCAAATTGATTGTTACCATCGACGCCATAGGCATGAGCTATTGATGAGCCGAGGTGAGCCATGAACCTGAGGGATCTCCAGTACCTGGTGGCGCTGGCCGAGCACCGGCACTTCGGTCGCGCCGCGCAGGCCTGCTTCGTCAGCCAGCCGACCCTGTCCACGCAGATCCGCAAGCTGGAGGACGAACTGGGCGTGGCGCTGGTCGAACGCACGCCGCGCAAAGTGCTGCTGACCGAAGTGGGCCGCGACATCGCCGAGCGCGCCCGCGACGTGCACAACGGCATCGAGCAGATCCGCGCGGTGGCCCGGCGCACGCTGGATCCGGAATCCGGCACGGTGCGGCTGGGCATCTTCCCGACCCTGGGCCCGTACCTGCTGCCGCATGCGCTGCCGCTGGTGCGCGTGGCGTTCCCCCGGCTGGAGCTGCTGCTGGTCGAGGAAAAGACCGAGGCGGTGCTGCGGCTGTTGCGCGAGGGCAAGCTGGATGCCGGCATCGTCGCGCTGCCGCTGCACGAGGACAGCCTGCACAGCGAGTTCCTGTTCGAGGAGCCATTCCTGCTGGCGGTGGCGCACGAGCATCCGCTGGCGCGTCAACGCGGCCCGCTGAAGCTGAGCGACCTGTCCCACCAGAACCTGCTGCTGCTGGAGGACGGCCACTGCCTGCGCGACCAGGCGCTGGAGGTATGCCACCTGGCCGGCGCCGGCGAGCGCAGCGGTTTCCGCGCCACCAGCCTGGAAACGCTGCGGCAGATGGTGGCGGCGAACGTCGGCATCACCCTGCTGCCGACGCTGGCGGTGAAGCCGCCGGTGGCGCCGCTGGAGAACCTGCACCTGATCGAGTTCAAGGGTCGCCCGCCGAGCCGGCGACTGGCCCTGGTCTGGCGCAAGAGTTCGGCCATGCATGCCTTCCTGAAACACCTGGCGGAGGTCATCAGGCAGTTGCCGGTCGACCTGCTCGACGCGCACACCGCCGCCACGGCCGTGCCGCCGGATGCGATCACGCCGCGCAAGCGCAAACCAGTCAGGCCATAGTTGCAAGCTATCGGTTCCATCTAGACAATCAATTTCATTGCCGGATGACCGGGCGCTACGCTCGCACGATGACGACAGCCGCCGTCGTCCCGCCCCTTCCCAGCCACACGCCACGAGGTGATGTCCATGAGCAAGCTGAAAGGTTCCAAGACCGAACAGAATCTGAAAGACGCCTTCGCCGGCGAATCGATGGCCAACCGGCGCTACCTGTACTTCGCCGGCAAGGCCGACGTCGAAGGCTACAACGATGTCTCCGCGGTATTCCGCTCCACCGCCGAAGGCGAGACCGGCCATGCGCACGGCCATCTCGAATACCTCGAAGGCGTCGGCGACCCGGCCACCGGCCTGCCGTTCGGCGGCACCGCACTAAACCTCAAGAGCGCCATCGCCGGCGAGACCCACGAGTACACCGACATGTACCCGGGCATGGCCAAGGCCGCGCGCTCGGAGGGATTCGAGGAAATCGCCGACTGGTTCGAGACCCTGGCCAAGGCCGAGCGCTCGCACGCCAACCGCTTCCAGAAAGCGCTGGACGAACTGAAGTAATCGACCCGTGTGGCGGCCCGCGCGGGTCGCCACACGCTCGCTGTCGCGGCAGCATGCCGCACGAAAACACCCACGGTGATGGCGCCCGTGCGCCCGTGCATGCCACGATGGCCACCGTTGGCCTGACTCGTCGATCCGCCGGGAGAACCGCATGGCCGAGCAACCGCCCGTCGCACCCGATGCCGCTGCCTCCGCCCCGCGCGAAGGCAACCTCGATGCGCCGACCCGGCACCCGCTGGGCTGGACCGCACCGGAGTTCTGGGATCAGGCGGCGCTGGACGCCGAGCTCGAACGCGTCTTCAACATCTGCCACGGCTGCCGCCGCTGCGTCAGCCTGTGCCACGCCTTCCCCACCCTGTTCGACCTGATCGACGCATCGAAGACGATGGAGATCGACGGCGTCGACAAGGCCGACTATCCCAAGGTCACCGAGCACTGCTATCTGTGCGACCTGTGCTACCAGACCAAGTGCCCGTACGTGCCGCCGCACGAGTGGAACGTGGACTTCCCACACCTGATGCTGCGTGCCAAGGCGGTGGACTTCCGCCGCAACGGTGCACCGCTGTCGGCGAAGATCCTGTCCAGCACCACCACCGTGGGCAAGCTCGCCTCGATCCCGGTGGTGCTGCAGGTGGTCAACGCCGCCAACCGCCACAAGGGCGCGCGCAAGCTGCTGCAAAAAACCCTGGGCGTCGATGCCGATGCGCGCGTGCCGGACTATCACTCGCCCAGCGCCCGCCGGCGCCTGCGCGATCTGGACGGCAGCGGGCAGGCCACGCCGGCCGGCCGCACGCGCGGCAAGGTGGCGCTGTTCGCCACCTGCTACTGCGACCACTCGGCGCCCGGCGCGGTCGAGGATCTGGCCGCGGTGCTGCGGCACAACGCGATCCCGCTGACGCTGGTCGAGCGCGAGGTCTGCTGCGGCATGCCCAAGCTCGAACTGGGCGATCTGGACACGGTGCGCAAGTTCAAGCAACAGAACATCCCGGTGCTGGCGGC
>Ga0307375_10001601_pt1 | contig 24488 bp, 22 predicted proteins | sample TR1MG_FD_202531 | JGI IMG/M metagenome (GOLD analysis project Ga0307375, IMG submission 202531) | Soil microbial communities from Risofladan, Vaasa, Finland - TR-1 | ecosystem: Environmental > Terrestrial > Soil > Coastal area > Acid sulfate soil | place: Finland: Risofladan, Vaasa | collected...
CGACTGGTGAGGTGTTTCCGCTGGCCGAAGTCCGACTGCTAGCTCCCGTCATCCCGAGGAGCAAAGTGGTCTGCGTTGGCCGAAACTATGCAGATCACGCCGCCGAGTTTGGCGGCGAAGTTCCGCCGGAACCATTGCTCTTTCTCAAACCGAATACTTCGGTCATTGGCCCAACAGATTCGATTGTCTGGCCCAGGCAGAGCAAGCGGGTTGATCACGAAGGCGAGTTAGCGGTTGTAATCGGCCGGCTATGCAAGGACGTGCCTCGCGAGAAGGCTGCGGATGTCATCTTTGGTTACACCATCGCGAACGACGTTACCGCGCGAGATCTGCAAAAAAGTGATGGTCAATGGTCTCGGGCCAAGGGGTTTGACACGTTCTGCCCACTCGGTCCCTGGATTGAGACGGAACTTGATCCAAGCGATTTAGCGATAAGTGTTACCGTCGACGGCGAAATTCGCCAGAGTTCCAGAACGTCCTCCATGATCTTCAGCGTCGCCGAAATCATTGAGTATGCATCGGCAGCATTCACTCTTCTACCCGGCGACGTCATCTTGACTGGCACCCCAGCAGGTGTGGGAATACTGCCGCCGGGTTGCACTGTCAGCGTCACGATCGAAAACATTGGAACCCTAGAGAACAAGGTGATCGCCCGTGACTAACCCGGCAGTCCGTGTCCGATTTGCTCCGTCCCCTACTGGTGATTTGCATGTAGGCAATATCCGAACCGCGCTTTACGACTGGGCCTATGCCCGCCACACCAATGGAACATTCGTCTTCCGTATCGAGGATACGGATACAACTCGGGTAACGGACGAGTACGTCGCAGCAGCGATCGACACCCTCAAATGGCTAGGGCTGCAATGGGATGAGGGGCCAGAGGTTGGCGGAGTTCATGGGCCGTATCTTCAGTCCCAACGCATGGACATTTATGCCGACTGGGCGCAGCGATTTTTGGCAGCTGGCGATGCATATCACTGCTATTGCTCTACCGATGAACTTGAGGCGCGAAGGGAAGCACAGAAAGCATCTGGTCTGCCGCCTGGATATGACGGAAAATGCCGCAATCTGAGCGTTGCTGAGATTGCTGCGTATGAAGGCCAAGGCCGACTTCCAGTCGTGCGGATGCGAATGCCGTCAGGGACCACGTCTTTCACTGATTTGATCCGTGGCGAGATGACCTTTGACCACGACTACGTTCCAGATTTTGTGCTTGTTCGCGCCGACGGCTCGCCGCTTTACACGTTGGCCGTTGCAGTCGACGACATACTGATGAAAATCACGCATGTTCTTCGTGGAGAAGATTTGCTCTCTTCAACGCCACGTCAGTTGCGGGTCTATGACGCCATGGGAGTAGACCCCAAGGACTATCCGAAATTTGCTCACCTACCTTTCGTCATGGGCCAGGACAACACCAAACTCTCAAAGCGCAACGGCGAAGTGTCTATTGCCTGGTATCGCAATCATGGGTTTCTACCGGAGGCGATCTGTAACTACTTGGCTCTACTCGGGTGGTCGCCGGGAGACAATCGTGAAAATGTCTCCATGCAAGAGATTACGGAGTTATTCACCGTCGAGCGAGTAGGTAAGAATCCTGCCCGTTTCGACATGAAGAAACTTGAAGCGATCAATGGTGACAAAATCCGTGAATTGCCCGCCGCCGAATTGGCGCTGAGAGCTTTGCCTTTTATGCAGGTTGAGCATCTGATTGGCGCCGAGCCGACGACAAGCGAGTTGACCGTACTTGAAGGCGCTATCCCGCTGATCCAAGAGCGGGTAGTCACTCTGGCTGAAATTCCGAACCTAATCAGCTTCTTATTTGTGCCGGAGGAGAAGTTCTTCATCGAGCCAGAATCAAGTGCTCGGGTACTAACTCCCGAGTCCCGGCCGATCATCGAGGCAAGCGTCGCGGCGTTGACTCCGCTTTCGTCCTGGGATGTGGCCAGCATTGAGCAGGCGCTCAGAGATGCACTTTTGGTGGGCATGGGCGTGAAGCCTAAACAAGCCTTCGGACCGGTCCGGGTGGCCATCACCGGCGCTCGAATCTCGCCTCCACTGTTCGAATCCCTACAACTGCTTGGGCGGGAGCGGAGTCTTCTCCGACTGAACGCCCTGCTCTAGTCGCTTCCCGTGACCGGCGGCTCCGCTCCCGTGACCGGCGGCTCCGCTCCCGTGAGCGGCGGCTTGCCTCCCATCGGTTTTGGGCAACCCACCTCGCTCACGCTATTCTTCGTGGGCTATCGACTCATCGGACGGCCAGCCGATCAATGACCGATATTTTGGGGTATGGGGTAATTGGCAGCCCTGCTGATTCTGGTTCAGTAAGTCTAGGTTCGAGTCCTGGTACCCCAGCGAATAATGCACGGCCCCGTTGTCTAGCGGCCTAGGACGCCGCCCTCTCAAGGCGGTAGCGCGGGTTCGAATCCCGTCGGGGCTACAAAATGTTGGAAGCATGTCGCTGCCTATAGGCAAGTATCGGCTCATACCGCGCTTAGTGGGCTAAATCACAGCACGCCTAGGCTTGACCATGTCCACTTGTGAGTGGACAGTTGCCAGAACAGACACTTGACGAAACCTGGTGTTCCACATGAGGTCTTCGGTCCGCTATCTGGCCGTCCCCGTAATTTCGGCTGTTGCAATTTCAATTCTGGCTGCGCCTTTAGTTGCCAAGGCTTCCTGTCCATCTGTGTCGCAGGTGGCGGCCGTGAAAGCGCCCCTCCGTTTCCAGGAGACTCACTCGAGTGTGACTAGCCTGAACAAGGCTCTGAGTTGCCTTGGGTATCTGGCTTCAGTCCCTTCGTCGAAAACCCTTGGTGCAGTGTCGGCCGCAGCATTGAAGAAGTTCTATGCAGCATCAAATGTTGCACTTGTAGTACGAACGCAGCGGAAAGCGATTGTTTTTAATGCGTTAGCGAAGAAGGCTCTGATTGCCCGAATTAGGGCAATTGCAATTTCCAAGCCAGAGCCAGATCCGGTGCCAACGAGCACAGCAGGTGCGAGTCCAAGCAATTCGCCAGCACCCTACGTTTACGCTTTGCCTCAAGAATATGTGCAGATGTTTGCCGGCGCAGATTGGGTGCAATCGCCCAAGTTGTCGTCAGGTTTTAAAACTGGACAAGTGGTGTTTGACTTCTTCTCGGATCTGTATGCCCGATCCTATGTGAATTCTACGATTGAATCTGCTCAGCAGATTGGAGCAGGCTGGTTCGTGTATGAGAACTACAACACGCACTTAAGTCTTGAACCACCAAAATTGGGGCCCATGCCAATGGCATTGATTCCTCAGAACGAGCACGATTACCAGTTCCGCGAAGCTTCTGATGAAGAGTTGGCAAGCATGATCAGCAAAATCCATCAAAAAGGGCTCAAGTTCGCGCTGTTTTCTAGTGTTAATTTCGACGGCCTTTCGCGTGAAAAGTATGGCTTGGCTCAGATCGTCGTCGACGATATTGCAAAGGGGGAGCAGCGATTTGAGGCTCTAGGTGACGCATACTCAAATCTGTCGACGCGTACGGCGGCGGTTTCAAAGTTCTGGGACGACTGGTTCCAGACTTACGGAGACTTCATCGTGCACCAGGCCGATGTTGCTCAAAAAAATGGAGTTGAGTTGCTCGGCATCGGCCAGCAACTTGGAGTCGCAATTCGTACAGAACACGCCGACCATTGGAAGGCTCTAGTAGATCGTGTGCGCCAACATTACAAAGGCGAAATCACCTATTCCGCATATGCAAGTCCAAACAATTTGTTCTCTTTCGCCGACTGGTCACTTCTGGACGTGGCAACAGTAATGTTCGGTGACAATGGGTGGACGGCACCGAATGCATCGACTAAATCTGTGGCGGAATTACGTAATCAATTGGCGTCGGTGTTGGCGGAAAGCTACAAGCCAATCTTCACAACATATGGCAAGAAGGTAATTTTGCAGACCTCATTGCAGAGTGCGACTACGCAGGAATGGTTTGAACCGGGGCCATCTTTCTGGTTCGGTACTGGGCCACCTGTGTCTACCCACGCTAAAATAGTTAAAGATTTGGACGTTCAGGCCAGGCTATATGAAGCGCTTTTCCAGGTGGTCAAGGACGAAAGTTGGGTAGACGGAATTTTCGCTTGGGGCTACTGGTGGAAGGATGACTTAACAACCTTGAAGGTTCCTGGCGATTCCGCATTCGACAAATCGCCAAATCTGCGTGACAAGCCTGCTAGTGCGATCTTCAAGAAATGGAGTGCCGGGATCGGGGCATAGTCTGTCTCGACTATTTGAGATATCGGGTGAACCAGTCGGCGGTAAGCCGCTCAATCTCCTCAAGCGTGCCGGGTTCCTCAAACAGGTGCGTGGCTCCGGGAATTATCACGAGTTCTTTCTTGCATTGCATCTGGCTCTCAGATTCCCGGTTGAGATCAAGTACAACGTTGTCCAAACCGCCAACAAGAAGAAGTGTTGGAGATTGGACTTTACCAAGAGCGTTGCTGCCAGCCAGATCTGGGCGGCCACCGCGAGATACCACTGCAGAGATCTTCTTGCCAAGCTCTGCGGCAGTTTGCAGGGCCGCAGCGGCGCCAGTGCTGGAGCCGAAGAGACCGACGTGCAGAGCAGCGGTTTCCTTGTGGTGGTTTAGCCACTTCACCGCTCCCACTAAACGTTCCGTAAGCAACTCGATATTGAACCGATACTCGGCACTGACGATGTCTGTCTCATTCTCTTCTGACGTAAGAAGGTCAAATAGCAGGGTTCCCAGGCCCGCCTGATTCAGGCCCTGAGCGACCCGCTGATTTCGCCCGCTGAAGCGACTGCTGCCGCTTCCGTGTGCGAAGGCGACGATGCCTGTTGCGGCATAAGGCAGAGCTAGCAAGCCCTGTAGATGTACATCTCCTGTGGCGATAGCGACTTCAATTGTTTGCGTTCGCATCATGATTATTAGACCTTCCTGATCGGTTCGACGGCATCTGTTTCATCGAGGTGGAAAAGGACATCAAATTGCCGAGCGATTGAGGCGTAGAAGCAATGGCTGGCGCGTTCGCTTTCGGGCAAATAGAGAACGCCGATGGCGCGTTCCAAAAGTGGCTCGTGCAAAGGTTCAGCGAACGTTGAGATCAATGGCAGAAAGAATCGGTCTAAACCGGTTGTGTGGAACAGGTATTCATAACTATCAGGCAGCGCGGGCAGCACAGTTTTGTATTCGACGTCGCCATTCCATTCAGACGCCGCTGATACGTGTCCGGTGTAGGTAGTGAATCCTACGAGTAGTGTCGCCTCGCGCGAATGCTTTCGCATCAACTGTCCCAGATTGAGTTCGCCCCGACCGTGCATTTCAGTTGCTCGAGCATCTCCGACGTGCGAATCCCTTAGATTCCAAGTATTGACGCGGCCGCCAAACATTGATCGGTAATAAGTTTCGGCCCGAACCACTACGGCGGCATTGCGATCAGCAAAGAAATAGGCGTCCTTCGCGGCAAGGTCGTTTCCTTCAATGTATGAAGCAGCGTCGGCTCTCAACTCAACCAATTGAGCTACCACACCATCGTGTGCCGGTTCCCGCTGCCCCGATGCAACTTGGTAGCCATAGGTCTGGGGTTCGCGAACATGGTCTAGCGCCGCGTAGCGAGCACGAGCGACCTGCGCCTGCTGCGGATCGACCTCGTCTAGATAATTGATGACTGCATCAGAACTTCGATACAGGCTGTACAAATCAAGGCCGTAAATTCCAACACGTTGGTCCGGAGTCGTTCTCTCATTGTGGGCACGCAGCCAGGTAATGAACTTCAATACTTCACGATTTCGCCACATCCACGTGGGGAATCGCTCAAAGTCGGCGAGCGCGGATTTCGCAGTGTCATCGCCCTCGCCCAGAACGAAGCGATTGACTCTCCAAACATCGGGCCAATCGCCTTCTATGGAGATGGCGTCGAAACCTTGCTCGACGATTAGGCGTCGGCTGATCTCGGCTCGCATGCGATAGAAATCTGCTGTGCCGTGGGTCTCCTCACCCAACAAGACGAAGCGTTTCTGTTCCGCCATTGCCAACAATTCGTCATAGTCGCTCGACTCGTCCTCAAGCGGCGTGGCCAAATCGCGCACCGCTTGGAAGGACGAAGCCGCTGGATGCATCAGTGCGGCTCCGCATGGGCTTTCGTGAGCAAATCGCGCACCTCATCATCTTCGATCTGGCTGAAATCTTCATAGAACTGACCGACGGCGTGAAAATCAAAGGGAGTAAGTACGCACACAAAATCGTTGGCGATATCACGGAATCGATCTTTGGCCTCAGGTGGCGCAACGGGAATCGCAACGACAATGCCTTCGGGTTTTTTCCCGCGTAACGCTAACAAGGCGGCGCGCATTGAGGCTCCGGTAGCTATACCGTCATCCACCACAATGACGGTGCGCCCTTCAATCGCCGCGATCGGACGTGAACCTCTGTAAACGGCCTCCCACCTGGCTAGTTCGCGGCGTTCACGGGCAACTATTGAGTCAATTTCCTCAGGCGCAATTCCGGTCAACTTGATGATTTGATCATTCAAATAGAGCGCATCGCCAGAACTAATCGCACCCATGGCTACCTCTGGCTGCATTGGGATGCCCAGTTTGCGCACAATCAGCACATCCAATTCTGCGCCTAATGCTTTTGCCACCTCGTACCCGACAGGAACGCCGCCGCGGGACAGGGCGAAAACCAAGAGATTCTTTTGACCGACATAGGCATTAAGTGCTTGGGCCAATGCTCGACCCGCTGCGCGACGGTCTTTGAAATGGTTCTCCATGCGGCACCTAAATCATTTCTCGTACCGTCATCGTCACATAAAATTGCTTGATTTGCCATCAAATCAGCGGCTAGGAGAGGATCACCTAGTATTGACCAGGTGAGTTACAAGAATTTACTTTCGTATGAGTGAAATAGCACTTTTTGTTGCCGTTTTTCTTGCCTGCGCAGTGGAGGCGGTGGAGGCGACGACGATCGTACTCGCGGCCGGTACCGCCAGAGATTGGCGCTCGGCGTTTAGCGGGCTGTTCGCTGGATTGGTCGTCCTCGGTGCGGTGATCTCCATTGCGGGTCCGGCGATATCGCGCCTTCCGTTTTCGATCCTGCGTATTTTTGTCGGCGGATTATTGTTGGTTTTTGGTCTCCAATGGTTACGGAAGGCGATTCTTCGCGCTAGCGGATTTAAAGCTATTCATAACGAAGATCTGATTTTTCAAACCGAATTGGCCGAGGCTAAGGCGGCGCGAAGCGTAAGCCGCACAGGAGTAGCGGATTGGTATGCCTTTACACTCGCTTTCAAAGGAGTCGTACTTGAAGGACTCGAAGTTGCCTTCATTGTGTTAACTTTTGGCACCATTCAGCATCGTGTGGGACTAGCCACGATTGCAGCACTAACAGCAGTAGTCGTCGTCGCTCTAGTTGCCATTGCTGTGCATAAGCCACTTGCACGGGTACCCGAAAACAACATGAAGTTCGTGGTTGGCATCTTGTTAACTTCGTTTGGTACGTTCTGGGGAGCTGAAGGTGCGGGCGCTAAATGGCCAGGCAGCGATGCGGCCCTATTGGGCTTGATACCTTTTGTGACAGCCCTTTCTTTTCTCCTTGTTTTTGGCTTAAGGCGCATTCGTATACGTGAGGGGAAAGTTAGACCACTTCCTCTAGCTCAAGCGCAAATCGCAGTATCCCCATTGGTTGTTAAAAAGTTTGAGTCTGCTGTTGTGGAACCAGACAAAAGTGCGCGCGGAACTGTCATTGAATCCATCTCAGCTTTTGGAGCCTTCTGGTACGACTTCGTAATTGGCGACGATTGGCGGATGGCAGTTGGCATCGTCGCAGCTTTCGGTCTGACGGATCTGCTGAGATCGGATCATGGGGTGAATTGGATATTTGTTCCCGTCATAGTGGCGACTCTGCTTACCTACAGTCTGTATCGAGCGATCGAGCCAACAAAACTCCAACCCGTCGCGGAATAGTGAATGTTTTCTTGGTGAATTCTGATGGGAGCCTAAAGCGAACCTGTCACCAGTTGCAGTCCAAGGCTAGTAAGTGAGACGAGAACCCAAAGTGCAGCGCCCAAAATCAACGGGCGGGGACCGGTTCGTCGCAAGGCAGGTAAATCGGTCGTTAGGCCGATTGCCGCAAGAGCCATCGCGATAAGGAAGAGCGAAACTAGCGTCAAACTGTGGTGAATGCGTAGTGGAACCAGACCAAGACTATTAGCCGTCGCAACGAGCAAGAAACCAATGAGATACCAAGGTACGAGTCGACCCAGACGTACGTGCACATTAGCCGTTGCCAACTTCACAGGATCCAGAGGTGCGTCTAAAGGCGAAACTTTGTTGGCTCGCCTGTGCGCCAACGAAGCTAATGCCAGCGAAATGGGAATGATCAACAGCGTTCGCGTTAGTTTTACAACGATCCCATAATTTGCGGCAGCGGTTCCATATGTGCTGGAAGCCGCGACAACCGATGACATGTCATTGACTGCTGTGCCGGCAAAAAGTCCAAAACTGTGCTGACTCATTCCAAGAAGATGGCCGATGAGTGGGAAAGTTAGGACCGCGGTTACGTTGAAGAGAAATATAGTGGAGATGGCATAGGCAACGTCAACGCTGGCCGCACCGATTATCGGAGTCACTGCAGCGATGGCAGATGCTCCGCAGATTCCAGTGCCTACGCCGATTAACGTTCGTAAATCACCAACGATGCCAAGCCACTTGCCGATCCAGTATGCGCCGATAAGACACACTGAGAGCGAGCCCAACATCACTGGTAATGAAGTAAAACCAACTCGCATAATTTGGCCAAGCGACAGTTGCGAACCAAGCACAACGATCGAAATTTGCAGTACGAGCTTGCTCGAAGTAACGATTCCTGGACGAAATAGCGCACCAGGCTTACGGACCGCGGCGATGATGACCCCGATAACAATGCAAATCACCGGAGTTCCGACCAGGGGGATCATTCGGCCAATCAAAGTCGCAACAGCGGCGATTATGAATGCCAAGAAAAGGCCTGGTATACGTTCTTTGACCACGGTTGCACGCGACTTAGGGTTTGTCATGCGCCTAGATTAGCCAACTGTTCTGCCAACCAATCGCCCGCTAGCGGTTTGTATATGTACGGAAAATTATTACAAACGTGATTGCCTTCTTCGAGCATGACTAATTGCGCGTTAGGTGCCTCTCGGACGACGCGCTCCGCTTGCTCGTAAGGAACGAGTCGGTCTTTCTTGCCAAAGATCACCAGCAATGGTTGGACTAGGTTGCCAAGCAGCCCCTCAAGCGTCATCTGGTCGGCAATTTTTGCCGCCTCATCCATGCTCCCTGCACCTGAATACTGGACAAATGCAGCTCGGCTTATCTCGGGTCTGGCCCTGAATCTGGCACCAGTGTCGTACGGCCCGCCGATGGTAACTGCAGCTTTGATCCGCTGGTCGAAGCTCGCGCTCCTTGCGGCGTAATAGCCGCCCATGCTGACACCGGCGACCCCTAGGCGGTTTAAGTCGATGTCTGTCCGCCGCGAAAGAGCATCAATCGTCGCGCTAGTTGCAACTTCGTAATCGGGGCGAAGTGGCATCTGATACCCGGTCTCACCTTGACCTGGTCCGTCAAGAGAGAAGGTGGCCATTCCGCGCTGAAGGAATACATTCTCCCAGTTGAAGAATTCTTCTTTGGTGGAATCGAGTCCCGGAAGAAGCAGCACCAAGCCAGGGAGCGCCACATCTCGGGGCCGACGCAAGTTGCCAACCAAATGTCCGTGCTCAAAGGGAATTTCCAGACGTTGGGCGCTGGGGTCTAATAGCCGGTGCACATTACCCATAGCTACGATTGACTTTGAAGTGGCTTCGCGGTGCTTGGCCATGTCAAGGATCCACACGAATTTGGCGAAGTGGTAACTAAGCGCGGCGCGCCCCCAAGCCTCGCCCGCGGTCAGAGTTTGCCCGGCGAATTCGGCCAATTTCGCCAATTCGGCATGAAAGTCGCCATTGGAACACCACGCGTCCAGCCATTCGGGCCAGGTCTCGATGGAGTTGGTTACGCGAGCAAAATCGCTGGGGTCGATGCCCTGGGTGGTGAACCTAGGCGCCCAATGGGCTATGGCGGCCTCAATATCGCGGTCGGGCATGACTTTACGGCACCGCCTTTTGGGTAGTGGGCAAAAAAAGCAGCAAGTTGCACCATCGTTTGCAAAATGATTTGTACTCTCACCGTTTAGGCCTGTCAAGAATGTGTCTTGGTTACCGACTTTTCGACCTTACGGAGCTAAAACTAGACCGGAAGGGCGGTAGCCGGCAGTTTCCTCCCGGTTTCACCTGCGTAAACCGGAGCAAGAAAAAGTATTTTGCGGAAATGCTTGACGGCCTTCCCGGGCAGGAGTAGAAATCGGTCTGCAAACGATGGTGCAAATTTGCATATCCCTTTGTACAGGCCATTCAGACTGGATGGCAGGAATGGAGTTCAAAGTATGAAAAAGGTGCCTCGGCTCATGAGCGTGCGTTCTCTCCGTCTAGCTATTCCGCTCTCTGCAGTCCTCCTTGTTGGTGTTCTACCGCCGTTGGTTTCGTCGGCCAACGCGGCATCCCACAAGACCCACAAGGCGAAAATTGGGAAATGGGCAGACGTCAACGTTGGTATTGCCCTCACCCCACCGAAGATGGTCTTTCTGGCTCCGTACATCGCACAGGCGAGAGGGCTATTCAGAAAAGCCCATTTGCGAGTCAAATTCATTGGCATGCCCGATGGTCTTGAGACTGAGTTGGGAACAGTTACAGGAGCAATTGATCTGGGCTTTAGTTCAGCGACAGATGGAATCAGTTCCGCTTCTGTAGGAACCCCGCTTCACACGATTTGGTCATACGCGCCTAAACTTGACACGGTCTGTATTGCTGCTCCAGATATCAACTCGGCTACCGACTTGATCGGACAGAACGTTGCCTCCACGGGTACGGGTGGCTTTTCCTACACACAAGTTGACGCCTGCCTTGTAAAGAATGGCGTCAAGGTTTCGCAAGTTAACTTGATCAACATGAAGCGCTCACAATTTGTAGGCGCACTCGCAAGCAATCAAGTTAAGGCTGCTGTCTTCCACGTTGACGATGCCTATGTTGTTACACACCAGGTAGCCGGCCTGAAGGTTCTCGACAACGAGTACCTAAGTGCTCCTGACTGGTGGTACGGCGGGGTTGCTGTTCTTGACTCGTGGGCAAAGTCGCACAAGAGTGCGGTTGAACGATTCCTAACGGTCATGGTTCAGACGGACCGCTGGATGTCAGACCCGAAGCACAAGCCATTTGTGATGAAGGTTGCTGCGAAAGCGACGCAAGAAGACCCAGCAGCCCTCAGCGCCGCATATGACTTCATCGTCAAAGGCCATCTCTGGACTTTGAATGATGGAATGGATCCAAAGTCGGTTCTATACACCGAAGCCGAAATGGCGAAGTTCGGGGAGATCGACCGGATCCCAACCTACAACCAGATCGTTGACACCACTTACATCAACGACGTGTTGAAGAAGATCGGTCGCGTGGCCGAGTAACAAACTGAAATAGCCCGGGCGTTCTCCGTGGGATAGCAAAAATGGCTATCCCACGGAGGGGGTTCGACAAAGTGAATCATTAGTAAACAAATTTAAGTTCGCCCGATACAGCTGCCTCGTGACGAGGAATCTCATTCATCTGTTTTAGAAATGTTTCAGGCCGGGTTGAGGACGATTAGGCTTTTTAAGAGAGTGGGAGGAAATGAATGTCAGTCAAGTTTCTAGTTCACCACGAGAATGACAGTGTCGGGGTTGCGGTGGTCGATATTGCTCCGAATACGGATGCTGAAGGCCGCTACCGGGATCAGGCCGGGGAACTCAGAGTGAAAGTTACAGAAGCAGTACCGCTGGGACACAAGATTGCAATCAAGAGTATGGCAAAGGGTGATCAAGTGCTTGAGTATGGCGCAGTTATTGGATTGGCGACAAAAGACATTGGACTCGGGGAAGCCGTACATGTCCATAATTTGAAAGGGCAACGGTGGAACTAAATGGAAAATAGAACCTTTTTCGGTTACCGTCGAGCGGATGGTCGCGTTGGAGTACGTAACCACGTAATCGTTTTGCCAATCGATGACATTTCAAATGCAGCGGCTGAGGGCGTTGCCGCGCTAGTGCCGGGCGTGATGGCCCTCTCGCATCCATATGGCCGCATTCAATTTGGACCAGACTTGGATCTTCATTTCCGAACTCTGATTGGAACTGGATGTAACCCCAACGTTGCCGCAGTACTAGTAATTGGCATTGAGCCGGTTTGGACCGCCCGAGTTGCAGATGCCATTGCGGCAACGGGTAAGCCGGTTGCCCAATTCCACATTGAAGGAACGGGCGATCTTCAAACCATTACCAAGGCTGCACGTGCAGCAATGTCGCTTCTTCAGGGCGCATCAACTATCCAGCGAGAGACGTTGCCACTTACTGATCTTGTTATCAGCGCTAAGTGTGGCGAATCCGATACAACTTCTGGTTTGGGCTCTAATCCGACCATTGGAAAGGTCGCCGAACGAATCACAGCCGCCGGTGGTACTTACTTGTTTGGCGAGACCTCGGAACTCACCGGCGGCGAAGAGATAGTGGCGAATCGCATTGATGATCCGATTCAGCGAGCTAAGTTTGAAAGACTATTCCGCGAACACACCGAAGTCATTCTCGCCCAGCAGGCCGATTTGCTTGGTTCGCAACCAACTCAAGGAAATATTGCCGGCGGTCTGAGCACGATTGAAGAGAAGGCTCTCGGCAACATCCAGAAGATCGGGAATGCTCGCGTCACGGAAGTTTTGGAGATGGCCGAAGCGCCAACGAAGCGGGGCCTTCACTTCATGGATACTTCCTCGGCGGCGGCCGAATCCGTCACGCTCTTTGCTGCAGGTGGGGCTGCGATACACCTGTTTACAACGGGGCAAGGCAACATCATCGGAAATCCGATTGTCCCAGTCATCAAGTTGACCGCCAATCCGAAGACCGTTGCAGGTATGGAAGAGCACATCGACCTCGACGTCTCGGGGACGATTTCGCTTACGGAGACTCTTGATCAGGCTGGTGACCGTTGCCTGGATATGATCCAAGAGACGGCATCGGGCAGGCTTACTCGAGCCGAACTACTCAATCACCGAGAGTTCGTGCTCACCCGGCTTCACCGAACAGCTTAAACAGCGGGGATGGCAAATCCCTCCGATCACCAAGAAAGGGTGAGAGTCTTGAACGTAGAAGCTAAACCATCTCTTGGTGACGGAGGGGAAACCCAAGCCACCCCTGATTCCGCTAGAAGTCAGGCAACCCCGACGCGCGCCCGCAGAAACGCAGTAACACTTCGCGATGTTGCCAAATTGGCGGAGGTTGATACTTCAACGGCGTCTCGTGCCCTTCGAAAGTCAACCAGAAATTTAGTACGCGCCGATACGGTCGAGCGAGTGCTCGCCGTCGCTGCGGAATTGGGTTACCGGGTCAATCCAGTAGCCAAAGGATTGAGGGAACAGCGCACCATGACTGTTGGAATGATCCTTCCCGATCTTTCCAACCCCCTTTTCCCGCCGATTGTTCGTGGAATAGAAGACGGACTTCGAGAAGCTGGCTATGCGCTCATTCTGGCGAATACAGATAGGAATCCGGCACGGGAACAAGATTTGCTGGGGGTGCTGCTCGCCCGTCAAGTCGATGGTTTGATCTTGGCAACTGCTGAGTTGGATTACCCACTATTAGACGAAATAGTGGATCTCCTCCCGGTTGTCTTGGTGAATCGCACGACAGAAGAGTTTGTAGTTTCAAGTGTCGCTGCCGATGATCACCAAGGTATCGGGCAAGCACTACGCCACCTGGTAGATCTAGGGCACACAAGAATCGCACACGTTGCGGGATCTCTGAATTTTTCCACCGGTTCGCGTCGCTACCAGGAATATCTCGGCTGGATGCAGCGGTTTGGATTGAAAGTTGATAGCAGTTTGGTTGTCTTTTCAAAGGGGCTCACCCAAGCGCAGGGCGAAGAAGCATGCCAAGAACTCCTAAGCCGAGATACCAAAGCGACTGCAATCTTGGCCGGTAGCGATCTGATCGCTCTCGGCTGCTACGACGCTTTACGTTCGAAGGGTCTAAGAATTCCGGAGGACGTTTCAGTTGTTGGGTACAACGGCATTCGATTCTGTAATGCATTTTCGCCTCCGTTGACTAGCGTGCATATCCCAAAATATGACATTGGCCTGCGCGCAGCTGCACTCATATTGGAGGGAATTAACAAGCCTGGTTCACCAGCCGGAGCAGTTCTTCTACCCACAACTTTGCAGGTCAGATCTTCAACAAAGGCGCTCATCAGAAAGCGGTCAGAGTGAGAAATCGAAAAGTAGCGATTCTCGGAACTAGATATCAGAACTTTGATATTGAAGCGTCCATTCTCGACTCCCTAGGGGTCGAAATTGTTTTCGGATCAGGCAAGGATCATGATGCGATCGTTAGGGAGTCACAGGGCGCTGAAATCATCTTGGCTGGAGCAGCCCCGAAATTTGATCGGGAAACCCTAGCGACACTCACCTGCCGAGGCATCGTTCGTTACGGCGTTGGCACTGAATCAATCGATCTAGCAGCTGCTAAGGATCTGGGTATTTGGGTGTCGAGGGTTGCGGACTATGGAACCGAAGCCGTTGCTACTCACGCGGTGGCGTTGGCGCTATCTGCTTCTCGAAAGATCAGAGAAGCAGACGCGATCGTGCGATCCGGAAGTTGGGGCTTCGCTGACCTGCGACCGCTTCATTTGCCATCAGCTATGACAGTCGGAGTTGTAGGTACCGGCAGGATTGGTCGCCACGCTGCCCAACAATTTGTTGGACTTGGATTTAAGGTCTTAACCTACGACATAATTCCGCCTGCACAATCAATAGCGGGGACCACGTTCGTTCCATCGATGCACGACCTGATCGAACAGAGCAACATAATCAGTTTGCACGTGCCAGGAGCACAAGATGGCACACCACTAATCGGCAAATTTGAACTGGGTCTCTTTCAGTTGGACAGCATCTTAGTAAACACGTCACGTGGATCTCTAATCAACAAATTAGAACTTATAGAGGCTTTAGCTGCGAATCGACTTGGAATGGCCGCTTTAGACGTCTTTGAAAAAGAACCAATCAATTTTGCTGAATATGAAGCGGTTGCAGACAAGATCCTCTTCAGTCCTCATATGGCCTGGTACACCGAGGAATCGGAAGCAGATTTGCGCACCAAAGCAGCGCAGGAAGCGTTCCGATTACTTTCCGGCGAGAAGCCAAGAGAGATCGTTGTAGAGCCAACATCTGAGAAAGCGAGAGCTTAATAATGAACCCCCAATCGATTATGGATTTGGCCAGCCCCGATGTTCGGGATTTAATCGCCCGAAGCGGGGTCGCGGTAATTCCGATCGGAAGCACAGAGCAACACGGACCTCATCTGCCGAGTGGTACCGACACTATGATTGCCGAGTTAATCGGCGAATCAATCGCTACTAAGTTGGACGCTCTCTATGTGCCATTCGGGCCCTATGGCGTGACTCCAATTCATGCTGGACATCCTGGGACGATTTCTCTCCGGAGAAGCACCTTTGAAGCATTGCTCACCGATATTTTGGAAGAGCTAACGGCCTTGGGAGTCAAAACATTCGTCTTGGTCAATTGGCATGAAGGCAACATTCCTTCAATGGATGCCGTAGCTTATTCAACCCAGGGGCGTCTTGGGATAAATATTGTTGCGGCTCAGGCGTGCTATGTCGCTCAGCGCATATATAAAGAATTCGGCGGCGAGCTAACCCATGGTGGCGGTATTGAAACTTTGGGAGTTATGGCTTACGACCCAGAGTTAGTTCTTGCCGATCGAGTGACCGTCCCAACTCGGCCAAAGGGTGCTGAAGAATTGGACGAAATGCGCCGTTCGAAAGAGGTTTACGGATTCGTAACCGACGTTACCGAACTCGCCAACGATGGTTGGTACGGGAATCCACATTGGGCGAAATCAACAGATGCGCCGACGTTCGCGGACGTAGTCGCTGACGAGGTTATCGTCCGTGTTCAAGCTGCACGCGAAGCTCGCAAGGTTGCTCAATCTCGCTAAATGTTTTTCACCGCCCCGAAAACTTACCTAAAGAAAATGGAGTAGCAATGTCAGAGAAGGTACGCCTAGCCTGTGTAGGACTTGGACGTTGGGCCAGAGTGCAAGCCCGCGGCGCCCAGAGAGGCGATGTGATCGACTTAGTTAGCTGCTTCAGTCGTGAGGAGGCAAAACGAACTGCATTTCAGCAAGAGTTCAATATTCCGCGGGCCGCATCTTCATACGAGGAGCTTCTTGCCGATGACGCAGTCGAGGGCATCATTCTCACCACCCCGAACGACACACACCGCCCGCTCATCGAGCAAGCGTTCGCAGCTGGAAAACCTATTTACACGGATAAGCCAATTGCTGCGACGATGACCGATGCCGCTTCGATGCTGAAGGCGTCATTCGACACTAACGCGACATTCGCCGTAGGTCATAGTTCACGTCGACTGTCTGGACATCGTCAACAGAAGAAGTGGATCGACGACGGAACTTTGGGACCAGTCTCATTGGCTCAAGCAAACTTTTCAAACGAACGAGGACTCGAATTAACACCTGATACGTGGCGCTGGTATGCACACAAGAGTCCGGGTGGAGCGTACATACAACTTGGCGTTCACCATGCCGACACATTGCAGTATTTGCTTGGCCCGGTAAAGTCAGTGACGGCTCAATTCAGAAAGCTTTACACAGAGTCGGAAGTTCCAGATGCGATCATGTCGATCTTGGAATTCGAATCAGGCTCTCTTGCTTATTTAGGTACGGGTTGGGCTTCTCCTGGTGTGTATACCCTCTCGCTGCAAGGCACGAAGGCAAATCTCTTCTACGATTTGGACTTCAGTCACTGGGATGATGCTCATTTAGTCGATTCTCATAGCAGTTTGCTGTCACAGCAATATGGCGAGGCCAGCCGAACTTCTGAAATCCTGCCAACAACTGACATGTTCCGCGAACAGCTTGAAGAATTCGCATTAGCAACTCGCGGGGAAGCCAAAGTGGAAGTTGGCGGAGTCGAAGCGGTGCGTGCATTAGCCGTAATTGAGGCAGCACTGCTCTCAAATAAGCGTAATGGGGCGTCTGTTGAAGTAGCAGAGATTCTGGATTCCGTTGGCGTGGTGTTACCTGACTGATGAATCTCCACCGAACCTCGTTTGCGGAGTTGAAGTTTAAGTCCTTACCAGGACGGGACTCTGCCGATCCCTTTGCCCAATTCACTGATATCGATGATGCCAGCGTGAGCATGCGAATTGTAAGAATGGTCTCTGACCCTAATCGCACAGCTCATCGCCACCCTCATTCGGTTGAAGTGGTATTTGTGAAAGAGGGCTCAGGCACCCTCTGGATTGAGGGCACTCGAACACGGATACAAGAAGGAGATTCAATTCTCGTCCCTCAGGGAATGAAACATGCCACCTTGCCTGATCCAAATTCTGAGATGCAACTTATCTGCTTCTTTCCAGATGCAGATTTTTCGAACAATATCGAAGAGATTGATGAGGTGCTGTCATGAAATTAACAAAAGTGCACATTGGAGGCAGCACATCCCTTGCTCGAGTAGTAGATGGTCAATTCGAAATACTGCCGTTTGTTGATCTAGCGGATTTACTTATGGAACCGAAGTGGCAAGATTTAGAAAGTAAAATGGCGCTCGCTTATGACGAGAGCAAGATAGTCAATCTCTTTGGTTCGACGACACGCATCTTTTGCATAGGGCTTAACTACAAAAGTCACATACACGAGACGAACAAGCCGACGCCTGAATACCCGACAGTCTTCGCTAAATTTGCGAGCACGTTGATTGGCCCCAACGACAACATTTCTATTCCACGTATATCGGAGACTGTCGACTGGGAAGTCGAACTCGGAGTCGTTATCGGTAAGGCTGCGAAGGATGTCACGAAAGCAGAAGCGCTCGAATATGTCGCTGGCTATGTAGTAACCAACGACATATCGATGCGAGAGTGGCAGAACCGGACGACACAATGGTTTCAAGGGAAGAATTTCGAAGCTTCAACGCCAGTAGGTCCAATTCTGGTTACTCCTGATGAAATAGACCATGCGAGAGATTTGCATATCACCTGTGCAATTGACGGAGAATCCGTTCAAGATAGTCGAACTTCCGATCTGCTCTTTCAACCGGCCGACTTGATCTCATATATATCGGCATTTACAACGTTATTGCCTGGCGATTTGATACTAACGGGAACGCCAGGTGGCGTTGGTAATGCTCGAACCCCTAAACGGTTCCTGAAGCAGGGAGAAGTTCTCACTTCAACCATCGAAGGAATCGGAACTCTTAAGAACAAGATTGTTTCGCAATCATGAGAAGGAGAATGGTAATGGTCCGTAGAGCTGTAACCAAGGGAGATTTCTATGCTTAGGGGTCTGAAGTCGAAGATTACAGATCAGGTTCAGATGGAGACGTCTCAGTCAGACGATGAATTCGCCATTCGCATCGAACACGTGTGCAAGTGGTTTGGTGATCTTCTGGTTTTGAGGGATGTATCTCTAAACATCAAGCGCAACGAATTCGTTTGCGTGGTCGGTCCAAGTGGTTCGGGTAAGACCACGCTTTTAAGAATGCTCAACGGCCTGACGGAGATCGATGCGGGTCGCATCGTCGTTGATGACGTCGAGGTTCACAATCCACGTCGAGACATGGCGATGGTCTTTCAGCAATTCGACCTCTTCCCTTGGAAGACGATCGAAAAGAATATTGCCTTTCCACTAGAGCTGGCCAAAATGAACAAAAGCGATATCAAAGAGCGAGTTGCGTGGGCTGTCAAACTTGTTGGCCTCGAAGGTTTCGAGAAACGTTACCCAAGTCAGCTTTCGGGCGGTATGCGGCAACGGGTTGGTCTGGCCCGGGCGCTAGTTGTACGGCCCAAAGTACTTTTGTTGGATGAGCCGTTCGGTGCCGTCGATGCTCAAACGCGAGAGACGTTGCAGGAAGAGTTGCTTGGCATCTGGACTGAATTGAGGCAGACCGCCGTGTTTATCACGCACAGTATCGACGAAGCCATAACTTTGGCGGATCGAATTGTTGTCATGAGTGCCCGACCTGGACGAATCGTAGGCATCTTGGACGTCGAAATCCCCAGGCCAAGGACTGTCGAATCCGTGCGAAAAAGTCCGTTGTATCCAGAACTACGCGAACAAGTTCGCGGCCTAATCGGTGGAAGAGAGGAAGCTCATGAGTAGTTCATTTGATGTCGGCGGGCCGTCTGCCTTGGAGATTGAAGAAATTGGCAGGATCGTCATCGAAAAGCGAACTGCTCTGTTGAAGAAAGAGAAGATGACTCGAATCGGGTATCGACTCCTCTCCTTTGTAATCATTGCGGCCGCTTGGCAATACTACGGGTCACGAACCATGGAAATCCTTTTCTCACCATTGACCAAAGTCTTTAAAGATATGTTTTCGATGTTCGCCCACGATCAATTGGCATCCGCCCTGATGGTTAGTGTCGAGACATTTCTGATTGGCTTGTCCGTTGGTACCGCCATCGGAATTACCTTGGGAATGTTGATGGGTGTCTTTAGAAATTTCGACGCTCTTGTCGGAATTTATATTTTCGCTCTATACGCCACGCCGATGGTCACGCTTGTTCCCTTGCTGACGATTTGGTTTGGGTTTGGAAAGATGGCTCAATCGCTCATAACAATTCTTTTCGTCATCTTTCCGGTCAGCATCAACGTTTACAACGGCGTTCGAAATGTAGATAAGTCTCTCCTGGAAGTGGGACAGTCTTTCTGTGCAAATCGACGACAAATTTGGGGACACATTGTTCTGCCTGGCTCCGTTCCATTTATTGTCACAGGAGTCAGCCAAGGCGTTGCCATGGGACTTGTCGGAATGTTTATCGCTGAGATTTCGACCGCTCTGAGTGGACTCGGCGCGGTGCTAACTGCCCAATCGAATGCTTATCACACGTCTAAAGTCCTTGGAATCATTCTGATCATCATGGTGCTTGGTGTGGTGTTTCGAACCTTGATGCGTCTTGTGGAACGCAAGGTCGCGCCATGGTTCGGCCAACCCTAGGGAGCACTTTGAAGCAGGCCCGCCAGAAGCGGCCTGATTAGTTGGGAAACAGAATCGAAAGGCTCATGCACCAAGCAACATCGGTGTATGAGCCTTTCGATTGACCTCACTCCAGTTAGGTTAAGTCTTTGAGGGCAGCGACGAGCCTATCGACGTCTTCCTTGTTGTTATATGGCGCCAGGCCTGCGCGAATGGCACCAGCATCGCCTAGACCCAAGGCTCGTGAAATCTCTAATGCGTAGAAATGGCCTGCGGGCGCATTGACTTTTTTAGTCGCCAAATGCCGATACACATCGGCGGAATCGATTCCAGGAAGGTCAAAGTAAACAGTTGGGGTTCGAAGTTTTGCATGACCGAAAGTTCTCAAACCCTGAATCTGAGCGAGTGACTCCTCCATATACTCGAATAGATCTGTTTCGTATTCTTCGAGCGCCATCATTGAAGTAACAATGCTTTCGCGTCTAGAAACCGAATCTGCCGGCGCTAGCCCTGCAATGAAGTTAATTGCCGCTGTAACGCCAGCCATGATTTCGTACGGGAGAGTGCCAAACTCAAAACGTTCGGGAACTGCTGATGTGGACGGGAGCAGTTTGTCATTTGGAATGGATTCCAATAGTGAAGGTGAGGCGGCAAGGGCTGCGCAGTGCGGTCCCATTAATTTGTAAGCAGAGAAGCCATAGAAATCGGCACCGATCTCTTTCACGTCGATCGGGGCATGTGGGGTCAAATGAACTCCATCGACGTACAAGAGGGCTTTCGATGCGTGGACGGCGTTTTGGATCCCAACCAGATCGGGACGAGTCCCAAGGGTATTTGAAGCGCCAGTAACGGCTACCAGCCGAGTTCTTTCGCTGAGGAGAGTTTCAATGGCAGATACCGGCAGGTCTCCGGTCTCTCGATCAAATTCTGCCCATTTGACCATGGCTCCAACAGATTCTGCGGCTTGGATCCAAGGTCTGATGTTCGAATCGTGATCGAGCCGACTGACAATTATCTCGTCCCCAGATTTCCAGGTCTTGGACAGATTCCGTGAAAAGTCATACGCAAGTTGGGTCCAACTTCTGCCATAGACCACACCTTGCGGATCACAATTAATTAGATCAGAAACTGCCTCTCTAAATTCCTTTACGTGTCTATCCGCATTGCGCTCCGATTCGGTAACCGTCCCACGGTTTGAAGTTGCCGCGATTATGGCCTCCTTCATTGCCTCGCCGACGACATCTGGCACTTGGCTGCCGGCTGGCCCGTCGAAAAAGGCCAGATCGGTATCTAGGGAGGGAAAATGCTTGCGGATCCGTTGAACGTCGTAATGCATTGCTCACATCCTCAGGTAAGAGGCACCATTGAAATCAAGAATCGCCCCGCTTGCCCATTCTGCTTCATTCGATGCAAGAAAGGCGACGGCTTTGGCAATCTCTTTTGCGGTGGCCACTCGATTAAACGGGCTCTGACTCCGAATCTCTTCCCCTTCAGGGCCATTTAGAAGTTCAGCGGCCATTTTGGTCTCTACGAATCCGGGTGCCAACGTCGTTACCGAAATTCCTAGTGGAGCCAGCGCCAGCGCCATGGATTGTCCAAATGACGAGAGTCCGGCCTTGCTCGCTCCGTATGCAGGGCTCGTGGGCTCGCCTCGAAATGCCCCGCGAGAACCAACATTTACGATTCGCGAGTTAGCGTGGTGGGGCATGTGCTGAACAGCGCACCAAACCATATTTGCGGCGCCGATTAGGTTGATGCCCAGGGTGTCTGCCCACGCGTTCTGCCACTCCTCGTAAGTAGAAGTCTCTAGTGGATGTGAGAAGAAAACGCCGGCATTGTTAACTAGCACATCTATCCCGCCGAACTCTTCTGCAGCACGATCTACCGCGTTACGAACCTCGTTGGCGTCTCGGAGGTCGGCATGAACCGCAATATGACCGGTTCCAGCTAACGACTCAAGCACCTTGCTAGCAGATGTCTTCGATTCTCCATAGTGCACAGCAACTCGGTCACCTAATTCTGCAAATTCACGAGCGATAGCGGCGCCAATACCTCGTGATGCTCCAGTAACAAATACCGATCGATTGGTCATGCGGGTCTCCGATTAAAAGTTGGTTGTAGCACGCCGATATCCAATCTGTGTTCTATTGCCGCCATAGCACTTAGGAGTTTTGATTCTTCACCATTTCTTGCTACGACTCCAAGCCCAACGGGCAAGCCATCCACGAGTCCCATGGGTAACGTGCCGATTGGCGCGCCGGCGATCGATGGTGCAGTGCTGATCCAACTAGCAGAACTAAAGTCATCGCCCTCGCCCAACTTGCTGACCCAAGCCGGTGCGTAGGTGCAGCCAATGACCACGTCCACATCCAAAAGAGCCCGATGAATCGTTTGATTCGCCCAGGCTAGATTCCGAGCTCGTTTCTCCTGGTGTGCAAGGCCTCGGCCGCCCAATTGAAGCGCCTTCTCGAAAAGTTCTTGTCCAAAGAATGCCAATTCGGTCTCCGCATTCTGCGCGTTGAAAGCAACGACATCTGCTAACGATTTCACTCGCGATCCATGGCGAGCCTGCAGATAATCCCCGAGATCGGAGACAAGTTCGTGAAGGAGTACATCGAACTCATCTTCGCCGATGTTCTCATCTGGTTCAACCAGGTCGACATCTAATAGATGGATTCCGGCACGGGCAAGGGTTGAGACGGAAGATTCAAAAAGCGAATTCGTCTTATCGTTATTGGTGAGCCAACTTCGAACTACCCCGATGCGAATGCCACTCCAATCTTTCGTAGCCGCAACTAGACCAGATCTACCCATCATGATTTCCAAGAGGAGTGCCGCGTCAGCCACGGTCTGTGTCATGGGCCCTGGCGAATCTTGGCTGGCGCTGATTGGAACCATTCCAGCGCGCGGCACAGAGCCAACCGTCGGCTTGATTCCAACGCAACCATTTAAGGATGCGGGACAAGTGATTGAGCCGTCGGTTTCACTTCCGATTGCAAATCGAGACAAACCAGCGGCCACCGCGGCCCCGGATCCGGCAGAAGAGCCGCCCGCGCTGTGCATATGGATCCATGGGTTAGCCGTGAGGCCGCCTACTGCCGACCACCCGCTAGTGGATTTGTCGGAACGGATGTTTGCCCATTCAGAAAGATTGGTGGATCCAATCACGATTGCCCCAGCTTTTCGAAGCCGCGCGACTAAGGGGGAGTCTTGCCTTACCTCGGTATCCGATAAGGCCAACGAACCGGCGGTGCCTGGCAAGCCGATAGCTTCAATATTGTCCTTGATCAGAATCGGGAATCCGTTTAGTGGCAGTTGCAACCCGGTCTTGTCGTAGGCATCGGCTTGAAGCTCTACATCCGGGGTCAAGGCCAGGACACTATTTAACTCATAGCCTGATCGGTCTATTGACTCCACCTTCTGAAGTGAATCCTCAACGGCAGCTCGCGACGATTTGAAATTGGTCATGGGCTAAGTATCGAGCATTCATCGATGCAGGGCATTCACGCCACCTGTGCCGAACTTATAGGAATTGTTTGGGGTGAGTAACGGTGCTTGAAGGGAGCACTGCATCCCCTTTGACCTGCAAATATGTCACATTTAGCGTAACGCACGGCGGGAGTTCGCGTGAATAGAATTTTATTCGCAGACATATGAGAGAACTAACCCAATTCTTTGTCAGCGGCTTTTCAAGTCAGCGAGCCCAGCGTTTCGGCGATCGTCCCCACCGCTCGACGCGCTGAGCGACTTGCAAGATCGGAATCTACTATCGGAATCGAATTAAAGGCACCCTAAGCCTTACCGACCAAAAGGGAAATGGCTTTCTCAATACCGCTACAAGCCTCGGTGACTACGGCGATTTCAGGTGTATTTTGGAAGGTAGTATTCAGGCAATGAAGACAAAAATTCTTCTCGTCGGAATTGACGGTCTATTGCTTAAGACCGCAATCAATTCTGGGAAAGCCCCGACGCTTTCCGCCTTAAAGGATGTTGGCTTTTTTAGTGAGATGGTTATTACTCCGCCGACTTGGTCTGGCCCAGGATGGGCCACTCTTTTGACCGGATCCACTCATGAACAACACGGGGTCACAGACAATCGGTTTATGGGTCATCAACTATTGCACCGCCCAGACTTACTCAGTCTTGCCTTCTATCAAGATCAAAGTACGACCACCTTCGCCGCCGCGGGATGGCCGCCATTAGTGGATCCATCGGGGCTTGGTCCGGTAATTCATGAGCGCCGCGAACAGCAGATGTCGTATAAACATCGGGTCATCGCGCGCGACGGCGAAGTTCACGGTTATCAAAAGGCCGATTCCGAGGTTGCTCACGCAACTCTATACGCACTCACCATGGCTGGCCCCGATGTCAATTTTGTTTATTTCTGTGATGCCGATGAAGCT
>Ga0307375_10001602_pt1 | contig 24466 bp, 16 predicted proteins | sample TR1MG_FD_202531 | JGI IMG/M metagenome (GOLD analysis project Ga0307375, IMG submission 202531) | Soil microbial communities from Risofladan, Vaasa, Finland - TR-1 | ecosystem: Environmental > Terrestrial > Soil > Coastal area > Acid sulfate soil | place: Finland: Risofladan, Vaasa | collected...
CCAATCGGCTGCGCGGAGAGTTCGTGCTGCTCGTCTCGGGCGCGCAAGCCGCGGCGCAGGAAGGCCTGCCGGCAGAGGCCGAGCGGGTGCTGCGTCTGCTGCTGGCAGAGCTGCCGCTCAAGCAATCCGCCGCGCTCGCCGCCGCGATCACCGGCGCGCGCAAGAACGAGCTGTACGCGCGCGCGCTTGCACTGCGTGCTGCCGAGGCTGGAAGCGACGGCTGATCTTGGGGTCGGAGGCCGGCATGGGCAGCGCGTATAATTGCGCCTGCCATGCAGAAGCCGATTCCTCAGGTCCTCACGCTCACCCGTCCAGACGACTGGCACCTGCATCTGCGCGACGGCGCCGCGCTCGCCGCGGTGCTGCCGCATAGCGCCAGACAGTTCGCTCGCGCCATCGTGATGCCCAATCTGAAGCCGCCGGTGACCACGGTGGCGCTGGCCCGGGCCTACCGCGAACGCATTCTGGCCGCGCTGCCGGCGGATTCGCGCTTCGAGCCGCTGATGACGCTGTATCTCACCGACAACACCACTCCGGAGGAAATCGCGCTGGCGCAGGCGAGCGGCGTGGTCCGGGCGGTGAAGTACTACCCGGCCGGGGCCACGACGAACGCCGATTCCGGCGTGACCCGCATCGAGCATTGCTTCCGCGCGCTCGAGGCCCTGGAAAAGACGGAGCTGCCGCTGCTGCTGCACGGCGAAGTCACCGACCCTGGAGTGGATGCGTTCGACCGCGAGGCGGTGTTTCTCGACACCGTGCTGCCGCAGATTACGCGGCGGTTTGCCGGCCTGCGGCTGGTGCTCGAGCATATCACCACGAGCGAGGCGGCCGAGTACGTGACCGCGGCGCCGGCCAGCGTCGCCGCCACCATCACCGCGCACCACCTGCTGCTGAACCGCAATGCGATGTTTGCCGGCGGCATCCGCCCGCATCACTACTGCCTGCCACTGCTCAAGCGCGAAACGCACCGCCGGGCGCTGGTCCAGGCCGCAACCGGCGGCAGCCCCAAGTTTTTTCTGGGCACGGACAGCGCGCCGCATGCGCGCCGCGACAAGGAGGCGGCGTGCGGCCACGCGGGCATCTACAGCGCGCACGCGGCGATCGAGCTCTACGCCGAAGCGTTCGAGGCGGCCGGCGCGCTGGACCGATTCGAGGGCTTCGCCAGTTTCCACGGAGCGGATTTTTACGGCTTGCCGCGCAACACCGGGACGATCACGCTGCGGCGCGAACGCTGGGAGGTGCAATCTTCACTCGCCCTGGGCGAAGACGAGCTGGTGCCGCTGCGCGCGGGCGAGCCCCTCGCCTGGCGCCTGCAGTAGGCTGGAGCGTCGCCATGGCCAGCTCTGCCGCACCTGTCTGGGACCGCTGGCAATTGCTGGCTTCGCCCATGTTCGCGACGCTCGCGCCTTTGATCGAACGCCTGCCGGAGGACCATTTCCCCACGCTGGCGGAACTCAATCGCCTGTGCGAGGAGCGCGAGGTGGTGAGCGGCGGCGGCGAGCCGGTCGAATTCGTGCCGCAGGAGGCGAAGACAGGCGAGCCGTACGAGAAGCGCGTATTCGCCTACGGCAAGGTGCTGACGCGCAACCGCAACTGGCACGACCTGTTCAATGCGCTGGTGTGGATCAGCTTCCCCAAGACCAAGGCCGCAATCAACCGCCACCATTACCGCGAAATGCAGGCGCGCGAAGGCGGCGAGGCACGCGGCCCAGTCCGCGATGCACTGACGCTGTTCGACGAATCCGGCGTGATCGTCGCCTCGAGCGACGCCGACCTGGCGCAGCTGCTGACCGGCTTTCAGTGGAAGGAGCTGTTCTGGAACCGGCGCGAGGACGTGGTGCGCAGCATGCGTTTCCACCTGTTCGGGCACGCGCTATACGAGAAGGCGCTCGCGCCCTACAAGGGCATCACCGGCAAGAGCGTCATCGTCGACATCTCGGCAAAGGAGCTCGAGCGGCCGCTGCTGCAGCAACTTGGCGCGCTCGATGCCCATCTGGCGCGCACCTTCACCGACCTGCGCTCATTTGGCGCGACCGACGACTATGCCCCACTGCCGATACTGGGTGTGCCGGGCTGGACCGCAGAAAACGAATCGGAGCGCTACTACGAAGACGCGCAGCAGTTCCGCCCGGGGCGTGCGCGGGAGCGGGAAAAGCCGCAGGAGCGGGCCACGGCGGATGCGAAAGCGGATTCCGGCCGCAAGCGCAAAGGCAAGAACAGATAGCGCGGGTTCACCCCGCCGCGGGCTTCCGCGCCGAGAGCCCGGCGTCGGGAGTTACAATGCGCGCTCGGATCGAATGTTCCAGCCGGAGCCCCGGCAGCGTCTCCCGGGACGCACAACCCTTTCAGGATTTTAACCATGGCAAATATCGCATTTCTCGGTACTGGATTACTCGGTGGGGCGTTTGCGGAGGCTTGCGCCAAGCGCGGTGATACGGTCACAGCGTGGAACCGGTCGGCGGACAAGGTCCTCGCTTTGGGGCAGTTCGGCGTCAAGGCAGCCAAGACGCCCGCCGAAGCGGTCAAAGGCGCAGCCAGAGTGCACCTCGTGCTCAAGGATGACGCAGTGGTCGAAGAGGTGATTGCGGCGGCACGTCCGGGACTCGCTGCCGACGCGGTACTGATCGACCATACTACGACCCTGCCGGCGCTCACCGCCGAACGGTCCAAGCGGCTAAACGCAGAAGGACTGAAGTATCTGCATTGCCCGGTATTCATGATGCCGCAGGCCGCGCGCAATGCCCAGGGTTCGATGCTGGCTGCGGGGCCGAAAGCGCTGTTCGAAAGCGTCAAGGCGGATCTCGCCAGGATGACGGGGCGGCTCGAATTCCTCGGCGAGCGCGCCGATCTCGCCGCCGCCAACAAACTGCTGGGCAATGCCATGATCATCGGTATGTCGTCGACCATGGCCGATGTGCTTACCCTGGCCAGGGCGAGCGGCGTTGCCGGCGAGGACGCGATCAAGCTCCTTGGCCTGTTCGATGTCAATGCGATGATCGCAACCCGGGGGCTGAACATGGCAGAAGGCGACTTTACGCCGCGCTTCGAGCTGGCCATGGCGCGCAAAGACGTGCGGCTGATGCTCGAGACCGCCGGCGCGCGGCCGATGGCAGCGCTGCCCAGCATCGCGGCGAGGATGGATCAGCTGATCGCAGCGGGGCATGGCGCCAAGGACGCCAGCGTGGTGGGCATCGACGCGGTGCAGTGAGCGCGAATTACCGGGACGGTCGGCCAGCGCGTGGTAGTCAAAGGCCGGCAGCGCTCAAGTGGTAAAATTTCAATGTGAAGCCGGCCAGACGGTCGCTGCACGCCTTCGGGCGCGGAGAGGAAAGTCCGGGCTTCGCAGAGCAGGGTGACGGCTAACGGCCGTACGTACTAGTTGAAGGCTTGCCTTCGGCGAAGACGAGGAATAGGGCCACAGAGACGAGTCGCCGCCAACAATGGCGGCTGGTGAAACGCGGTAACCTCCACCTGGAGCAACACCAAATAGGCGGACTATGATGCTGCTCGCTGAGTCCGCGGGTAGGTGGCTGGAGCCCTGGGGCAACCCAGGGCCTAGAGGAATGACCGTCCGCGCGCCCGGTTTGAACTTCAATAAACTAGGACATTTGTCGCTGCGACGCACTCGGCCACGAAGGTCGCGGCCCCTACTACCGTTGCGCCCTCGACGAGATCCTGCGGCGTGATCATGCGCGAAGCCGCGCACGGCCCGCACACATACATCTTCCCGCCGGCTTCCAGGTAACTTTGCACCAAGTCCTTGATCGGCGGGAAGCCATGAGCCGCTACATGGTCAGCCATGCCTTTCATCGTGAGATAAACGCCGTTTACCTGGAAACCCATGAGCACGTCAATGTCCGAAGCAAGTGCAGTCGTCGCCATCACGAACGGAATAGTCGCCCGCTCCGGATCCTCGGGTCCATGTGTCACCATAAACACGAGCTTTTTCTTTTCCTCAGCCATAATGTTTCTCCTGATCGATACGGATAAGCGCAGGCGGTGCCGCGCCGCCAAGTTCATGCGTCTTGACGAAATGCCGATTTGTTTGAGCCACCGCCAAGTTGCCGCGTAAGGGAATGTAACCTTCCCATGTTGAGGACATTGTGCGATTGGTCAAACAACGCTTATCTAAGCCGCTAGGCCAAATAGCCTGGGCAAGGCACCCATAGGAATCCTTGGACGGGACAATGTACTGACTTCCCTATGACCAGCACCAACACGTGAATCGCTGCCGCCGTGACATCGCTCCTGGCCGATGGGCGCTCGTCTTGCAGCCAAGGGAGGACACCCGCAGTGTTAGACTGTTCGAATCCTCTGCGTCCGAAAAATGCAAATGACACATGCCTTGTTGTGGCTGAACGAAGCCGAAATCTACAGGCGGGCCTTGGACCGCGCCGGGCTTGGGAAGAATCTGGATGTTCAGACGCTGCGCTTCGATCAGCAGCCCAGCGCGGAACAACTTGCGCGCACCGAGTTCATGATCGCGCGCGGGGTGCCGCCCGGGACGCTGGCGAGAATGCCGCGCTTGCGCTGGATCCAGTCGCTCACCGCCGGCGTCGAAGGATGGACGTCGCTCCCTGATCTGCGCCCGGGCATTGCGCTGACCTGCGCGCGCGGGACGCACCGTGTGCAGATGCCGGAGAATATCCTGGGCGCGCTGTTTCACCTTTCCAAGCCTTACTCCCAGGTGGTTCTGGACCAGCGCGAACGGCGTTGGGTCAAGCGGGTGTCCGAGCCGCTTGCCGGAAAGACCTTGGGCATACTCGGGCTGGGGGAAATCGGGCGGGAACTGGCCAAAAAAGCCGCAGCGTTGGAACTGCGCGTGATCGGTACACGGCGCACGCCCGAACCGGTGCAATACGTGCACCAGATCTACGCGCCGGAAGATACCGACGCAGTGTTGTCGCAATCGGATTTCGTGGTTCTGCTGCTGCCTTTGACGCCGGCGACGGAGAACTTCATGAACGCGCGGCGCTTCAAGCGAATGCGCCGCAGCGCCTACCTGCTCAACTTCGGCCGCGGCGCGACCGTGGTCGACGCCGACCTTGTCGAGGCGGTGCAAGCTAAGACCATCGCTGGCGCAGTGCTCGACGTGTATCGCACGGAACCACTCCCGCTTGAACATCCGTTCTGGACCACCGAGGGGATTACGGTGCTGCCGCATATCGGCGGGCTCGCTGCGCACAGAGATGAGATTGTCGCTGCCCTATTTGCCGACAACGCACGGCGATTTCTCGCCGGTGACGCGCTGCGCGAACTGGTCGATCGGTCGAGAGGATACTGAGAAGGCCGTAGCTGTGCGCTGACTGAGCATGCCGCAGGAGGCAGCTGCATTCGCGCTGCAAGGAACAAGCGGCACGTTGCGGCAGCCGGGTGGCGACTTCGAACACGGCACGACGGGCCGCTCCTGGCCGAACTGCGGCGAAGAGGGGAGGCGACCCGGGCTTCCGGTTCAATACTGGTTGCGGTCATGCGATAGGTGCCGAGTTGACGAAAAGCGCCAGATCAGGTCGTGCCTTCCATAGCTTATTGCCTGGTTCCGTTCCCGCGCCGCGCAAGGAAAGGCAAAGGCCGGCAGCGCTCAAGTGGTAAAATTTCAATGTGAAGCCGGCCAGACGGTCGCTGCGCGCCTTCGGGCGCGGAGAGGAAAGTCCGGGCTCCGCAGAGCAGGGTGACGGCTAACGGCCGTACGTAATAGTCGAAGGCTTGCTTTCGGCGAAGACGAGGAACAGGGCCACAGAGACGAGTCGCCGCGCTTTCGCAAGAGGGTGCGGCGGGTGAAACGCGGTAACCTCCACCCGGAGCAACACCAAATAGGCGGACTATGATGCTGCTCGCTGAGTCCGCGGGTAGGTGGCTGGAGCCCTGGGGTAACCCAGGGCCTAGAGGAATGACCGTCATAGGGAGCGATCCCCGTAACAGAACCCGGCTTATCGGCCGGCTTCACTTTTCACCCCCGGCGTAGCGCGGACCTATCCGGGGCCGCGCTTTCTCCCGCCCCGTTCAGTTGCCGGCGTCGACGGGCTCCCGCAGCGCGTCGATCTCGGCGAGCACCTGCGCCGGCAAGAGATCGTTCATGCACTTGAAATGCCCCAGCGGGCATTCGCGCGCAAAACACGGACTGCACTCGATGTCGATGTTGACGACGCGCGTCAACCCCGGCTGCGTGGCCAGCGACAGCGGCGGGGTGTGCGCGGGGCTGGAGGACCCGTACAGCGCGACGAGCGGCTTGCCCAGCGCCGCGGCGACGTGCATCAGGCCGGAGTCATTGCTCACTACCAGCCGCGCGCACGCTATCAGGTCGATTGCGCTGGCGAGGTCGGTCTTGCCGCAGAGGTTGGCGCAGGCGCCGCCCGACTGCGCGCGGATCTCCTCGCCGACTTCCACGTCCTTGCCCGAGCCGATGAGCCAGATGGCGTAGTTACGCTGGGCCAGTGTGCGCGCGAGCGCGGCGAAATGCCGCGCCGGCCAGCGCTTGGCCGGCCCGTATTCCGCACCGGGGCAGAACACGGCGACCGGGCGCGAGCGGTCCAGATCCAGGCGCGCGGTGCTGCGCGCGGTGTTGACCGGATCCACTTGTAGCCGCACCTGCGGCAGTGGTCGGGACAATTGCGCGCCCGGCTTTTCGGCGAGCTGGGCGTAGCGTTCGGCCATCAGCGGCAGTTTCGCGCGGTCGAGTTTGTGCGTCAGGTTCAGCAGGCCGTAGCGAAATTCGCCGGCGTAGCCCGCGCGCAGCGGAATGTCGGCGAAAAACGGAATCAGCGCCGCCTTGAAGCTGTTGGGCAGCACGATGGCCTGGTCATAATTTCGCTTAGCCAGTTCGCGCCCTAGCTTCCAGCGCGCGCGCAGCTTCAACTCGCCGTGCGCGAACGGCGATGCGATTACTTCCTCGATTTCGGGCATGCGCGCAAGCAGCGGGCAGCACCATGGCGGCGCCAGTGCGTCTATGGCGACGTGGCCGAGCTTGTCATGCAGGCGCCGCAGCAGCGGCTGTGCGAGCAGCGTGTCGCCGATCCAGGACGGGGCGACGATGAGAATGCGTACCATGGAAACCAGTGTCCAGAAACCAGAAACAGGAAAAGACACCGGGCTTGCCAGTGCCCCGGCTTCCAGAAGCCGGTTTTTGGCGGCTAGTGTCCGCCCTTGGGCGGCGCACCCTTGTATACGTAGCGCGTGCCGCAATAAGGGCAGAGCACCTCGCCCGCATCCAGCACGTCGAGGAACACGCGCGGATGCAGATTCCACACCGGGGTCGATGGGCGGGGGCATTCCAGCGGCAGGTCCCGTTCCGTGACTTCGACCGTGCGCTGCGTTTGGTATGCGGTGGCGGACATCAGCGTTTCCCCTTTCTTGCTGGTTTGCGTGCGGCAGCTACGGACTTGGCTGCGGCCGCTGTTGGCTTGGCCGCGGCCACATTAGACTTGCCTGCGGTCGCTTTAGACTTGCCTGCGGCCGCTGTTGACTTGCCTGCGGCAACGGGCGCGAGCCAGTCGATGTGCCGCTGGTCCCTGCCGTTGACGACCTCGAAGAACGCCTTTTGCAGCTTGCGCGTGACCGGACCGCGGTGGCCGGCGCCGATCTTGCGCCCGTCGACTTCTCGAATCGGTGTGACTTCGGCGGCGGTGCCGGTGAAGAAGGCCTCGTCGGCGATGTACAGGTCGTCGCGGGTGACGCGCCGCGGCGTGACCGTGTAGCCGAGGTCGGCGGCAAGCGCGATCACGCTGTCGCGGGTGATGCCCATCAGCGCCGAGGTCAGTTCCGGCTCATAGATGCGGCCGTTCTTGACGACGAACAGGTTCTCGCCCGCGCCTTCGGCGACGAAGCCGTCGACGTCGAGCAGCAGGCCTTCGTCGTAGCCGTTGTCCAGCGCTTCCTGGTTCGCGAGGATGGAGTTGGCATAGGTGCCCGAATACTTGGCCCGGCACATCGACACGTTCACGTGGTGGCGCGCGAACGACGAAGTCTTGACGCGGATGCCTTTCTCCAAGGCCTCGGCGCCGAGGTAGGCGCCCCAGGGCCAGGCGGCGATCGCGACGTGGACCGTTGCGCCCTTGGGCGAGACGCCCATTTTTTCCGAGCCGTAAAAGGCAATCGGGCGCAGGTAGCATTCACGCAGCTTGTTCGCGCGCACCACTTCCTTGTGCGCTTCGATGATGGTCTGCCTGGAGTAGGGGATTTTCATCATGTAGATGTGCGCCGAGTTGTACAGGCGGTCGATGTGCTCCGCCAGGCGGAACACGGCTGTGCCGTCCACGGTGTCGTAGGCGCGTATGCCTTCGAATACCGCCAACCCGTAATGCAGCGAGTGGGTGAGCACGTGGGTGGTAGCCGAGCGCCAGGGCACCAGCTTGCCGTCGTACCAGATGTAGCCGTTGCGGTCGGCCATCGACGTCGCCATTGTTGCCAACTCCTTGTTCTAAGCGGGTGAAAAGACAAAACGCCATTCTAGCGGAAAGCGGCTGCCTTGAGCAGCGCCTCGTACGCATGCAATAGGCGCGTGTTTGCGCAAGGGCCCGAACGCGGCGCGGCGCCGCTTCATCGGCAGTGCCGCAAGCGCGATGGCGATGTGCCCGCGGAGAGGCGCCGGCCGCGTTCGGGCGGCGCATGAAAAAGGCCATTTCGGCGCTGCCGAAATGGCCTCTGAACCGTGGCCTGCCGGGCGGGCCGGGGCTTAGGTCTTGGTCGCGGTCCGTTTCGGGTTCAGGTTGGTCAGGCGACCGCTCTCGGCGCCCGCGTCTTCGTCGATGACGGCGTTGATGAGCGCCGGCTTGCCCGCCGCGATCGCTTCAGTCAAAGCCTTGCTCAGTTCCGCCGGCGTGGTCGCGTGATAGCCCACGCCGCCGAATGCCTCGATCATCTTGTCGTAGCGCGCTCCCTTCACGAACGCGGTGACGGCGATGTCGGGTTTGTTGGGGTTGAGGTTGGGATCGCAGCCTTTGTAGACGCCGTTGTTGTTGAAGATCACGGTGGTGACCGGCAGCTGGTAGCGGCAGATGGTCTCGAGTTCCATGCCGCTGAAACCGAACGCGCTGTCGCCTTCGATGGCAACCACAGGCAGGCCGCTGACCACCGCAGCGCCGATGGAATAGCCCATGCCGATGCCCATGATGCCCCAGGTGCCGGAGTCCAGCCGTTTGCGCGGCTGGTACATGTCTACGATGCTGCGCGTGAAATCGAGCGCGTTCGCGCCTTCGTTGACGAGGTTGATGTCCGGACGCGTCTTCAGCACGTCGCGGATCGCGCGCAGCGCGCTGTGGTAGTTCATCGGCGACGGATTCTTTTCCAGAGTCGCCGCCATCTTTGCCACGTTCTTGTCTTTGCGCTCGGCGATTGCGCCGGTCCACTCGGCGCTGGGCTTGTTAAAGCCTGCACCCATGCCGGCCAGCAGGGCCGACACGCAGGAGCCGATGTCGCCGATCACGGGGGCGGCGATCGCCACATTGCTGTCGATTTCCGTCGGCGCGATGTCGATCTGGACGAATTGTTTCGCCGCCGGTGCGCCCCAGGTCTTGCCTTTGCCGTGCGAGAGCAGCCAATTCAGGCGCGCGCCGATCAGCACCACGACATCGGCCTCCGCCAGCACGAAGGAGCGGCAGGCCGAAGCCGATTGCGCGTGGTTGTCGGGCAGCAGACCTTTGGCCATGGACATCGGCAGATAGGGGATGCCGGATTTTTCGACGAACGCCCGGATCTCCGCATCGGCCTGTGAGTAGGCGGCGCCTTTGCCGAGCAGGATGAGCGGACGCTTGGCGCCTTTGAGCACGTCCAGCGCGCGTTTGACCGCGTCCGGAGCCGGGATCTGACGCGGCGCCGCGTCGACGACGCGGACGATGGATTGCTTGCCCTGTGCCACGTCCAGCGTCTGACTCAGTAATTTCGCCGGCAGGTCGAGATAAACGCCGCCGGGACGGCCCGACACGGCCGCCCGGATCGCGCGCGCGACACCGATGCCGATGTCTTCGGCGTGGTTGATGCGGTAAGCTGCCTTGGCGAAGGTTTTCGCGACGGAGAGCTGGTCCATTTCTTCGTAATCGCCCTGTTGCAGGTCGATGATTTCGCGTTCGCTGGATCCGCTGATCAGGATCATGGGGAAGCAGTTGGTCGTGGCGTTGGCCAGCGCGATCAGGCCGTTGAGAAAGCCCGGCGCGGAAACGGTCAGGCAGATTCCCGGCTTCTGGGTCATATAGCCGGCGATCGCGGCCGCATTGCCCGCATGTTGTTCATGACGGAAACCGATGAAGCGCATGCCTTCGGCCTGGGCCAGGCGCGCCAGGTCCGTGATCGGGATGCCGACAAGGCCAAAAATGGTGTCGATGTCGTTGGCCTTCAGAGCATCGATTACAAGATGAAACCCGTCGGTCATTTTCGCGGAATCTTCTGCGCTGGTCACAGGGGCTTCTTCTAGTCTTGCGGACATGGTCTCTCCTTCGTATTCGGTTAGCTATACGGATTGCATGGGCGAAACTGCTGCGCTTCCCGCTTTCGCGGCCGATCGCCGAGCAGCCGGTTGATTCAGCGCACCATGCTAGCGCCTCGGCGGCATTCATCATTGACCGCGGTCAATTTTCGCCGCATCATTTTTGCCATCCCATGTTGTTATTGACCTGAGGACGGTTTTTCGGCGCCCGCCAGCCGGCGAGCACGTCAGCTTTGCTCTGGCGCGCGGCTGTCCGAAGCAAACACGATATTCCACAGCTTCAGCGCCGCTTCGATGTAAGCCCTGAGCGGCTCTTGCTCGACGCGCGCGTACTGCGCGCCGTTGAGTCTCTGCGCGTGCTGCAGCCTGCGGTATTCGCGGTAGCCGTCGCGCACCGTCATCGCCGTCGCCAGAGGAATCAGGCCGAGCTCTCCCGCTATCTTGAGCAAGGCGATGTTGCCCAGATTGCCGGTCAGCTGCGGATAACGGTGCGCGTGCGCGAGCACCAGGTACTGCACGATGAACTCGATGTCTATCATGCCGCCGCGGTCGTGCTTGAGATCGAACAGACCGCTGTCGTTCGGGTGGGCATCGAGCATCTTGGTGCGCATCGCGACCACTTCGCGCCGCAGCGTGTCCGGGTCGCGGTCGCGGCGCAGGATGGCGATGCGCTCGCTTTCGAATGCGGCGCCCACCGCCGCGTCCCCCGCGCAGTAGCGCCCCCTGGTCAGCGCCTGGTGCTCCCACACCCAGGCATCCTTCTCCTGGTATTCGCGAAACGCATCGACCGAGCTCACCATCAGGCCGCCTTCGCCGTTGGGCCGCAGGCGCAGGTCGGTTTCGAACAGCACGCCCGAGGCGGTGGTGCTGGTGAGCCAGCTGTTGAGGCGCTGTGCCAGGCGAGCATACAGCTGGGGCGCGCGCGCATCGTCGTCCTGGTACAGGAAGATGATGTCCAGGTCCGAGGCGTAGCCCAACTCCTTTCCGCCGAGTTTGCCGTAGGCGATGACGGCGAAGCGCGGCGCGTCGCGATGGCGGTTCTGGAGCTGTGCCCAGCACAGCTCCAGCGTGATCGTCAGCATCAGGTCGGCCAGCGCCGACAGGTGGTCCGCAAGCACCTCCACCGTGAGCTGTCCCGCCAGGTCCTGCGCCAGCAGGCGGAACACCTGGGCGTGGTGCGCCTCTCGCAGCACATCAATCTGCCGCTCGGCATCGCCCTCATGGCGCGCGAGCAGCGCGCGCAGGTAAGCGGCGAATTCCTTCCAGTCCGGCGCCGCGTAGAGCGTGCGCGCGTCGAGCAGCTCGTCCAGCAGCAGCGGGTGGCGCGTGACATAGGCGGCAGCCCAGCCCGATGCGGACAGGAGCTGCACCACCTTTTCCAGCGCCTGCGGATATTCGTAGAGCAGCGCCAGATAGGAGCTGCGCCGGCTGATTGCTTCGAGCAGATCCAGGGTGCGCGCGAGCGCCGCTTCGGGTGCGCCGGCCATGCCCGCGAGCTCGATCACGCGCGGCAGCAGGGCGTCGTAGCGCTCGCGGCTAGTCTCGGGCAACTGCGCATAGCGCGGCGACGCGCGCGCAGCGGCGAGGCGCGCGAGCGCGTCGTCGGCATTGGAGAAACCCAATGCGCGCAGCTGCGCCTCGGCTGCATGCGCATCGAGTTTTCCGTTCCACAGCGGCGCGCACGCGTGCTCGTCCTGCGCCGGTGCGGCGAACACGTCGTCGAAATGGCGCGACACCCGCTCGCGGTGCGCATCCAGCCGGCGCATGAATTCTGCATAGTCGTCAAAGCCCATGGCCGCGGCGATCAGCGCCTGGTCGTCGCCGCCAGTGGGCAGATCGTGGGTCTGCGCGTCGTCCAGGTATTGCAGGCGATGCTCGACCCGGCGCAGGAAATCGTAGGCCGCGTGCAGTTCGGCCACCGCCTCTGCGGACAGCAGTCCCTTCTTCTGCAATAGTGCCAGCACTTCCAGCGTGGGGCGGGCCTGCAATTTGGCATCGCGCCCGCCGCGTATCAACTGGAACGCCTGAGCGATGAATTCGATTTCGCGTATGCCGCCCGGGCCGAGTTTGACGTGTCCGACGAGATCGCGCCGCGCCACCTCGGCGCGGATTTGCGCATGCAGCGAGCGCATCGCCGCAAACGCACCGAAGTCGAGGTATTTGCGGAACACGAAAGGCCGCACGACCGCGGCGAGGGCCCGTGCTGGCTCGCCTTCTTCGGCCGCGGCGCCGCGCCCCGCGACAACGCCGGCGTTGCCACCCGCAGCAAGAACGTTGGAGTCCGCGGCGCCTTCGGCAACGCTTGCGCTGCCGCTCGTAGCAAGAACGCTGGAGTCGCCGCTCGCGGCGACGACGCGCGCCTTGATCCAGGCGTAGCGCTCCCATTCGCGCCCCTCGGCGATGAAGTAGTTTTCCAGCGCGTCGAAGCTGCAGACGAGCGGCCCCGAATCGCCGTTGGGGCGCAAGCGCATGTCGACGCGGAATACCTGGCCGTCCTCGGTGATGTCGGCGAGCGCGTTGATCAGCCGGCGTCCGAGGCGAATGAAATATTCATGATTGGACAGCCGCCGCGGTCCGGAACCGCTTGATGGGGCGCCCGCGCTCAATGCGGTATCGCCTTCCTCCGGATAGACGAAGATCAGATCGATGTCGGAAGAGACGTTGAGCTCGCGTCCGCCCAGCTTGCCCATGCCGACCACCAGCAGCTCCTGTCGCCCGCCCTCTGCCGTCGGCGTGCCGTGCTGCGCTTCGAGCCATGGTCCGAGGTATTCGAGCGCATAGGCGAGGCTGAGTTCGGCCAGGTCGCTCATGCTGGCCATCACTTCGGCGAGCGGCGCGCGTCCGCTGAGGTCGCGCAGCAGAACCCGCAGCATGACCTGCTGGCGCAGTTGCCGCAGCGCGCGTTTGAGTTCGTCTTCGTCGCCCGGCGTCTCGCGCGCAAGGCAGGCGCGCATGGCGGCGGCGTCGAAAGGCTCGTCGATCGAGGCTAGCGCCGCCTGGAACAATTCCGGCCGCGCCTGCGCCAGGCGTTGGGCATAGCGCGAATATGTCAGCGCGGCTTCCAAAGGAATACCCTTAGCCGGCGGCATTGGGAGAGGTTTTGCAGGTAAAATAATGCATTAAATTGTCTGCTTTTTTTCAGCGCGCGCGTTCATTGTAGGGCTTTCGCCGAAATGCGCTCAACCAGCATGGGAAATCTGCCTCCGGATGGCGCGATCCGACCAAACCGAAACTAGCTCTACCCCGCCGGAAGAGGAGGATTTCTCGCCGCTGGCGGAGCTCGGCGTCGCGCCGCAGCGACGCGGGCCGGTGCGCCGGCTGCTGCATTTCGTCGGCTATGTCCTGCTGATCGGCTATTTCGGCTTTGCGGCGGTACTGCTGGCGCTGCGCTTCTGGATTCTGCCGTACGTCGAGGCTCATCCGGCGCTTATCGCCCAGGCGATTTCGCGCAATATCGGCCAGCGTGTCAGCATCGGCAGCGTCGATTCCGGCTGGCAGCGCCTGCGCCCCTACCTCGCCCTGACCGAGCTGCGCCTGTACGACAGGGACGGCCAAATCGCCTTGTCGCTGCCCTCGGTGTCCTGCACCGTGTCTTGGGAATCGCTTGCGTTCGGCAGCTTGCGCTTCTATTCCCTTTCCCTGGACAAGCCCAATCTGAACATTCGGCGGGACCAGACGGGGGCGCTTTATGTCGCCGGCGTCAAGCTCAATGCCGAGGCCGCGGGAGCGGGTTTTTCCGAATGGCTGGTGGAGCAGCGCGAAGTGGACATCCGCGACGCCCGGGTGAGCTGGGACGATCAGCTGCGCCATGCGCCTCCCCTGATGCTGTCCAAGGTGAATTTCATCATGCGCAACCGCGGCAGCCATCATCGGTTTGCACTGCGCGCGCAGCCGCCGCGGGAAATCGCCGCCGCACTCGACTTGCGCGGCGACTTGCGCGGCAGGACGTTCCAGCAGCTGCAGGCTTGGAATGGCCAACTCTATGCCGAACTGGCCGACGTCGACCTCGCGGCCTGGCGCGCATGGATCGACTATCCGGTGGACATCCAGAGCGGGCGCGGCGGCTTGAGGCTGTGGCTGAGCTTTGCCGACAAACGCCCGGTGGCGGCCACTGCCGACGTCGCGGTGGGCGGCCTCAGCACGCGCCTCGCGCCGGAGTTGCCCGTGCTGGCGATGCGCTTGATGCAAGGGCGGCTGTCGGCCAAGCGGGACGGCGCCGGCTATGAAATCGCCGGCAATCATGTGGCGCTGGAACTGCAAACCGGCGTGACGCTGCCGCCGGCGCAGTTTGCGCTGAAGTGGCGCCCCGGTGACGCGAAGGGTGCCGAGCAGGGCGAGTTGCAGGTCGATGCGCTGGCGCTGCAGCCGCTGGCGCTGTTGGGCGGGTACCTGCCCCTGCCGCAGGAGCTGCGCAAATTCCTGGCCGACGCCGCGCCCGAGGGCAGCGTCTCGGACATGGCCTTCACTTGGCAGGGTCCGCTGCAGAATCCGCAGCACTACAGCGCGCGCGGGCATTTCGACCGTCTGGGCATGCGCGCCTACGCCGGCCTGCCCGGATTCTCGGGAATCAGCGGCAACATAGACGGCAACGAGACGGGCGGCAGCGTGTCGATCAACGCGAGCAATGCGCAACTGGATATGCCGCAGGTCTTTGCCGGGGCGGCGCCCAGTTTCGACAGCTTTACCGGACAGCTGGCGTGGAGTCATGTGCGCGGCGCTCTGCAGCTCAAGCTGTCCAATATCGCCTTCGCCAACGCGGATCTGGCAGGAACGGCGTTTGGCAAGTACGTCACCGCGCCGGAGGGGCCCGGGACAATCGATCTTACGGCGCGCCTGAACCGCGCCGACGCGCGTCATGTGGCGCGCTATATCCCGTTCCTGGACAAGGATGCCTTCGATTGGCTGGACGGCGCCTTGCTTGCCGGGAGCTCGAACGACCTCAGCCTGCGACTCAAAGGCAATCTCAAGGATTTTCCTTTCCAGAGCCAGAAGGAAGGAACGTTCCAGATCGCGGGCCGGGTGAGCGGCGGACGCTTGCGCTACGCTCCTGGCTGGCCGACGATAGACGGCATCGACGCAAATCTGCGTTTCGACGGCCGACGCATGGAAGTGACGAGCAAGAAGGCGAACATACTCGGCACAAAGGTGAGCGCTGCGCACGTCGTTCTGGCGGACCTGTTCGGGCACGACCGGATACTCAAGGTCGACGGCGAGGTCGAAGGTCCGACCGCCGAATTCCTGAAGTTCGTTGCGCAGAGCCCCGTGAACAAGATGATCGGCGGCATCACTGCAAACATGGGCGCGGTGGGCGATGGCAAGCTGCAACTCAAGCTGGACCTTCCGCTGGCACATCTGGCCGACGCCAAGGTCGCAGGCAATTACCAGCTGATCGGCAATCGCGTAAGCATCGATGCCGACTGGCCGCCGGTGTCGCAGGTGAGCGGGCGGCTCGAATTTACCGACCGCAGCGTGAACATGCGCGCGGTCAAGGCGCAGTTTCTGGGTGGTCCGGTAGTGGTCGGCATTGCGACCCGGCCCGACGGCGACGTCGCCGTCGATGCGCATGGCACGCTCGATGTGGCCGCGCTACGGTCAGCGCTGGAGCAACCGCTGTTGCGGCGGTTGAGCGGGACCACCGCCTGGAGTTCGAGCATGCATTTCGGCAAGCGCGGCGCCAGCATCCTGGTCGAATCCGGTCTGCAGGGAGTCGTTTCGACGCTGCCGGCACCGCTCGCCAAAGCAAGTGCCGATCGGCTGCCCCTGCGTTTCGAGTACACGGCCAGCACTGAGGAGCGCAGCGGCGGCTGGAGCGGGTCGCCGTCGACGGATCGCACGACCCTGGATCTGGGCAATATAGTGCGCGCGGAAGTGCAACGCCGTCGCGACGACGGGAAAATGGTCATCGAGCGCGGCGCTATCGGCCTCAACGAGGCGCCCAGGCTGCCCGAAACGGGCTTGGTGTTGAACGGCAAGGCGGCCGAACTCGACCTGGATGAGTGGCTGAGCGCGCTCGCGGGGTCGGGCGGGTCGCGGTTGCCCTTGTCTTTGCTCAACCTCAAGGTGGGCGCGCTGGATGTGTACGGCAAACGCATCCACGATGTTTCCCTGCGGGCCGGTTTCAAGGGCAGCGACTGGCTCGCAAGCATCGATGCGCGCGAGCTCGCCGGAAATGTGTACTGGCGCTCCCAGGGCAAGGGACGGGTAAGCGCGCAGCTGACGCATTTCACCTTTCCCGAGCCGACGCCCGGCAAAGCGGAAAATACGGCGCCGACGACGGAATTGCCCGGACTCGACATCGTCGCCGACAATCTGATCGTAGACGGCAAAAAGCTCGGGCGGCTGGAGCTGACGGCGGCGAACCAAGGACTGGACTGGCGCATAGACCGGTTGACGCTGACGACGCCGGAGGCCAGCCTGAGCGCCGACGGGCTGTGGCAGGGCGTCGCCGCGCAACAGCGCACCAGCGTGAACCTGAAGCTCGAAGTTCGCGACGTGGGAGAATATTTGGCGCGCCTGGGCTATCCGGGGACCGTGCAGCGCGGCAGCGCCACGCTGCAGGGCAAGCTCTCCTGGGCCGGAGGTCCGCAATCCATCGATTATCCGACGCTTACCGGGAATCTGTCGCTGACTGCGGAAAAAGGGCAATTTCTCAAGATCAAGCCCGGGATAAGCAAGTTGTTGGGGATACTCAGTCTGCAGGCGCTGCCGCGCCGCATCACCCTCGATTTCCGCGATATTTTCAGCGAAGGTTTCGCCTTTGATACCATGAGCGGCACGGGCACGGTGGCGAAAGGCGTATTGCATATGCAGAGCTTCGTCATGCAGGGGCCTTCCGCGCACGTGGCGATGTCCGGCGACATCGACCTTGCCCGGGAAACGCAGGCGCTCAAGGTGCGCGTGGTGCCCAGCGTGGGCGACAGCCTGGCGGTGGCTGGGGGGCTGATGCTCGCCAGTCCGATTGCGGGGGTTGCGTCATTTTTGGCGCAGCGGCTGCTCAAGGACCCCTTGGGACAGGCTTTAGCCTATGAATATTCGGTTACCGGCACTTGGGCTGATCCCAAGGTGGAGAAGCTGGCGCGCGAAACTCCGGCTGGCAGCACGCATGCGCCGGCCGGCAGCGCGAACGAATTCGAGTGAGTACCACGTGCGGGCAGGCCGCGGCAGTGGCCGGCGCTGCGCGCAATCGAGCAAACGGGAGGACGGGCATTCATGGCTGAGGGAAAGTTCAAGGTTGCGGCGGTGCAGATGGTGTCCGAGCCCGAGGTGCAGGCGAATCTGGTGGCCGCAGGCGAGCTGATCGCGCAAGCCGCGGCCGAGGGTGCGCGGCTGGTGGCTCTGCCGGAGTATTTCTGCCTCCTCGGCCGGCGCGACCGCGACAAGGTGGATGTGCGCGAAGACTACGGACGCGGGCCGATACAGGATTTTCTCGCCGAGACCGCGGCGAAGAACAAGGTGTGGCTGGTCGGCGGCTCGGCGCCGCTCGCCTGTGCCGATCCGGACAAGGTGCGCAACACCTGTCTGGTGTTCGACGATGCCGGCCGGCGCGTAGCGCGCTACGACAAGATTCACCTGTTCGGTTTCGACCTGGGGACGGAGCGCTTCCAGGAATCGCGCAGCATAGAGCCGGGCAGCGAAGTTGTGACGCTGGATACGCCGTTCGCGCGGCTCGGTCTGTCGATCTGCTACGACCTGCGTTTTCCCGAGATGTACCGCAAGATGGGCGCGGTGGACCTCATTCTCGTACCGTCTTCGTTCACCGCCACCACGGGCAAGGCACACTGGGAGATGCTGTTGCGCGCGCGCGCGGTCGAGAACCAGGCCTACGTGCTCGCGCCGGCGCAAGGGGGGCACCACAAGAACGGCCGCGACACCTGGGGGCACAGCATGCTCATCGACCCCTGGGGCAAGGTGCTTGCTGTCCTCGAGAGCGGACCGGGCGTGGTCACCGCCGAAGTCGATCACGCCGAAATCGCGCGCGTGCGCCGGATGTTGCCGGCGCTCACCCACAGGGTAATGTAGCGCCCCGGCCGATACCCGTCGCAAAGGGCAGCCTGCAACGCCCGATCACGACGACTGACTATCGGCGGAGGCAGCCCCGCACTTTCAGCAGAGCTAGCGGTAGGCCTCGGCGCACTTGATGATCGCGGCGTCCGTGGGAAACGCAAGGCAGGCTCTCGCATCCGCGCCGTGCTTCGATCCGCTGTGTCTGACGGCAAGCTTCTTGGCCGGCTTGACCTTGAGCTGGCTGATCAGCTTCCCGGCATTGGTCGAAGCGGACTTGGCCTCTTCGACGAGCGCGTCGTGGACCAGGCCGTAGAACCATTTGCTGTTCGCGTTTTCGTATATCCGGGCATATTTCTCCAGTTCGGCGTCGCTTGCGCCGTCGAAACTGAAGGCAAGGTTGAGCAGGGTCGCATCGCGTATTTGGCCGACCGATGCGGCGCGCCGTTGCTCGATCGCCTGGGCTGCCGATCCGGTCTTGCCCTGGTCCTCGCCGACGATGCCCATGACGATCGCCTGCATGGAAGCGGTCGCGACGTCGACCGCAGTTTCGCTCGCCCTGCTCGCGGCATCGATACGCTTGATCAGCGCCGCGCGCTCGGGCGCAGGCGGCTTCGCGGACGCGCTGCGCTTGAACGCGGCGAATTCTTCGGCCGAGTGCGAAGCATGCTCCATTGCGACCATGGTCCTGGCCGGCAGCGTCGAAAATTCCTTGAGCAGTGCCTGCAGGCGCCGCTGATCGAAATTATTCGTCAGCGCGGCGTCGACGCGGCTATTGAAGCCTTCCGCGGTGAACGATTTGGCCACCGCGTCTTCGATTCCCTTGGCCAGCGCCGGCGTCGCTTTCAGTTGCTGTTCGTCGTATTGCCTGACACCCGCCAGCATGCGCCCGGGCAACTGGTCCAGTTCATGTTTCAGGCCCGTGGCGGCCAGGACTTCCCCGATAAGCTTGGCGCGCGCCTCGGCGGTGAGCGGCGCGGGTTTCACCGGCACGCGCGGTTTTGCCTTCGTTACCGCATGCGGCTTGCGCAGCGGCGGAGGCGGCGCAGCGTTCTCCGCAAAGCGCTGCCAGCCGAACCATGCCGCCGCGGCCACGACGACCACCAAGAGCACAATGGTCGGAAGCTGCTTTTTGCTGAGCTTAAGCTTGGGAGGAGCAAGCTTGGGAAGCGTGAGCGCCATTTCGGACTCCCTTTATTGCGGTTATTGCCCTGGAACGGTTGCCGTTACCCGACCCCAAGGCTTTTCTGCAGGCTATTGTAAGGCAAATGATCGGATTGCAGAACCTTGGCACGCAGCACGATTGCTCACAAACAGGCGCAGGCGGCTACCGCAGTCTTCCCCCTGGCGCCGGCGGTCGCATGGTTCACGCACGGCGTCCGTAAGACGAATGGCACTTTGTCAAGCAAACCGAATGGTGAAATTCGCATTGTCGTGGGAGCGAGCCCGCTCCCACCAGACAGTGGAAGGCCCGGCGGCCAGGCCGTGGGCGGCCTTGAAGGTCGCGTCGTCCACGGCGCACGGCGCGTCCTTAATCGTCGCCAAAATTCCCCAAACCGGCGAACAGGCCAGGCTCGCCGAAAGCTTCTTCGATCAGGCGTCAGTCCGCTTGTCTATAGCGAGCTTGAGTTTGGCCAATACTTCATTCATCGACAGCACCTGCGCGAAAAGGAAGCCGAGGGCCGTGAGTGTTGCCTGTTGGAGCTGCGCTGCCGTCATGTCTCCCATGGGTGCCGCCGCGGTGGCATCGCTGACAAAGAAGACCCTGAAGTCCCGCACCATGGCCTCTCTTGCCGTCGTTTCGCAGCAGACGTTGGTGGCGATGCCGGAGATGATGATCGAATCGATTCCCCGACTTCGCAGAATCAGTTCCAGGTCGGTACCGTGGAAGGCGCCAAACCGTGGCTTCTCGAGGATCAGGTCGTCGGGGTGAACGACCAGGCGTGGATGCAGTGCCGCGCTCTTGCTTCCTTTGTCCAGCATCCCGGCCTTCGCAGGGGGCGACGTTTCCGCCAAGACTCCGAGATTGGAGCCATCCGGGCGAAGGGCAAACGCCGTGTGAATGACTTGAACCTTTGCGCGGCGGCACGCTGCTGCCAAGGTGTTGATTCGGTCCAGTACGACAATTCCTTCCGGTGCCGCGATCGGGGAGTCCTCGACAAAGCAGTTCTGCATATCTACGTTCACCAAGGCCGTCTTGGCAGGGTCGAGCGTGAAGTCATGCATTTCAAGTATCTCCGTCGGTTGCTTGCTGGCTCTGCCGCCTAGGGCTCCGCCTCAGGGATGCGCCGCGTGCGGCGCGCCCCCTGCACGCGCTAGTTCGGCCGCGAATATGGACATCAATGGAAGACGATACCGCCGTCGATGACTTGTGTCTGCCCGGTAATCGAGTCGGCTTGACAAAACAACAGGACCTGGCGGGCGACATCCTCAAGGCTGGTGGTGCGCTTCAGGGCAGCCCGTTCCTTGAGAGCGGCGACTGCTTCGGGACGCACGCGCGAAGACATGCGGGTCCCCTCTATCAGGCCGGGCGCCACGCAGTTCACGGCAACATTCGGTGCGAGCGCGACGGCCAGGCATTTGGTGAGATGGATGAGGCCCGCTTTCGACACCGCCAGCGCAATGCTGCTCCCCAGCGGAGCCAAGCCGGGAAATCCCGAGATATTGACGACTCGACCATAGTCCTGCTGTTTCAATTGCGGCGCTGCGGCACGGGTCATCAGAAACGGCCCGCGCAGGTTCGTGTCCAGGAGCAGATCCCAGAGTTCGGGTGTAAGTCCCTCGAGATCTTGGAACGGCACCGGCCGGTTGACGCCGGCGTTGTTGACGAGAATATCGAGGCGGCCGAGGGAGGCAATGGTGGCCTTCACCGCGTCTTCGCAGGACTTGGGGTCGTTCTGGTCGAGATGAACGAGGAGTGCCTTTCTGCCTTTCGCCTCGATCTCCCGGCACACTTCAGCACCTTCGTCCTGATGGCCATGATAAGCCACGGCGACGTGCACTCCCGCGGTGGCGAGTGCGCGGGAGATGACAGCGCCAAGTCCACCGGCGGCGCCTGTGACCAACGCTACCCGATCAGTCAGATTCATCGGCAATTGCTCCTTGATTTCATGAAACGGTATCCCGGGTTTCCGGCGGCCGGCTACGCGGCCCAACGTAGAGCCAACGGGTGCCAGGAAGCAAGCGAAGCTTGCTGAACGGTGTACCTGTTGAGCGCCTTGACGGGCGACATGCTCACTGACGCTCCCATGGCTCAACCTCACCTGGATGTACCTTAAACATAGGATGTGGTTCCGGTGCTGCTGTATTTCGCCACCTCTGATGCAGCGCAGGGTTACGCACCTTCAGTTTTGTTAGAAGGTGCTTCCACTCGTGCGCCATCTGGCCGGAAGTAACGGTGAGGGATACTAGCTTTCGGGCCGGCTTGATTTTGCTTTTATCAAAGGAATAGCCCCGCGCCTTTGCCTCCGCATGAATGCCATTCAAATACAGGGAAATGGCTGTAAGCGGCGCCGTATGATTTTTGAAGCGGTCCAATTGCGGATGGTTGCGATAGCCACGTGTTTCCCCGCGCAGAACAGCCTGCGCCAGCAGTGACTCCCGCCACAGCGCGGCCAACCCTTGGGGATCAAGATGCTTGGGATGTATCGACCAGAGACGCATGTCTTCTATTACGCCCAACGTCAGAACTGTGCGGCGCCGATAGGCGTCCGCACCAACGAATAGCTAGCCGACAAACTTGTCGTATTCACTGTGCGTCCCGATCCAGAACCAATGAACGCCATCCGGGACAGACAGGCCGAGCGCGCGGTAGTAGAGGCCAACCCGGATGCTGTGATATTGACCGTTTCCAACGGTCTTGAAATGTAGCGATGGGTGCGCCGAATCAGCCTTCAGCTGAGCGTAGTTCCGGCGTGCAAGCGCTTGAACGTCAGCCGGCAGCGCATCAAAACACCGCCAAAAGCGCTTTGACGCTGTGTGTTTCAAAGCTCTCGCGTCGGTCCAGTGCGATAGTCGGCGAGCGCCTCCGCAGCCAGTCCGTCAAGCTTGCCGGAGGCGGCATCTTGCTCGATTTGCCTGTCCCACGCGGCGGCATCGAACTCGGCGAACCAGCGCCGGAACTCAGCTAACTCCGAAGGGGGAAGTGATTCCACGGCTTTCTCAATTGACTTTACGTTTCCCATGCTTCAACTCCAATTGGGATGCAACAGTATTAAGTATGTGACAAGTCGGTGCCTAAGCGCAATTTCGGCGGCTAACGTGGAAGGGAGGGGCGGCCAGAGCGCGAAGCGCTGAGGGTACCTGCAAGCGCAGCGTTTCCTTCAGCGGCGCGCTGCTGAAGGCGCGTCCGCTGGAAGGGATGGTTGGGCATCAGCGACACGGATATACCACTTCGGCTTTATGCGGCCGAAGTCGGTTCGGGTCTGTTGCCGGAGACCTTTCCTTGAGTCCAAGACGTAAGTCCGTCCGTTCTCTCGGACGAACACTACCCAATGCCAGAAGGGTTGCCCTTTCTCAAGATGCCATTTGATCGACAGCAGCGCGAGATTAGGAAGCTCGTCCCAGGAATGGAACGGCAATTCGGTGGAACTTGCGCTCAGACCAAAGTGATGAAGCAGTTTGCGCACATGCGCAGTCTCCGACCAGAGCTTTTGGTCGCTCGCGAAGATACCGAGCGAGTTGGCCGCGGATTTCGCGCGCGAATACGAAACGCCCGCCATCGCTGCGACACTTGCGATACCGCAGCCTGTGGGCTCAAGTTGAATCACTGGCTTCATTCTGATGCCCAAGGTCCAATAATCTGCCCAAAAAAGCAATTAAACTTCGCGCCCCATCCTACACTCTGCCCGAAACGCTTGCAAAAACATCGGCCTAGGTGTGCTGTATAAAAGCAGAGGTCATGATAGGTCGGCTGCGATGAGCCAAGATGCTGTTATTAAAGGAATTGAGAGCCCGGTATTGCGCCCTGCGCGTGGTTGACGGATCAGGTAGAGCATGCAATTCGGTGTGTGCATTATGCGTATCGCGTGCCTGCAGAGCCGGCGGCAGGTCTTTGATGCGCCGGGGCCAAACTTCGCATGGGGCCGGCTGTCCAAGGGCGTAGAATGCGCACTCTTGCCAGGCAACCGATGAGCCCCATGCAGACTTCCACCGCTACCCCCGTTCAGTCGCAGCTCTTTTCCACCGCCGAATCCTGCCTCCTCGCCCCTTACGACCTCGGCGCGGGCAAGCTCGAACGCGTGTTCGGCTCGATCATGGCGCCGCGCATCGACTACGCGGACCTGTACTTCCAGTACGTGCGCTCCGAGGGCTGGAGCCTGGAGGAGGGGATCGTCAAATCGGGGACGTTCAACATCGAGCAGGGCGTGGGCGTGCGCGCCATCTCCGGCGAGAAGACCGCTTTCGCCTTTTCCGACGACATCAGCCTGATTGCGCTGGAAGACGCGGCCAAGGCCACGCGCGCGATCGGCGCCAGCGGGCAGTCGGGCCGCGTGCGGGCGCACGGACGCGGCGCGGTCGCGCGGCGCGGCGCCGGGCGCGAGCTGTATCGCCCGGCCGATCCGCTCGCCTCGCTTGCGGATGCGGAGAAGGTGCGCCTCCTCGAGCGGCTCGAAGCGCATGCGCGCGCGCTCGATCCGCGCGTGGTGCAGGTGATGGCGGGGCTGGCGGGCGAATACGAGGTGGTGCTGGTGGCGCGCTCCGACGGCTTGATGGCGGCCGACGTGCGCCCGCTGGTGCGCGTCTCGCTCACCGTGATCGTGGAACAAGACGGTAGGCGCGAGCAGGGCCACGCCGGCGGCGGCGGGCGCTTCGACTATGCCTATTTCGACGATGCGCGCCTGCGCGAGTTCGCCGGGATGGCGGTGGATCAGGCGCTGGTGAATCTGCGTGCGCGGCCGGCGCCGGCGGGCAGCATGACGGTGGTGCTCGGACCGGGCTGGCCCGGGATACTCCTGCACGAGGCGATCGGCCATGGCCTGGAGGGCGATTTCAACCGCAAGGGCAGTTCGGCCTTCTCCGGCCGCGTCGGCGAGCGCGTCGCGGCCA
>Ga0307375_10001604_pt1 | contig 24451 bp, 25 predicted proteins | sample TR1MG_FD_202531 | JGI IMG/M metagenome (GOLD analysis project Ga0307375, IMG submission 202531) | Soil microbial communities from Risofladan, Vaasa, Finland - TR-1 | ecosystem: Environmental > Terrestrial > Soil > Coastal area > Acid sulfate soil | place: Finland: Risofladan, Vaasa | collected...
CTCCGGGCCTACCGCGTGTTGGGTTTCAAGGACTTTGGTCGAATTGACACGATATTGACCGAGGAAGGGCCGTTCTTGTTGGAGGGGAACACGTTCGCGGGGCTGATGTGCACGCCCAAGGAAAAACCTCACAGCTATATCGGCTTTATGGCCCGCGCGGAAGGAAAGGACGGCAAGGATCTGCTGGATGAGATCATTCAGAGCGCTGTCAAGAGACTCAGTCTGAGGACTAGAGATTGTGATGCCAGCACCTCCCATAGAGATAGAACTCGACAGACTGGCACATAATGCCACCAAGCTGACGACGTTATACGGCTCCAAGGGGATCTGCGTCACCGCCGTCACAAAAGCGGTCTGTGGCTGCCCCAGGGTTGCGAGCGCTTTGCCCAATAGTGGTACTCGCTCCTTTGGTGATTCACGCATGGCCAATATCCAAAAGAAACAAGAGGCCGGGCTAGACGCGCAATTCATGCTCATACGCTGCCCTGTGCCCAGCGAGGTCGAGCGAGTGGTCGAGCTTGCTCACGTAAGCCTCAATACCGAAATCTCCCCCCGCTGGTGGAGCCTTTTGGGGAGCAAGCAACCGGGCAAAGCAAGGCCAGCCTATTCGGGACCGTGATTGGGCAGGGATGGTACTCCTTGCAGCTGGAGACTGAGGCTGTACTGGCGAGATGCCAAGGGAGCAAAGAGCATGGCAACGAATAGAGCAGAAGCTGAGTGGGAGCGCATATTCGCGGCGGTAAAGGACGCCGAGGAAAAGAGGCCCCTGCCCTCCGCTTGGATCTGGTCTGTGGCCGTCCAGGAGCTGGAGAAAGACTATCTGCCGGATGCTGAGCTTTGGGCTGAGATGGTCGAGGCGTTCGATGAAGGGCTGGCGGAATCCGCGAGTCGCTCGGAGCTCTGGCTCGCGGCCAAACTCGTAGAGGTGACGAAGATGGGCAATATGTACGTTGAAGGTAGTATGCAGACTGCCCGGGAGGTTCACGACATGGGGCTGCCTGTCGAGAAGAAGTGGGCAACCGTAGGGGATGACTGGGTGAGCGATGGTTGCAGGGCGAATGCAGCGGTTGGCTGGATTCCGCTCAATGACCCGTTCCCAAGTGGCCACATGCAGCCGATGAGGTTCCCTGGTTGTAGATGTGACGTATATCATCGGAGGGCAAGGAGATAACGGCCAAGAAGAAGCCATGCCCCAGCAGCAAGATCAGATCGGGCGGCAAGGGCCGTGGCCTAGGGCGTGGAGAACACAACAGAAGGAAGTACAGAGCATGTCAAAGAAAGGCATTCGGGGAGAAGCACACTGGGTCGGTGACTATTCTGTGAGAGGATCAGAGAGATGTCGTGGCACCAGGGCTAGTGCCCTGGGCAGCACGGGGCCGCAGGTTGTGGGTTCGGTGTTGATGGTATTCTGGTCGATGTTGCAGCGGCCCAGGCGTATTGGATGCCCCGCTCCGAGAGCCAGGCGCGGAGCCCTCGCTGCCCCCCATGCGGTGCCCTTGAGGCTCGCATGGTGGTTCGTCCTTTCCGTTGAGCAGTATATCAACCAGCGCTGCGACGAACTGGTCGAGATACTGGCCGTCTAGCTCAGCCTGCAGATGAGTCTCCATCATGTCACCGCCTGATGTCAGCATAGCAGCCTTTGTAGACGTTGTCAAATGCTGACATTCGGGCTACAATTGGTGACGTCAGTGGCCGTGACATGGAGGCGGCCTCAGTTGGGGATGAAGGTGGGTGAGCTATGGACGGACAGCAGGAGATCAGTCGACTCAGCCGGGAGGCGATGGACCTCGGAGAGTTCCTCACGCGGGCATGCCACTTGCGCGGGAAGGCGCTGACCACGGCGAGTGTAGAGGCTGGATTGTCGAGGAATGGGTTTAGCTCCTACCTGCGAGGGCGTCGGCGGCCCAGTGCGGACTCCGCGTACAAGATGGCGCGGTACTTTGGGGTGTCGCAGGCCAGCATCATGAAGCTGGCTGGTCTCCAAGTGGCGGAGTTGGACGAAGAACTTCTCAAGGGTGTCGACGCACTCGCGCACGACATGGTGCGCGCGCTCACGGCCGAGGAGCTGAACGAGTGGTTGCAGTTTGGGGAGTTTCTGTTGCTGCGGAGGTGGAGGCGCCAGAGAATGGACACGAGTGGGGAGGATGCTAAGTGAGTGGTGTTGCCCTGATCTACATCCGAAAGTCTGTAGTCCGCTACGAGCAGGACCAGGCCAGCCCTGAGCGCCAGCTGGACAACTGCATGCGCGTCTGCGAGGAGAAGGGCTGGAGCTACGAGGTATTCCAGGACGCCGAGGGCCACCGTTCCGGACGGTCCGAGAAGCACCGGCCAGAGTGGCGCCGCCTCAAGGCGCAGCTCAGCCGACCCGAGGTCGTGGCCGTCGTAGTGAGCTCGCTGGACAGGGCGTCTCGCTCTCCCAGGGACTGCTTCAACTTCGTCGACCTGCTGAAAAAGCACACCGTCGAGCTGGTCAGCGTCAAGGAGAGATTCGACACGACGACCGCCATAGGCAAGGCGTTCCTGGCCATGCTCATGGTGGTCGCGTCTCTGGAGTCCGATCTCGCCAGTGAGAGGGTCCGCGACAGCATACGACACCGACGCACCAAGGCATCCACGTCGGCATTGCACCCTTCGGATACAAGCGCCAGGACGGCCGACTCGTGGTCAATGACGACGCCCGCGTGGTGCAGCTCCTGATGCGGCTGTACTCCACCGGCCGCCACAGCTACACCCAGCTGGCCATGGACCTCAACCGGCAGGGGTATCGCTTCCGAGCCCGGAACGGAACCAAGCCATTCTCCAAGGAGTCCATGCGCGGCGTGCTCAAGAATACGCGGCTCTACGCCGGTCAGCTCCCCGTCGGACGCCAGACACAAGGAACCTATCCCGAGATCTATGACGGCGAGCACGAGCCGATCATCGACGAAGACCTGGCCGCCCGCGTGGAGGAAGTCAGACGCAAGAGGACCAAGGGATCGAGTCGGGGCCCCTCCAGGGTGTACCTCTTGACCGGGATCGGGTATTGTCACGAGTGCGGAGCGCGACTCTGGGGCAGACGCCGCGGCGAGCGTGACGCTACCACATATCGCCATAGCGGACCAGCTTGCCAGCCGTGGCGTGGCTCCTTCGACGCCGAGGACCTCGAGACCCAGGCGGTGGCTCTGCTCAACGGTCTCGCCCTTCCCACTCAGCTGCAGGATATGGTCACGGAACAGGTCAAGAAACAAATCGAGACAGAACCTCGGAACACCGAGATCCTTGCGATGCTAAAGACAAAGCGGGCGCGGCTGATGCGCTTGAAGGAGATGCGCCTCGAAGGGGAAGTCGACAGGGAGGAGTATCTCAAGCGCAAGGCAGAGATCACAGCCCATATAGAGCACCTGGAGTCACAGCTGGGACCTGGCTCATACGAACCCGACACTGCGCTGCAGCGCGTCACCGACCTGGGCCGTCTCGTCGCGGAATGTTCTCCATCACAGCGCCGGGCGGGTCTGCGCTCGGTATTCGAGAGGCTCGAGGTGAGCGTCCAATCCGGGGAAATCGTGAAGGTGGTCCCTAAACCATGGTTCCGCGTGTTCTTCGGTGACCTGGTAGAAGAATGGGAGTGAGCGCTCCTGGAGGGATTCGAACCCCCGCTCTCACAGATTCGAAGTCCGCGGCTCTGTTGTTGCGGGCATTCCGCCCCTACAGAAAAGGGCCGTCCTGCAAGAGGACAGCCCTTTCAGTATCCCGTTATGTTCAGTCGTCTACTCTCTCGCCCTCCCGCGCAGGGCATGCCCTGAACAAACTCTGAGAGTAGCATACCCAGCTAGTCCGGCGAGACCGCTGCCCAGAAGCAGGATAGAGCCTGGTTCGGGTACGAACTCCTCTTCCACGCACGGTTCAACTGATAGGGCTCCCCAAGCGACGCGGACACATTCCTTGCCGACAAGATCGATCTTCACCAGGTTCGCGCCCTTGTGGAGCGAGGCCTCAGGCACTTCGAAAAGCGCCTCGAACCAGGACTCTCCGGTGCTCACCAAGTTGCCTAGCAAGTCGCCGTCGAGGAACACCTGATGTGTGTCAAACTGCAGGTCTTCAACCATGAGTGCCAGTTCTCCTGGGGAGCAGATCTCTGCATCCACAGTGATGTTGAACTCGATAGGCTCGCGATCATCGCCTTGGCACACGCTCACCGGATACATGTCATGGTCCGCGCCGCCCGTACCGCCGTTGTCCTCGTTGTCCTCACTGGTGACGTACAAGCCCTCCACCGCCGTTGGGGGCTCTGGAGGCGGCTCGATGGACAAAGGCTTGGCCAACAGTGAGCCAACCAGAAGCAGCGACATGCTCACACCTAGCAATAAGCCTCCTACCCAATGCCTCTTCATCGCCTCTCCCTCCTTTTCTCGTACAATGAGTCCAATCCTATTGCTCAGATTATAGCACAATTCTGAATTCGTGTCAACCCCTACGGCACACTCCTGAGCTGCGTTGCAGGCAGCGCGCCTCGATGCTACAGTCCTCTTGAGGCCCCGCGAGGAGATTCTAAGGTTGCTGCAACCTTCTGATACATCCAGCTCCTGAACGGCGGGGACTCTTGGTGTTGTTGGCAAGAACTCCTGTTGCTCTGTCTTCGCTATTGTGGTACAATCCACTGACTCCGATTCCCCCGCTTCGTGGACCTGTTGACACACGTTTCCTCGTCTTGGCGACGCGATGTGCAATGCGCCACACACTCTTGACTGAAGTGGGCGAGCAACTGACCTCTGGGAGGAGACACCATGTCCAGCGAATCTAAGACCGACCGGGGAGCCTGGATTGGAAGATTAGGTTGGATAGGGAAGGGTACCATTGCGCTCCTCAGCATTCTCCTTGGGAGTGGCCTTCTCTATTTTGTCTATGAGAATTTCGTCAACGTTCCTGACGTGGTCTATGCAGTCCTGCCGACCTATGGAATCGAAGGCCAATCATTTGGTGGCGTTGTCGTGGACAATAGAGGCAAGGCGACCGCTCACGATGTGCGCATAAGTCTGGGCCGATTGGGGACCACCATTGAGCAGACTTCTGTCCAGAGCGAGGAGAGCTGGAGGCAGGAAGGCGGCGGAAGCGGTGAGGCGACGCTTGTCATTTGGCTAGACAGGATGGCCCGTGGTTCTTCAGTGACAGTGTATATGCTAACTGAGGAAGTACCTCAGTTGGATGACGGTGCCATCACAACGGAAGAAGGCCCTGGTCATGTGGCAGGTGGCCCATCGATTGCCGCGCTCGCTCCGCCTGTTGCGCTTGGCTCAGTCGTTGGCGGGCTAGTCGCGTCAGCAGTCTGGTGCTGGTTGTACTTGCGGCTCAGGTCACGGGCGGCATTCTTGGAGAAGTATACTGAAGGTTTGAAGCAAACGGTATCAACGCTCCAATCGCTGACGCAATCATACAAAGAAGAACTCCAGCAATGGCAGTCTGGTGAGCGTTTTCCACCGGCGCCGACAGTGATCAGGTGAATCATGACACTCAAACACAACGCAGAAGAACTAGCCCTCGTAGCTCCAGAGATAGGTGCTAAGGAGGTGAAGTAATGGCTGAACTTGCCGGTCTCTCGAAGCTTCTTCGAATGGGATCAGGAGTAAAGAGCTTTCTTGACGCACGAAGGGACCTTGACAAGCATCATGCCGCCCTACTGATGGATGACGCGTATAGAACGACATACCGTGTATGGTGGGAAGTGCATCTTTCGGTGCGGCAACATCCGGAACTCATGAAAGAGATGACCAATGACGGACGGCAGATCTATCAGACCTTCAGGAAGTATCACGAGCAGTTTGTTCCACGCAGGCACGTATCGGAATCTCAGGAAGCGGAGATGCTAGCAGGACTGAAGAGATACGATCACCTGATAGGAGAATGCGACACTGACGATCCTCACGGGAGGCTGGAGGCGTGGAATCTGTCCCTGGATGCGCCCAAAGAAGAAGCGGTAGAGTAGGCGACTGGCGAAAGAGAACCGGCCGCACTCCGGCCTCTCGCCGCGGGCTGCTTTGTGCTGTGCAAGGAACAGGCTCGTGTTTGCACTCGCGTGGAACCCACGGCAGTGCGCCGATAATCTGGGGACTCAGCAAGAGCACCTGACAGGGCATAGCGGGAGAGTGCTAAGAGGGTCATTCAGGAGAGATTGCGCAGAGATAGGGAGGAGACAGGCAGGTTGATTAGGGATGTGGAGGACTGGTTGGAGGAGCGGGACGAGTGATTCTACCACACTTGAGGCACGATGGGAGGAAGCATCTTCTGGAGATGCTCGGAGACGGAGTGAGCGGCGAGGCAAGGTAATCACTGTAGTCAGCATCTGGTGGCAGACTGGGAGAAGGAGTGTGAGGGTATGGCCGAGGTGACTGTGCTGTCGGAACGGAACTGGTGAGAATGGCCTACTTGTACGTCTTTGTTGACGAGGGAGGGAATTACGACTTCTCAAAGAAAGGAACTGCCTATTGGGTCCTCACCTGCCTACTGGCGACGGACATCAATCCGGGGGTCATGGAATTATACGTCTTGAAACACAGACTGATCGACCTGGGCACGGACCTTGAATGCTTTCATGCATCTGAGGACCGACAGGCAGTCCGGAATGAGGTGTTCGGCATTCTTGCCAAAGCCGATCACATCAGGATTGATAGTGTAGTCGTAGGGAAAAGGAAAACCGCGCCCAGTATCCGCCCGTTGAATCAATTCTATCCAATGATGGTGGAGAAGCTGCTCCAGTATCCCTTTGACCCTCGTGGCTTGGACATCACAGCCTTTGACAAGGTACTTATCTTTGCAGATAGGGCCACGGCGACAAAACGGGAGCAGAAGATCCTAAAGAAGGCCCTGAAGGCCCACCTTAAGCCCCACTTGCGGGGTGTCCCGTACGAAATCTGCATGCACGCCTCAATGTCTCATCCGTATCTCCAATTGGTCGACTATGCCAACTGGGCTATCTACGTGAAATGGGAAAGAAATGAGACTCGTCCCTATGATTGCATCAAACACTTGGTGAAAAGTGAGTTCCCTATTTTTGCCCAAGGAACTATCAACTGGTACTAAAAGATGACCTCCCCGACTAGCCCTGGGGCAGTGGCCCATGGCCACTTTCATCGGGGAGGAACCTTTCAACCGTAGTATAGCAGATTTCTTGCCTGATGTCAATAGTGAGAACCTCAGGATCTCGGCGGCAAGGCTGAGACCCAAGTCACCTTTTCTAAGACTGAACTTCAGACTGTCGAGCAGTTCATCCCTGCATAGCGACAATCCCTATCAGTCGAGCGGGTTGACACAGGGCGACGTTCTTGAAGTCGGCGCATAGTTGGTCGGTGACTATTCTGTGAAAGGAGGACATGATGAAGAGACCGTGGCTTGCGGCACTGCTCAACGCTTGGCCAGTGCCGCTGGGAGTGGGGTATCTCTACCTAAGGCAATGGGCTAGATTCGTCATGTCGCTCTTGTGGCTCCAGATCATTGCCATGACCATCGTGCGCCTCCTATTCGGCGCGGACGTCCGCAATCTGTTTGCCGCCGCAGTCTGGATAGCGGTCATCGTTGATGGATACTTGGTCGCAAAGAGGATGAACGCTTCCCTGCAAGCACGGGCCGTCGTGGCAACGCCCCTGAAGGAGCCAGAGGAAGCTGCTGGAGCAACACATCTATCGGAGGAGCGCGAGCGTGTGCAATCCCCGGAGGCTCGATCCGAGGCGGAGTGTCCGCGCTGCGGCGCCGAGGTTGCCCTCGATGATGCATTCTGTCGCGAATGCGGACGAGCCTTGGTGCAGAAGACCCGTCTGTTGCCTGTAACGCTTCTGCTCACGGTGGGTGTTGGCGTGCCCGTTGTTGCAGCCCTTTGCTTGATTGTGTGGAACGCAGCTGTTCGACCACCTCAACCGCTTTCAACACCGGAAGCAGCAGTCGAAGCGCCTTCACCGTCGCCGTCGCCGAATGACACGCCCACGCCAAGTCCCAGTCCCACCGAAGCGCCGACGCCCGCGCCGCTGATCTACATAGTGGTTCTCGGGGACACGTTGGGCAGCATAGCAGATCGTTTCGATACGACGACGCAGGCCATTATGGAATTGAACGGCCTCACTAGCACCACTATCTACAGCGGCACTGCCTTACACATCCCGCAGAGTGAGTCGATGCCGCCGGCCTCCGGGGAGCATCCCGACGATGCTTTCGCCGAGTGCTGCGCCGACGTGCTCCTCGGCTTCGTAGACCTGGTGGACGCCGTTGCTACAGCCGGCGAAGCAGCGGACACTGAGGTCTTCTGCGCAGCCCAAGAACAGTGGCAGGATGATGTTGGGGAGTTGCGGATTCGTCACGCCGCTTGCCCAGTTCCACACGATGTTCAACTGCTTGGGGCCTCCCACTCGCTGGGAGTCGCCCTGGTTGAGATGGAAGAAGCCACGCGACTCTTTGGGGAGTTCTGCAGAAGCGAAGACCTACACTTCGCTGATGAGGCAAATCAACTTGGGAGACAAGCTTTCTCTCACGCGACTGAAGCATACGAAGCACTGACAGGTCAATCCATTCCAGGGGCGGTCGCGGATGACGTCAATTTGATCTGGGTAGACTGCGTGTCCGATATCGTAATACAACTGTGGGAACTGCTGGACGACGTGGAATCGGGCACAGATACGGAGAGCATGGCAGCTTTCTGTGCCAGTCTAACAGACTGGGCATCCAGATTGGAAAGACTGCAAGCAGACCACACGCTGTGCCCCATTCCTACCGATCCCTGTCTGTTGGCTACACGCGCCTCGTTCGACAAATCCCTAAAGGAACTCCGTGCTGGTTACGACCACTATGGCGAGGCTTGCGACAGGGACGATGTCACTTTGCTCGAGGAGGGCACCCGACACGTCCTTGAGGGCTTGGCCTACGCGGAGGAGACTGTCGACGCTGTTCGGCAGTGCGGTGCAGACTAGAGCGGAGCTCGAGGTTACAGGATGGGCACCGGTTGGTACGACTCCTCCCAAGTCTCTGTCAACGGTCAGGCTGTGAACGACATAGTCTCGGCAGCCCCCCAACTCAGGACAGAAACCAAGATCGAATTGGTGAGCCGGAGGTGGGTGGAAGGTGCGCCTGGAGGGATTCGAACCCCCGCCCGAACAGATTCGAAGTCTGTGGCTCGGCTTGTTGTGGATCTTCCACCCTTGCAGAAAGGGCCGCCCCGGAATGGGACAGCCCTTGCAGTCGCTAGAGCAGGTACGGCCTACTCTCTGCCCCTCCAGCGAAGGGCCTGCCCTGAGCGGCAGGTGGCGAACTGCATACGCGTCTGGAGGAGCCGACGATGAACCAGCAAATGTACGAACCCCCTGCTGCGCCCGCCCTGGAAGTCCTGGACCAAATAACCGCGCACATCCACCAGGTCGGGATCTTCCGCGCAGCTCTCGAACTGCAGGTCTGGGCGAAGGTGGCCGCTGGAGAAGACACCGCAGAGGCCATCGCTTCAGCGCACCATTGGGACCCTATGGCCACGCGGCTGCTGCTCGACGATCTCTGCGCCATGAACCTGCTGGCGCACGAAGGCAATCAGTATCACCTGGTCCCGGAGGCTGAGCAGTATCTACTCCCCGACAAGCCCACGTACATGGGCCGATATCTCCAGTCAGAATTCGCCTGGGAGGGCAATGGCGAGCTGGCGGAGGCGATCCAGACCGGGAAGCGCCCTATCGGATACCGCGCCACAACCACCGAGATGAAAGATACTTGGATCGGCATGTATGCCGGCAATCTGGCCATGCCACAGACATACCTTGCCAAGGCCGATAAGATGTGGCAGGAGGTAGGAATTGAACCGCGCGCTGGACTGGAGGTCCTGGACCTGGCTTGTGGGCCCGCGCCCAGGTCCTTCGCTCTCGCCCGGGCCCACCCCGGCGTGCGTGCCACCTTGCTAGACTGGGAACAGATCCTGGCGGTTGCGGGCAAGGTCGCAGCCGAGCTGGGCATTGGGACCCAGGTCACACTGCTTCCGGGCGACCTGTGGTCGGTGCCCCACCCCTCCCAGCAGTATGACGTCGTCTTCCTGGGAGACATCACCCATTTCTTCAGCCCCGAACAGAACATTCGCCTCTTCTGCACAGCGCGCGAAGCGTTGGTGGAGGGGGGAACACTGGTCGTCAACGCGGTTCGACGGGAGAACCCCAACCCGTTGGCCCCTGGGTTGTGGTACTTCGCCATATCGGACGGCGGCGCAACCTGGGACTTCCACGAGTACGAGCATATGCTCCAGCGCGCCGGGTTCAGCGACATTGTAGACGTGAACAAACGGCCCATCAAGGCCACCAAGCGCTCCTAGCGTGCACATGGGGATGCCGCCTCGATGCGGTTGGGCAAATGCAGCTTGCCCAAAGTGTTCCGTGGATGCTTCTTCACGGTTCGTGCACGGCACGCCGCCCCTTCTGCCCGAACAGGGCAGGCGCGCCCGGCACCCGACACAAGTGTCCGTGTCACACCCACCGAAAAGGGAGAGCCCGACGAATCGGGCTCTCCCTTGGCAGAAGACAGTGGCAGCACTGGTGCCGTCAGTAGACTACTCCCAGGGCTCCTCTGCGGCAGGCTTCTGACCGATAAGGCTGTGAAACGCAACCAGTGCCGCTTCCGGAATCAGGACCGCCTGTCCCTGTCGGTGCCTGTATCACCTGCTCAGCAGACCGACTTGTGGGCCGAACAGCCCAGCGGGTCATTGACTCGACCTGGGTGGCTACGGCTTGCCGCTCATGTGCGGGCTGGCCTCGGAGGCATCTTCCTCTGCCGAGCCCTGACTACCCTCTCTGAACTCCCTAATCCCCTGGCCCACGGCCTTGCCTATCTGAGGCAGTTTTCCCACCCCAAACACCAGCACAAAGATGACCACGACGATGAGGAATTCTCGCATGCCCAAATGAGGAATAACTCTCATCTCCTTTCAAAGAAAGGTGAGCCCGCCAATTCGAGCTCTCTCTCGAAAGTTGCCGTGTCAGCCACGATACGGCTCTTTGTACCCTAATTGTCAGGGCGTCTTAGCATGCTCCGCCGTTAAGATGTCAAACTCTCCACAATGTGTCGATATGTATCGTGGTTCAGTTCCTGAATCGCTGGCTGATTCTCGGGCTATTGTCGATCCTCCGGCCAGAATGTCAACTCAACCTTGAGTTTTGTATCAGTTGCTACCTCGGCAGTTGTCTGGAACTCCTCATAATCAGCCTTCAAAACATGGAGTTGGTACTCGCCCTGGGGCACGCTTACCCTTGCCACTCCACCATCGTCGGTGGGGTTCCTATATGGAGTACCAGATGAGTGGAGAGCAACTAGGGCTTTCTTAATCGGGGTCTTCGTACGTTTGTCGGTGACCTCTACTGTCACCACGTGCTCGGGCGGCCTTGCAGCCGCGAATGCTAGAGTGTAGGAGGCCTCCTCGTGTGGAACTTCCAGGTCTGGCTTCGGGAATTTGACCGCCCACTGGTGGTATCCCTCGACGCCTGGGGCCTCTAGTTCCACCTCCGCCCAGTATAGCGCACTCGTACCCGGCCAAGGAACGCCACCCAACGCTCCAGTCGCCACTTTCTTGCCCTTTTGGCCGTAGATTCTAATCTCCTTGTCCATTAGGTTGCACTCAGCGGAGCACTTGACTCCGACTTTGATCTTGAACATATCATTGAATGCAATCGGAGAAGGTACACCCCAAACTGCCATGCTGGTTGAGTGGGGCTTGACGTTGAACATCACTGACGTGGAACTTTCCTCATGAAGAACCCCTCCAACCTCTTGCGCTCGGAACACAACACTCCAGGTGCATGCCCCAAGCTCAATCGGAGCCTTGACCGTGAACTCATCGGTCTCGTTCATCTCCTCTTCGAAGCCGGTCAGCGCCACCTCTTTGGCCACGGTACTATCCTGAGCAATGATTCTGACCGTTTTGCCCCGCAGGTCGCAGGCAGAAGGGCACGAGACCTTGACCTTCAACGCTATGTCGGTGCCGGCGTCGACTTCTGGAGGAGCTGACTGAATCATCTCCGTGTTCGTCTGGTGCGACTGAACCTCTACTGTCATGAGCCGCTCCTTAATGATGATAGTCCTGCTGTCTTGACTACAGAGGATCAACCTCAAGAGGGGATCGGGTTAACCCGACCCCCTCTTGGCCTCACTTCAAGACTCTTCAAACGCTTTCCTAGGCTACAAGCCTAGTCCCAGGGTTCTAGAGTGACTGCGTCTTTGGCGGCGAGCCGGCCGGTGGCATAAGCCTCCGGAACGTTCCCGGCTCCATTGTAGAGGAAGCCATAGATTGAGCCATTTTCCCCTGCGTTGTACAGCCTGGGAATAGGCTGGCCATCAACACCCACTGTTCGTTGATTCTTGGTGTACTCGGGACCGCCCTGCGTATTGGTTTGGCATTCACTTACTTGCATGGCATAGAACGGTGGGGTGCTTAGGGGTATCAAAGTTGACGGTTTTCTACCCAAATCCTCGTCCTTACCGGCGGCAGCGTATTGGTTGTATTTGGTGACGGTTTCTACCAATCCCGCGGCATCCATACCCACCACTCGTCCAAAGAAATCTTTAACCACGATCTTTTGGGCTAGTTCCTCGATGGTATCAGCCTTGATGAAGTATCCCTTTGCCAGCTCCGCCTCGTTGTCTTCACTCCACTCATAGATCTTGTGTATCCCTGTCCATTGTCCACTCCTGGCGAGAGATCCTTCCTTCATTCGAGTGTCGTCGAAGATCCAATACATTGGTAGATTGCGATAGTCGCTGTAGTCATAGTCGTCGGCGGGCATGAGCATATGCTCAAACTCGTCATACGGGTGATGTCGATCTGAGTGGCCGCTATCGAAGTATTCATTCATGAATCTCTTGCCGTCTCTGTTAACAATAATACTTGCCGTCTCGCCGATTTGGCTACCGTAGGCGTACACGGTTCTTGCGTGACCAAGTTCATGATGAAGGGGTACGCATGAAAACGAATGACATTCCTTTTTGTTCATATGCCAGAGTCTCGCCCCCACAGCCGTAGCCATACGTATGCCATCTCCAGTGTTGTAGGGGCTACCGTAGAAGGTCACGTCCATAGAATGGGCATGGGGGGCAAAATTCGAAAGCATCTCTTCATTGTTCTCGTAGCCTCCACAAGCTAAGATTACGGCCTTTCGGGCTTTAACGTAGATCTCTGTTCCCCCCGTATAATGAAACTCTGGGGGATCTGCAAACGTTACGCCCTCTAACGCCTTAACCCCGAGTATCTCCTTGGTGATAGGGTCCTGAATCAGCTCCGTGGCTGGAGTTGCGCACTTCACAGTTCCGGCCTCCACGCTGATTTCCCTTGCTTCTGCGAAACCCTTCATCACCTGAAACCCTTCGTACCCGTTGGCCGGCCCTCCATCAACCTCAATATTGGCCCTATTCATACCCGTACCCATAGCCTCACCTCCTGGAATAAGAGGATAGACCAATGGGGGTTCACGTCTCCACCAGACAACTTTCGCACCCAAGTCCTCCCACCACACTGGAAGGTCGTGGCAAGCCAGAGCATGGTCACGGATTAGTCCTTCATCTACTGTACCCCAACACTCCGATGTCAAGAATTCGGTGAAGGCTTCAGCCGTGGGACCGATACAGGAGTTCCCTCCAGAACATCCAGTGTTTCCCCCTCTCGGGAGTGGGTCCTTTTCCAGTACAAGCACGGAGGCTCCAGCGTCTTTTGATGTAATTGCCGCTGCAACTCCAGCTCCGCCATACCCCACAACGACCACATCTGCTTCATAGTCCCACGTCTCGGGGAGCCACCAGGGAGTCGCGGCCGGCGGACACTCTCCAGCAGGGGGACACTCTGGGGCCGGGGGACAAGTAGGAGCCGGGGCTGGGGTAGCCGCTGGCGCACAACTCGCCAATGCGCCAGCGCCAGCCACCGCGGCCGCCCCCTTGACGAACTCTCTTCGCGATACTTTCTTGGGTGCTGCCTTTTCTTTTGCCATTTCTTCCTCCTTCATGAACTGACCACTGCTTGACACTGAACTTTCGTTTGCCTTTTCCTTACCCATCCTTCACCCTCCTTTGTGTGTGCGCTGACTGTAACTATCTACAGTCAAATCGTGGCGTTCACAAGCCGTGCACCCAATCTATTACGCCCGTCGCATCGCGCGACCGGCATGGTACAGACCGGCGCCCTGGAAGTGAACTGCCGAGTCGCCTATCTCTATAGGAGAACCTGAGCGATCCAGGTGCACTTTTAATGACAGGAAGTGCAACTCTCAAAGGTCTTCTCGTGGTGGCAGGTGTAGCATCCCTTGATGAGCCGTGACTCCACATGCATCTGGTGGCAGAGACTGCATTCGTATTGGCCAGTTTCGTCCAGTGCCGTGTGTGGGCTGTGGGGGTTGATGTTCTGGTCATCTATCACGTAGCCTGTGGTGCGCCCGATGACCTCCGCGTAACTGGTGTGCTCGTTGGCGACGTGGCAATCGAAGCAGACCTCGTTGTCAACCCTCTTAGCCCGAATGGGTGTCCCGGCAACGGCCTCCTCGTGCACCTGCTCCACCGCCTCTACCTCATGGCAATCCAAACACACCAACCCCTCTTCAGCGTGGGCATAGGCCAGCAGGTTACTGTCCTGCAACGACTCGAAGTAGGGGTCCATGGAGTGACAGACAGTACAATCCATGTCAGGAGCCCACAGATCCACCTCTACCGTTCTGGTCACCTCGGTCGTCCACCCCACCGCCCTCGCCACTGGCTCGTGGCACTGAGCACAGTAGTCCTCTGAAGGCCCATGCATCTTGTGGCAGGTGGCACATTCCATCTCCCCAAGGTGCGAATCATGGGGGTTTAGCTCCAGGTCCGCCGTAAGCTGAATCACCTCTTCGTAAGTTGTGTGTTCGGTGGTCTCGTGGCAGTCGAAGCAGAACTCATTTCCAAAGTCGCGTTCCTCAAGAGGGGCCGCGAAGTCCCCCTGCACGTACACCACCAACTCGTCCATCTGCTGCTCTATCGTCGGCTCGTGACAGTCCAGGCAAGCCACATCCTCTGCCGCGTGAGCGGCGGCCCCATACTCCGACCCCTGCCACGACTCCAGATACGAATCCATGATGTGGCAGGTGGCACAGAACTGAGGCTGCTCGTGGTATTGCCACAACCCCACCGCTCCCACGCCGCCCAGCACCACTACCCCCAGCAGGACGGCGATCACTACAATGCGCTTCTTCGACATAGGCCAGCATTCTCTCCTCTACGACAAGATACCCTCTGACCGGACCCGGAATCCCGAGTCCACGAGAGGGCATCTGATATCTGCCGATTGACATCCGCTGTCGCTTTCCATCATGTGATCGACGGCTTCATCGCCTACGCTAGTGGTACCCGTGCCTCCCGGCCCAGGGCATCGCAGACGTGTTGCACCGTGCGCACCAGGTCCCCGGCCTCTCGTATAGAATGCCGTTCGCCGCAGTAGATACACACGGTGTTGGTCTCGAGGTGGACCTCCACGATCCTCACGTGCAAGCCTTCCCTCACTAGGCGGAGCAACTCTGCCTCAAGCTCTGTCGCCCCTTCCCCATCGGTAAAGACGACGACGTCGGGAAGGCACTCCCTGATGCGTCTGACGGCCTCGTGTGGGTCTTCCTCCCGGCCAACGATCTCCAATCCTTCTTCCTGGCGCAGGAGCTCCTCGATGCCTTCCTCGAACAGGGACGGCTCAGCAACAATAAAGACGCGCATCGACGACCCCCAGGCACGCTCGCCGTCATCGGTGGCCAGTGACGACAGGATTCCACTACTACTATATCATCTGCGGTGCCGGTGGGGAACAGGTGAACGCCTGGTTTCTATCCCAGCTGTTTACCCAGGGTAATACCCCGGCAGAACCCTGGGCACGGCATCTGCCACGAAGAAGGCCCCGCTCCTCAGAGCAGGGCCTATGCGTCTATGTAGAGACCTTCTCTCAGCCCTCGTCCACTACCAACCCACGCTCCAAGGCCATACGCACCAACTCGGCCGCGTTGTGCGCGTTCAGCTTGCTCATCAGGTTGGTGCGATGCCATCCCACAGTTTTGACACTCAGCGACAGGCTCGCGGCGATCTGCCCATTGGACTCGCCGTCGACGATGTGCGCCAGAATCTCCTTCTCCCTGACCGTAAGGCGTTCGCCGGGGCAGCGCACCTCGTCGACCAGGACCGTGGAGACCTCGGGGTGCAGGTACGTTTCCCCCCTGGCCACCGCTCGCAGGGCCCCGAGCAAGTCCGAACCCAATGCCCGCTTCAGGATATAGCCGGAGGCCCCAGCCTGCAAGGCCGCCAACACGTACTGCCGCTCCCCGTGCTGGCTCAGGACCAGGACCCGGGTGTGGGGATACTGCTGGCGGATGAGGCGGGTAGCCTCGATGCCGTTCAGCCCCGGCATGGCGATGTCCATCAGGACGACGTCGGGCCGGAGCTCGCCGACGAGCTCCACCGCCTCGGTGCCACCCCGGGCCTCGCCCACGATCTCGATGTCGTCGTAATAGCCCAACAGAGCGCGCAAGCCCGCACTGAGGATGGCGTGGTCATCGGCCAACAGCAGGCGGATCTCAGGCACCGCGGTTCTCCTGCGGCGGCAGAGGGACGGTAACCTTGATAGCCGTACCCCGCCCCGGTTCAGACTCTACGTGCATTTGACCCCCCAGGGCGGTTACCCGTTCCCTCATCCCCCGCAGCCCCAGGCCCTGCCTCTCTGCATCTGCCGACGTCGTGACGGGCTCCTGGAACCCCCTGCCATTGTCCCGCACGGCGACGAACGCGGCGTTATCGTGCACGCCGAGACTGACGTGCACCCTGGTGGCATCAGCATGCCTCACTACGTTGGTCAGCGCCTCTTGGGTGATGCGGAACAGGGCGGTCTCCAGGGACGGGGGAAGCCTGGATTCCATCTGGTCGCACTGGAACTCAAGCGTTGCGCCCATCGGGTGGAGCCTGCTTTCTCCATACCACGCGATGGCCGCAGCCAGGCCCAGATCATCCAAGAGCGAAGGGCGCAGATCGTTGATCAGCCGGTGTGTATTGGCGAGCATCGTCTCGGCGATAGATTTGGCCGTATGGAGATGTTGCTCCGATCCAGGCCTGCCCGTAGCCAGACCCAGGGCGCAGGTATCGAGGCTGAGCATGAGCGCGGCCAGGTCCTGGCTGGTCTGGTCGTGTAGCTCCCTAGCAATGCGCTTTCGCTCATCCTCCTGGGCGGTGATGGTCTTCTCCAGCAGCTGAGCGCGGGCGCACTGTTCCTCTTGCAGAGCCTCGTACAGACGCGCGTTGGCGATGGCCTGGGCCGCCTGATCCGAGAGTCCCTTCAAGAAGGCAAGTTCGCCCTCAGCAAAGTGGCGCACCTCGCCCCGCGCAAAGACGCACAGAGTGCCGACCAGGTGGCCCTCGTGCACCATCGGCGTGTTCACCAACGTGCGGATATCGAGCGCAGCGAACAGCGAGGCGTCGGACAACCCAGGGTCGGCCCGCAGGTCGGGGACGATCACGGTCTCCCCTCCTTTGAGCCGCCGCATCCAGGGGTTCCACCCCAGGGCTTCGATCTGCTCGCCCCAATCCTCCGGCAGGCCGTAGTGGGAGACGATGCGTAGGGCGCCCAGTTTCTCGTCGTACAGGCCCACACTGGCAGCGGACACCTGCAGGGCACGGGTTGTTTCCAGGCACACCAGGCTGAATACGCTCTGCGGGTCGAGCTCGGCATTGAGACGGGCGGCGATGGTGACCAGGGCCTCCGCGCGGGCGCTATGAAGCCGCAGCGCCATCTCCGACCGGTCGCGTTCTGCCTCGCGCGCCTCGAGGGCGGCCGCCATCTCATCGAAGGCGTGGGCCAGGTAACCCAGTTCCCCGCTGCCGGCAGCCGGGCCGATGCGCGCCCCAGTATCGCCGGCTTCAAAGCGTCTGATGGCTCGCAGCAGTGCGTCCAATGGCTTCAGCAGGAACAAATTTGCCCCGCCCCAGGCTGCGCCAAAGACCAGCAGGCTGGCCAGACCTAGAGTCGCCAGGTTGCGGATCAGCAACTGCTGGGCGTCGGCGTGGACCACGGCAGCGGGAATGCCGACACGTACAAAGACGTCCCCCGCCGGCAGACAGCACAACCTCGTCGTCCCGTACAAACGTCGAATTCCATCCATCCCCTCTGCCTCAGTGACCAGCTCCAACTGAGCGAGGAGAGGTTGCATGAGCGAATCGCGCAGCGACGTTCCCCTCCAGCGTTCGGGGTCGGGGTAACGAGTGAGGAAGATGCCCGCGGAATCGACGATGCTGAGGCTCGAGCCCGCCGGTAGTTGGGCTTCGGCCACGAAACTATCGAGCCAGCTCAAGTCGATGCCGGCGAAAACCACGCCGCGTGGCTGGCCTGCCTGGTCGAGCACAGGATATGCGGTACCCAGAGCCGGCCTGCCCGTGATACGCGCCACCATGTAATCGCCGACAACGAAATCGCGGGTTTGAAGAGCAATCTGGAAGACTGAGCGGTCGGACATGTTGGTCCGTGTCGCGGATGGGACGGCACTGCAGAATACGTCGCCGTCCAGGTTCGCCGCCCCCAGGTTCTCATAAAGCGGATACTCCTTCAGGAGATCGGCCAGGAAGGAGCTGCATGCGGCCCCGTCCTGGTTCTGCACCGACGGAAGCTGAGCCAACACGACGAGGAGCTGTCTTGCCCCCTCAGTCAAACGATCTTGATCGTTGGCTGCGAGCCGCGCCAGCCTCAGCGCGTTCGCCTGCGCCTCTGCGGTGGCTGTTTGCACCTGCTGCGCATAGCTCTGCAGCACCAAGGCCAGCATCGGGACCACGGCGAGGAGGACGAGAACCAGCAGGCGAATCCGCAAACTGGCCAAAAGCCTACGCAATGGGTGCTTCGATACTCTCACGGCACCTCCCACTCCCACTGGTGGCATGCTCTGCAGCGGTCTTCGGGTTCCGCATGCACCTTGTGGCACTGCCGACACTCCAGCTCCCCGTCGTGAAAAGCGTGGGGGTTGGCCCCCACCGTCTATTCCAGCTCGGCCGTCATCTCCACGATGTGGTCAAAGGTCCCCTGCTCGTGGCAGTCGTAGCAGTCCTCCTTGGGATACTCGAGCTCCGGCAGTGGTATCTCGTAGTCGTCCTGCATGCACACCACCAACTCGTGCACCTGTTGCTCCACCGTGGGCACGTGACACTCGAGGCAGGTCACATCCTCTATTGCGTGGGCGTAGTCCTCACAGTCCGACTTCTGTCATGACTCCACACAAAGCTCCATGGTGTGACAGGTGGTGCAGAACTGAGGATGCTCGTGGTACTGCCAGAAACCCACCGCTCCCACCCCGCCCAGCACCTCCACCCCCAGCAGCACGGCGATCACTACCATGCACTTCTTGGACGTAGGTCAGCATTCTCTCCTCTACGACAAGATGCCCTCTGACCGGACCCGGAATCCCGAGCCCACAAGAGGGCATCTCGTATCTGCTCCCTGGCATCCGCTGTAGCTTACCATCACGTGATTGACGGCCCCATTGCCTGCGCCAGCGGTACCACTGCCTCCCGGCCCAGGCCGTCGCAGATATGTTACACGGTGTGCACCACGTCCCCGGCCTCCTGTATGGACTGCTGCTCGCCCCAGTAGGCACACACGGTGTTGGTCTCCAGATGCACCTCCACGATCCTCACTTGCAACCCTTCCCTCACCAGGCCCAGCAACTCCGCCTCAAGCTCTGTCGCCGGTTCCCCATCGGCGAGGATGATCACGTCCGGACGGGCCTCCTTGATGCGCCTGACCGCCTGACCTGGATCCGTTTCCCGGCCGACGATCTCCAAGCCGGGCTCCTCACACAGCAGGGCTTCGATGCCGTTTCCAAACAAAGACGGTCCCGATAGTACAAATACGCGCGTATTCGGTTTCACTATCTGCCCCATATTCAGTATAGTGGTCTTGCACGGGAGCAACAAGAGCCAGATTGCCTGTTCTTCAAGAGCCAAAATGCCTACTCCCCCTAACCAAAAGAACTATCCTTCGCATAGTTCTTTTGGGCAATGTTATGTCGATATAAAGGGCTATCTCTGCGGCGGACACTCCACCAGCCCCTGGCGCACCGCGTGGACCGCCGCCTGAATACGGTCCTGGAGGTGCAGCTTGCCGCTTGGCCTCGCCTGGGGCCCTGTCTCTTGCAGGAGACCTCCTTGAAGAGCCGCCAGCCGTTCGGAGGCCGGCATACCAAAAGGCAGAGCCCGAATTATCGGGCTCTCCCCAGCGGAAGATAATGGCATCACCGGTGCCGTCACGACACTACGCCCAGGGCTCCTCGGCGGTGGCCGGAGGGCTGCACGCCCCGCGGGAGTCGCCCGCGGCGGGCTGGCATGCGTAGTGACAGGGTGAGCAAGACGGGGCGGTCTGGGCAGGAGATGTGACCAGTTTGGGGGTCATGTTGAACCAAGGTAGTTATGTCGAGTTGCGCGGCTCGGAGGTGCGGGCCGGCCTACTTGTTACTGATCGGGCGATGGCCCACGGCCGGAGGCCCTGAATGTGACACACGTTGCCGTTGTGTTCGAGATACGGTATTCTCGGCATGGGGTCAAGCTCCGACCGTTACAATACTTCGGGGTATTGAAGCCCAAGGGCGTGATGTTGCGGGTGAGCGGGGGCTCCCCGCACCGATGCGGACTCGCCACGCGTCATTCGAGAGGAGGCAGCAAGGTGGTGCAGAAGGCTCGGTTCCTCGTTCTCTTCCCTGCATTTGCGCTCCTGGTGCTGATGGGCACCTCTCCGTTGGGTGGTCAAGAAGGTGAAGAAACCCGCCACGCCATGGGTTTCTTGAACCCCGATGGAACAACAGAGCTTGTGCAATTGACGGGCAGAGCCGAAGCGCTGTCCGAAAGCGCCCCGTCTACGCTCGTCGGTGAAACTCCCGGGGATGCGTTGCTCCGTTTGGTCAATCAGGAACGGATCAGCCGCGGCATTCGACCCCTAATGATCTCTTCGGAACTTACAGACTCGGCCCAGTTCCACAGTAATTGGATGGTCCAGCATGACTGCGTTGCTGTCCAGTGTCCTGGCGAACCGGATTTGAGAACACGCATAGAAAGCGCCGGATACGTAAACTATAGGACCTTCGCGGAGAACGTAGCAGCCGGATGCTTCTATTCGATACCTAGCGGGCCCGTAGGTGCCTGGATGAGCCTGGCTGGAGCCCGCGACAACTTGCTGAATCCCTCCTTTCGCGAAGCAGGGGTGGGCTATGCCTATGATGGCGCGACAGACTACAGGTACTATTGGACACTGGATTTGGGTGCCCGAAAGGGGCTGAGGGTCTCGCACATCGAGGTTACCCAGGCAATCCAGGATGGGAGCAACAGCGTACCTCTGATCGCCGGTAAGCCTGCCTTCGTGAGGGTATACGTGGACTGCGACGCAGGTTGTACCGCGGTCCCCGACGTCACCGGACTGCTCCGGGGCTACGGGCCTTCTGGTGAACTGGCGGACTCGCCGCGGTCGCCAGTGAGCCGCTTCATCACCGGCAAGGATGAAGCCTGGACGGATCAGCGCGGCGAGTTGCAGAAGACGTTGAACTTCACATTACCACCGGGTTGGGCCGCGGGGACGGTCACCCTAGTAGCCGAGGTGAGTTCGGAGGTTTCATCGCACGCGTTCGCTCAAGCGGCCACGTTCCGGCAAGCGAGGACGAAGCACATCGCCTATCTTCCCGTGCGGTGGGATGGGCAACAGCCGAGTTCCCGTATTGACAATGGCGCTTATTGGGCTCGCCGTGTTTGGCCCACTGCCGATATGAATTACATTCCTTGGCCTACCATGGAATGGTCACCCCCGGTGGCCTGCGCCCGCTTTCTGCTCCATCCAGAATACTATGATGACTATGTGGATTGCCTGAGCGATGATCTCAAGAACAGGCTTACCGAGAGATACCGGCAGGGTCATGTGGGAGGCTACATCTTCGGATGGTTGGCTGAAGGGGTGCAGATGGGGGTCGGCGGATCATCCGATCCTACATGGTACGGAGGGGCGGGCAAAGCTGCGTTCGGACTCGATCATCCGACTGAGGGACCGCGCACCTTTGCCCATGAACTCGGGCACTTGATGGGCCGGCGTCACACCAACACGGGGCAGTGTGGTGACCTGGACCCCCAAACTGACTGGCCGTATTCGAGTGCCAGGATACAGGACTACGGGATAGACGGATACAGCTTCGCGTGGTTGCTCTCTGCATCGAGCGCGGTGAAGAACCCGGGAGACACGTACGACTACATGTCGTATTGCGGCAGTCTAGCGGGGAGCACCGTCTGGACCTCCCCGTGGACCTATGAGCACCTATACACTGAGGCGCTACAGCTGGGACTGGCAGGCTTGGAGGCTGGTCTCCTCTCTAGCCCGGAAGATTACTTCATCTCCAGCGGGCTTGTCTACACAGACGATACCGCCACGCTTGACCCGATCTGGGTGATCTCGTCCACTTTGACTCCGGAAAACCCGCCTGCGGGTACCCAGTACTGCCTGGAAGCTCAGGACTCCTCCGACTTGGTGCTCGTCAGCCAGTGCTTCGACCTTGCCTTCATGAATTATGAGACCGGCGAGGCCACAGATGTGGATGGGTTCAGTCTCATGCTGCCCTATCCCAGCGGGGTTGCTCGCATCGTCTTGATGAAGGGGACAACCGAGCTCGCCGTCAAGCCGGTGAGTGCGAACGCTCCGGTGGTCACAGTTGTGTCGCCAAACGGGGGTGAGACCTGGGCTGCCGCAGACACGTATGACATCACCTGGAGCGCGACGGATGCGGACGGCGACTCCCTGAGCTATAGCGTAATGTACAGCCAGGACGGAAGCGATTGGATACCAGTGGGTGGGACAGTCACAGAAATGCAGGTGACCGTCAGCTCTGGTGAGTTGCCCGGAAGCGACATGGCGCGTGTGCGGGTACTGGCGTCCGATGGGGTCAACACCTCCGAAGATCAATCCGATGATGTCTTCACAGTGGGTCGAAAACCGCCCTGGGTGAGTATTATGTCGCCAGAGGACTCCGCCATTCTATTGCCGGGCAGGCCGATTCTGCTGCAGGGTTATGCCTACGATCTGGAAGATGGGGTTCTTGAAGGCGGTTCTCTGGACTGGTCATCCGACCGCGATGGGCCGTTGGGAGTGGGCAGCCCGGTGCTGGTGATCCTTTCACCGGGTGACCATACCATCAAGCTCACTGCGGAGGACAGTGATGGTAGTGCTGTCAGTGCCAGCGTCGTTGTCGATGGAGGGGATGACACGTGGCTGCCCCTCGCCCTGAAGACGCAGTAGGGGTGATTGCAGTTGTGAAGTGGCGGACATGTACCGAACGCCTTCGGGTGGTGCCTGTGGTGACAGGGATCAGTCCAACCGGCTCGGCGGTGCAGGGTCGCATTTTTCTCTGGGGCCGGCACAGGACGAACTGGTTGAACATGACGCGGGGGTCCATGAGGACGCGGTAGGCGACGAGCACACTAAAGGTTCCGTCGGGCTGGTGTCTAGTCTGAGGGCCGGGTTCTTCGAAGACCTGCAGAGCGCTGGAATTCCCGACTGGCAAACAAAGAATGCGCCTGGAGGGATTCGAACCCCCGCCCACACAGATTCGAAGTCTGCGGCTCTATCCACTGAGCTACAGGCGCACACCTGACGAGGAACTCGGGGTCTCGTGAGTTCCTGACAACATTATACCACTAACGGCGTCTTTGCGCAACCCCTACGCCCCCTCACTCCTCGCCCTCTGGAGGAGTCAAGATCTGCCATCCACCCGTGGGAGGGAATAACACCTGGGGAGGCAAAATCTCCCTCGTGCCCCCAGGAGGTGTCCAGTACAGGTTGAGGTACATGTGATCGGTCCGCGCTGCGTAGCGCACCCGCAGGTCGTAACGACCCGCCCTCAGACTAACCGTGGCCTGGTCGTACTCGCTGCGCCGTGGGCTGGCCACCACCTCTTCCCCGTCGATGTACAGCGCCGACTCGTCGGTGGACTGGATGGCGAAGAGGTATTTGCCTCCCTCCCGAATGAGGATGCTCCCCTCCCATTCCACCGTGTAGGGCATGGGCAGAGGCGGGATGTGGTAGTAGATCCCCAGCCGCCGGTCGAGACGAGCGAAGACCACGGGAGCCTCCCAGTCACCGTTGGGGAAGTACCTGCCCAACAGACCGTTGGCCGTTACCGGTGGCGCGTACAGCGCGGAGGGAGGCACCACCTGCTCTTCCACACCCGGCGGCTGCCAGGCCAGCTCGAAGTGTCCCTCGGCGCCGTTGGCCCAAATACGCAAATCGTGGTTGCCCCGGGCCAGCACTACCTCCGCTGACGACTCGCCGGCACCGCGGAGGAGAAGAGTTTCGTCCAGGTACAACTCAGCGACGGCAGGGGAGCGCAGCACCAGGCGATAAGCGCCGTACTCTGGGGCGCGGAGCACTCCCCTCCACTCCACGAGGAAGGGCAGCTCCAGTGGAACGCCCCCGGGCCAGTCGAAG
>Ga0307375_10001605_pt1 | contig 24428 bp, 16 predicted proteins | sample TR1MG_FD_202531 | JGI IMG/M metagenome (GOLD analysis project Ga0307375, IMG submission 202531) | Soil microbial communities from Risofladan, Vaasa, Finland - TR-1 | ecosystem: Environmental > Terrestrial > Soil > Coastal area > Acid sulfate soil | place: Finland: Risofladan, Vaasa | collected...
ATGGCATTTATACGTGTTTTATTGCACAAATCCGCCACAAACCCAAATACCCCGGTCAAATTTACGCCATTTTACCATAAAAGTTCATAAAATAAAAGCCAAAAACCCGCCGATTTCTATTGACCAGCGACGATTGCCAGCTAAACTCTGCGGCTGTGGATTTGTCTTTTGGCGGTTAAGGAATGTCAGAGCCACACCCCCATTCGGTTGACATTGAACAATGGCTTAAACTTGCCAGGGCCGATAATGTCGGCCCGGTCACTTTCGCAAAGCTCATCAGGCACTTCGGCTCAGTCGACCAGGCCCTTGGCGCTTCGGTCAGCGAACTGACAAAGATAGACGGAATAGGCTTTAAGACCGCCCAAGAAATTGCGCTAACGCGCGACAAATTTGACGCAGCGGCTGAATTGGAATTGGCCGAGGAGCTTGGCGTCTGGGTAATGCATTTTAGCGATGGGCGTTATCCGCCTGTTTTGAAGCAGATTTATGACCCGCCGCCAGTACTCTACATCAAAGGGAGCCTGACCCGCCAGGATAATCTGGCTATTGCAATTGTCGGTTCCAGGCGGTGCAGCCTGTACGGCCAGGAGCAGGCCTCTCGACTGGCGCATCTTCTTGGTTCGGCAGGCTTTACGATTTGTTCGGGGATGGCGCGCGGTATAGACACCGCCGCACATCAGGGGGCATTGGCCGCCGGCGGACGCACGATTGCGGTGCAGGGCTGCGGGCTTGCGAACATTTTTCCGCCGGAAAACAAGCGGCTGTTTGAACTTATAGCCGAATCTGGGGCGTGTATGAGCGAATTGCCCTTGCGGTATGAGCCGCTTTCGGAGAATTTTCCGCCGCGAAACAGGATAATAGCGGGGCTGGCGCTGGGTACGATTGTGGTCGAGGCGGGGCTGCATTCAGGGGCGTTAATCACTGCCAGAGCAGCACTTGAGAACAATCGGGAAGTGATGGCGGTGCCGGGTAAAATCGATTCGCCGTTGAGTAAAGGCAGCCACCAGTTGATAAAAGAAGGGGCAAAGCTGGTTGAGTCCGTCGAAGATGTAATGGAGGCGCTGGGGTATATCGGCGACCAACTGCATGAGCATGCAACAAACGCGGCGGAAAAGGCAACTGAAAGGATGGAAACGCCTTTGTTCGATGTCAGCCAACTGAGCCTGAGTGACAATGAAAAAAGGATTTATGAGTGTCTGAATACGGAGCCGATGCATATAGAGCAAATAATAGGGGAGACGAGTTTGGAGCCGGGAAGAATCAACGCGGGCCTTATATCGCTCCGGCTAAAGGGGTTGATAAAACAGCTTCCGGGCAGCTTGTATATGCGAAGATGAACTGCCTCGGTCGGGCCGGCTGTGAAAACAGGGAAAGGGAGGGGCGTCAATGGGCACGTGCGGGGTTTGATCCGGCTTCGCCAACCCGGCTTCGTATGGGACTTTGCCGGGGCAAGCAGGCTACGCCGCGATAAATTGGGTTTGTTTTGCCCACAGGCTGGGGGCGTTCTCATTTTCATAATCCTTTGTGGGAACTGAGGTTGCGTCCATATTCGGTGGAAGCAAATTGGGTTTGATACCTATGGCATAAATTGGGTTTGTTTTTCACGAGTCTGAAGTCCTCGTTCATTTTCATAAGCCTTTTTGGAAGCTAAGGTTGCGTTCATTTGGGCCTGCTGGAAATTGGGTTTGTTTTGCATAATTTAGTTCGTATATCGTATTGCGTATATCGTATTGCGTAGCTCGTATTTGGTTGGCTGGATGGGCGATTTGTTTGGCGATAGGAAAGCTTGCCGATTTACTATTTACGATTTGATATTTACTATTGAGCATTGAGTGTTTTAGACTATTCAATTTGGGGGGTATTATACGGGATTTGGGGTTGGAAGTAAAGGAAAAAGTTGGCGGGAGGAAGAGGGCAGAGGGTAGATGAGTAGATGGGTAGCGAGGCGAGGGATGGGGGGCGAGGGGCGAGGGGTGGGGGGAGGGCAGAGGACAGAGGACAGAGGACAGAGGGCAGAGGACAGAGGACAGAAGAGGAGGGGCAAGGAAAGGAACTGAAAAGTCAAAAGGGAAAGTGCAAAACTAAAGCTCAAAGGGCAAAACTGCGGAGGAAAATGCAAGAATTGGGGGAAAGTGGGGATTGTTTGGTCAACATTTAGCCGGTCGGCGACGCCTCTTATTCAGTGAATGGTCAAGTGCATTGTGGATTGTGCATGCTCGACGGTGGGTGGTTCTGATTGGTGAGTCTTGAGTGTTTAAATGCGGGATGGCGCATTGCAGGTGGTCGTGAAGGGTGAAGCGCATCTGGCCGAGGGATTTGGGCAAGATGAGCGGCTGTGAAAATGGCAAGATGGGGAAGGTCGGAGAACAGACAGTAAAAACGGGAAAATGACATACCAAAATAGGAAATATTTAGAAACCTAAAAGAGCTATTGGTGGGGACACATAATTGGGGTGTAAGACTACCTGGCGAAGTTGAGATTTGCTCGCCCTGCACCACACCTTCATGTCGTTCGGTCTCTTGAGGCGTGGTGGGGAGAAAAGCGCGCGGAAAGTTTTTGAGGAGACTGTTGGATAAACCCGAAATGCTGACTCGACTCATTCGAGACGCGCACAGGTTTGGGCGGCGCGGAGTCTGGCGACAATGAAATCGTAAGGACACTGCGTGAAACGGAGGTGGTGTCTATGACGTGAGGCCGAAACTTAGCACAAAAGCCAGTCAACTAATAACAAAATAGCTTTAACCATTTAACTCACTATCCGCGGACGCGGATGTATTTCTCAAACGAAAGGAGACGCAGAATGTTAACGCGAAAAACAATTCTAACTATCGTCATAGCTGTTTGCACTTGCTGGGCCGGCCCGGCAAACGCTCTATACCCTCCCCCGCCAGCCGCCTGTGACGGTTTGCCAAGTGCTACCGGCCAAGTCCCACCCGGGACTGTGTCGCCTGAGCCGGCATACAAACCCGGCGAAGTGATTGTGAAATTCAGGGCCGGCGTGGCTGACAGGCTGCAAGAGCAGTTGGCCGCCGGAAGGGGTGTGGGAGAGCTAAGGTTATCTGGCACCCTCGATAATATCAACCTTAAGTACAGGGCAAGCAGCATCAAACCGCTCATCAAGGGCTTCAAGGCCAAAAGGGAGCGTACGCAGGCCCTTCTTATGAAGGACAAAGCCCTTTTGACCCCAAGGGAAAAGCACCTTGTCAGAAGGCTGCAACGGGCGCCTGCGGGGGCAAAGGTGCCGGATTTGGGGAGGATATACAAGATTGAGCTTGAGCCCGGCCAATCGGCCCCTCAAGCCGTCGCCGAATACACTACCGACCCGGACGTAGAATATGCCGAGCTAAATTATATTGTTTCAATAATGGTCACAGAGCCCAACGACCCGAACTATTACCCGGAGCAGTGGGCCTTGAACAATGATGGGAGTGACTACCCGATCCCAGGCGGGGGTAGCCAGTCTGGCACAGCCGGTTGCGATATAAACGCGCCCGATGCCTGGGATATCACCACCGGAAGTTCCGATGTTATCGTCGCGGTGGTCGATACGGGGGTCGACTATACGCACCGAGACCTTCAGGCCAATATGTGGGTGGATTCGAGCGGTCTGTACGGATATGACTTTTATCATGATGATAACGATCCGATGGATGACAATGGTCACGGTACTCATTGCTCGGGTATAATTGCGGCGGACAGCAACAACGGTCTGGATATTGCGGGCGTTTCCTGGAACGGCAAGATAATGGCGCTCAAGTTTCTTGGCCCATATGGACGGGGGTGGATATCGGAAGGAGTGGCTGCCCTTTATTACGCGGTGAATAACGGAGCGGATGTTATTTCCAACAGTTGGGGCAGTTATGATTATTCCCAATCACTGGAAGACGCCATCGATTACGCTTACAGCCAAGGGGTCATAATCGTTGCCTCGGCGGGCAATGAGAAGGGAAACACCCCACCTTACCCTGCTGGTTATGACCACGTAATCGCAGTGGCGGCGACTGATTCGAACGACGACAAAGCGACTTTTTCCAATTACGGAAATTGGGTGCACTTGGCGGCTCCAGGAGTGCACGTCCTATCTCTGCACGCCACCGGTACCGATATGTACGCTGATGGTGAGCATTTTTACCCCCACGGCGATACAAGCGCCCCCATGTATATTGCCTCGGGAACGTCGATGGCGTGCCCCCATGTCTCGGGTGCCTGCGCGCTCTTGTTGTCGGTGAACCCCCATATGACACCCGATGATGCCAATAATATCCTTCTTGAGAGCGTGGATGTGGTCTTCGATCCGAACGATGAGATTTGTCGCTCCAACGGCAGGCTAAATGCCTATAACGCGGTGTTGGCAGCCGTCCCCTCGAAGGGGTATGTCAGTCTGGACCGCAACTATTATAACTGCGCTTCCAACGTAGGTATTTCCCTGGCCGATTACGACCTTGCCGGAGCGGGAACGCAGGACGTCAACGTCACAACCACGGGCGGGGATTTCGAGACGCTTACCCTAAGCGAGACAGATCCCAACAGCGGGATCTTTACGGGGGTCATCTGGACAGATTCCGGTGACCCCAGCGTCGGGGACGGCATATTGCAGGTGGCTGACGGCGACACTATTACCGTAAGCTATGAGGATGCCAATGACGGAACCGGGAATCCCGCATCACCGAACGATACTGCCACGGTAGACTGTATAGATCCAAATATTACCTCCGACGTAAATCTAACAGTAGTGGGCCCCGATGTTAGAGTCACCTTCCAGACGAGTGGATACACGGAAGGGCGGGTCATTTACGGGCCGGACTGCAACAACCTTAGCAATAGCAACATCGACTACGCAACAGACCACAGTATAAAACTGGTACCTATCTTGCCATGGACAGACTACTACTTCAAGGTTGAGGCTACCGACCTTGCCGGCAACAAGGTAACAGATGACAACGATGGGAACTATTACAACTTCACCACTGACGGCCCCAGGAACATAAACGTCCCCGCTGACTACAACACCATCCAAGAGGCAATTGATGTATCCTGGCACGGGGGGACGGTCACGGTTGCTCCAGGAACCTACTATGAGTGGATCAGTTTTAAGGGTAAGGCCATTACTGTAACAGGAAGGGACCCGGGGGACTGGGATGTCGTTAAGGCAACAATTATAGATGGCAATGAGCTGTCAACGGTCTGGTTTCAATGTGGGGAGACTCCTGAGTCAGTACTCACAGGCTTTACAGTGAAAAGCGTTATAAATCTGCCGGTGATCTGCCGGTATTCATCAAACCCAATCATCGCTAATTGCATTTTAGAAGGTACAGGCCGCGGGGTAATGTGTGCGGAGGGATCGTCTCCTTTTATTCTAAATAATAGATTTAGCAACGCCAACATCGGTTGCGGCATGGGTAGCCCGGTCATTAGGAACAACTGGATGGTTGGTGGTGGAATAAGCTTCGTACCCTTTGGAAAGCAGACGATTGAGAACAACACTATTGTTGGTACCACACGTGCAATCGCCAAACCTCCTGGTACGGCTGAGCTAATCATTCGTAATTGTATTTTTTGGGGCAATGGGGATGACCTGGCCGGTGGATTAAGTGCAACGTATAGTTGTATCGAGGACGTCAATGACAGCAACGGTGAAGGCAACATCACGTCCGACCCGTGTTTCGTACATATATTCGAGTTTGACGACGTGACGGTTGCTGAGGGTACAACGGTAACCGTGATTGTAGGTGATGCCAACCTGTATGAAGTGAACGACGTCATCGAGTATGGCAATGACGGGACCGTTCGTACGGTAAATGATGTCAATCTCGCAACAAATGCTATCACCTTTGGTCCACCATTAGACAGCAACTCGCAGGCCGACGTTCTGGTTTACAACTGGGGAGCCGGCGTAACTGATGTGGATGAAGACCTCCACCTGAAGTCCCCCTCGCTATGCATCAATACAGGGGACCCCAATGGGGATTATAGCGGCCAGACGGATATTGACGGCCAGCCGCGGGTCCTGGCCGGAAGGGTGGACATGGGTACTGACGAATTTTCCGGCATATTCAACCTGGACCAGCAAGAGTGGTATGACACCATTCAGGATGCCATTGGCGATGCCAACGACAGTGCAAATGAGACTATCGAAGTGGGCCCCGGGACGTATTACGAAACCATCGATTTTGTTGCCGACAGGGCGGTAACACTGCGCAGCGGCGACCCCAACGCCTGGTCCGTCGTCGCGACGACGATAATCGACGCCGACGGTTCGGGGACGGTTGTCACATTCGACAGCAGCGAGGACGGCAACTCGGTTCTTGTGGGCTTTACCATTACCGGCGGTGATTCCGGCTCGTTGGGCAGCGGCGGGGGAATTTATTGCTACCAGAGCAGTCCGACGATAAGAAACTGCATTATCACCGGAAATTCGGCCGGATGGGGCGGCGGACTGGAAAATGAGGATGCTTCGCCGACAGTGACCGACTGCGTCTTTCACAGCAACGCGGCCGAATACGGGGGCGGGGGAATGGACAACTACGACGGTTCTTCACCCAGGGTGACCAACTGCCTCTTCTACGACAATACATCTCTGCCCTGGGGCGAAGGCGGCGCCATCTGCAACATGTCCAGCCCTCCGGCAGTTATAACCAACTGCACATTGTACGGGAACTCTACCTGTTGGGGCGGGGGGGGCATTGAGAACTACGATGCCTCTCCGTTGGTGACCAACTGTATATTGTGGGACAACACCGCTATCTACTACGAAGATGAGGTGCAGAACCTTGGTTCGTCCGACCCTAATTTTAGCCACTGCGACATAGAAGGCTGCGGCGGCAGCGGCGGTGGATGGGACCCCGACTTCGGCACCGACGGCGGCGGCAACATCGACAGCGACCCTTGTTTTGTTGATTCGAGCGACGCGGACGGAGCCGACAATATCTGGGCGACGTGCGATGACGGGCTGGGGATTAGTTCCAACAGCCCGTGCAAAGATGAAGGCAACAACGATGCCGTGGAAGGTATCGATACCGACATCAAGGGCAGCGACCGGATCATCAATGACGACGTTGATATGGGGGCGTATGAGTACGACCCGGGCTGCTAAAGCCTGGTTTATAGTCTGAGTTGACTATTGAAGGGACGGCACTTTCTGCCGTCCCTTTTTGTTTCCGCGCCGACGTGGCGAGATTCCGTCGCTCTTACTCAGGCCCGTCGGCCTGGTTCGACTTGGCTCACCACAGGTCGCTGAGGGCAGGCGGGAAGGGAAGTTAAAAGTCAATCCGCCTGCGGCGGATAAAAACGGAAAACGTAAAACTAAAGCTCAAAATGCAAAAGTGCGGAATCCGCCTGCGGCGGACAAGTCCGGCGGGGGGAATGTTTTTTTTGATAGACCCCTCCACTCGCTGCGCTCGGTCGGGATGACCCCCGCGCGTCTCTCGCGGGGGCAAGCCTGCCAAAAGGACCCGCGGGTTAAGCCCTGTGTTGCTATCTGTCGTTCGTCCGGCTCAGGCGGGTAAATTTTTAATGAGTCGGGTGGTAGAGGGCGGGGTTTGCTTCGGAACCGGAATCTGTATAATGGCAGGGTAAAGTCAGTGGAAACTTGTGCCTCGGGTACTTGTGCTATAGGTAGCGTATTGTATAATATTATATGAGGCATGTCAGTAAGACCGATAGGAGTTCCAGAATGGATGATCCAAGCGATGTTTTGATCGCGGTACAGGCCAGAGTCGAGGACGCAGGCGTACTGGCGGACAATGGTCGCTACGAGGGTGCAATGCTCATGTTGCTGACTGCCGTCGCCGCCACCTCTCGCAAACGCTACCCGAGGGGCACGCCTTCGAAGAAAAACCCGAGAAAGCCGATGTCCGACCGCGAAGCCTTCACTACCTTCCTCCGGGACGAGATCTGGCGACTGGTGAGGGAACACGAGGACTTCGTTGTTTACCACGGGGAAAAGAAGCCGATTGAGGAGTTTCTATACGAGTACTTGAGGTGCGAGTTGGTTCACGAAGGCCGCACTCCCGTGGACCTCTACCCTATGCGCGAGGGCGATGTCCTCACGATCGACTACCCCGATGGGTCTGGGATCACCTTCTCCCGGCTCCTACTGGCTAGGCTCAACGATGTAGTGTGGCGTGCGCCTGAGAACTCATACGAGGCGACCAAAGCGGAAATCGAAGCAATCAGAAGGCGCCGGGCGAAGCACCGGCTGGAGCGGACGCGTGACCTCAGCGGCTGAGCCATAGGTTATGGATTGAATTGGCATCGACCTGTCGGCCGTTTGTGTGGGTCTTGAGTGTTGCGAAGAATCGCGCCCTACGTGGGTTGGTCATAGGTGACCTCTTGGTTTGTCGAGGGGTTTTACCCATGGCACAAGTTGCTCAGGATTGGCCGGAACGTCAACGCACACTGGCGGGGATTGGCGGGGATGGAGGGGTAGCGGGATTGGCAATCTGAGCTGATGGGGCTGTTAGATCTCCCTTGGTAGATCGACATCGAGGAAGCTCTTATCACCCGTGCACCACGCCAAGTAGAGTCGAGGAGACTCGAAGCGTGATACGACGTATAGGTCAGGTGACAATGGGGTTGCTGTTATGGCCTCGCAAAACGACAAAAAATCCTCCCGCCAACGGCGTGTTGGACTGAACGAATGGACAAGCATTACGGCCGAGCGGGCGTGAAAATCCAGCGCCGTTTGTAAGGCCGACACCGTTCTGTGGAGAAGCTGATAGCGGATTTCGTCTCTCAATGGGGTCTCAAGACGAAGAGCGGTGTGCAGGTAATCAATCCGTTCACTTTGGCCGGTTGATTCATCATCGCGTTTCTCGCCTAAAGTCGGGCCAAACGGCTCATCGACCTTGGCCTCAACAGCGAGCACTACAAGACCTTCGTCATTGCTCGCCAATGCCAAAACGTCGGTATGAGATGAGTGTTTTCCTCCAGGAAGTGCCACCTGCCATTCCGGAATCGCCGCGAGTAGCTTGAGACCAACCAAGTCAGACCGGCCTGAGGCGTCAAGAGTCTGTTTGACTTCCGCTGGCAGGCAGTCACAAGCGGCCTCCCAACAAGCCGCGGTAGTCATGGCCGAATAGGACTTCCTCCAATGAAGAGCCGGCTTTGCGAGAAGGCGCTGCCAATCAGATGGTGCTTGGGTTGGTATGAAGATGCGTTTCATAGTTCTTCCTCTCAGGGTCTAACAATGATTATACGGAAAACCGCGTGGGCAACAAGTTGCCCACGCTACAATGTCGCAGGTCGTCGCTGGTATTTGGCATAGCGTGGTGGGTATAGCAAAGCTGCAAATGCCAAATCGCCAATTGTACATTGGGCGGCCCTTCTTCCTCACTTTCGTCTGAGGTTGCATCCGCGGTTGTGCCCGGATTATAGAGGGCCGGGGGGAATAGTCAAGTGAAATTTCGCCATTAGTTGGTAGTTTTTAGAGATTAGGGCGTTTCGATTCGGCGTCAACTGCGGAATGGAGGTTAATTATGTTCGGAGGCCAGATCCCTTCGCTTCGTGCGCCCGTTCGACCGGGCTCAGGGCAGGCTCTGCGGCGGACTCCGGTCGGGATGACCCCCGCCAGAGACGTGCGGGGGCAAGCGTGGGGTGGGAGGGGAAGTGAAAAGTCAAAGCGTAAAGTGCAAAACTGTGGAATTTGCCGGGGGGCGGGAGAAGAAGTTAAAAGTTTAAGTGTAAAGCTGAAGCTCAAAGTGCAAAAGTGGGGAGTCCGCCGGGGGCGGATGTTTTTTTGATAGACCCCTCGGCTGCGCTCGGGGTGACAGTTGGGCTGCGCTCGGTCGGGATGACCCCCGCCAAAGGCGTGCGGGGGCAGGCGAGGGGCGGTGGGCTGCGCTCGGGGCGAGGGGGGAGGGGGAAAAAAATGGCTTGACGGGGTTGGTGCGGGGGCGTAGGATTTGCGTCAGTATTCCTGCTAAAATTATTCTTTTTGGAGAGCGCGGTCGAATGGGAAGCTATCGGCAAAAAATAGTTCGTTTGGCAAGCCTGGTGGTTATCGGGTTGTTTATGAGCGGGTGCGGCCAGCCGAAAACGCCAACAGCCAAGATTCAAACAGAGCTTGGGGCTACAATAGGGTCAATGACGGAGGTTTTCGCGGTTCAATATATCCCGGTCGAGGGATACGGGCTGGTGGGCGGCTTGAGGGGGACCGGGTCGGGTGAATGCCCGACCAATATCAGAGAATACCTGAAACAATACATATTGACGCAACTGCCGGAGCGGAAGTTAGACCCTGAAAAGCTCATCAGCAGCAGGAACACGGCTGTGGTAAGGGTGCATGCGCTGATGCCGCCGGCGTTTACGGAGAGCCGGAGCTTCGATGTAAAAGCAGAGGCGCTGCCCGGCACGCAGACGACCTCGCTCGAAGACGGGTGGCTTTACGGTGCGGACCTGAAGGAGGCGGGCAGGTTCGGTTTGGCCACGAGGGTGCTCGCTACGGTGAAAGGGCCTGTTTTCGTTGATACAATCGACGGGGTGGGGGGCGATAAAAGAGCGGGATATATCCTCGGCGGCGGAAGGGTGCGTGGGAGGTACAATATGACTCTTGCGCTGCGGCAGCCGGACTTTGTGGCGGCAAGGCGCATCAGCGACGTGCTGAATGCGCGATTTGGGGCGTTGACGGCGAAGGCATCTTCGCAGAGCGTGATTGAATTGAGCATACCGGCCGAATACGGGCAGCAGGATGAAAGATTCATCTCGGTGGTAAAGGCGATGTACCTTTCGGAGACGCCGGAGGCGACTGAAAAAAGGATAGACGCACTTGTCGAGGAGCTTGCTTCATCGGCAGATAAGCAGGCAAGCGAGAGCGCGCTAGAAGCGATAGGGAACAGGTGCGTGAAAAAACTGGCCGGTCTGCTGGATTCGGCGAACGAGGAGGTTCGGCTGCGGGCGGCGAGGTGCATGGTGAATCTTCGCAGCGACCGGGGGCTAGAGACGCTTCGCACGATAGCGGCCGACAGTGGTTCTGCTTATCGAATGGAGGCCCTTGAGGCGATTACCACAGGGGCCAATCGCAATTATGCGGCGGGGATTGCGCGAAGACTGTTGCGGGACGATGATTTCGATGTGCGTCTGGCCGCGTACGAACAACTGCGGAGGCTGGATGATGTCTCCGTATCACGGTCGCGCATTGGGGGCGGTTTTTATCTGGAGCAAATCACGCTGCCGAGGCAAAAGGACGTTTTTGTTTCGCGGAGCGGTCAGCCGCGAATCGTGCTTTTCGGGGCGCCGATATACTGCCGGGAGAACATTTTTTTGCAGTCGGCGGACGGGGAGATAACGATAGACGCGCCGGCGGGTCAAAAATACGTTTCAATAATACGCAAGCTTGCCAAACGGCCGGGTATTCCGCCGATTCAGTTGAAAAGCTCTTTTGAGCTGAGCGATGTAATTCGAGCGCTGTGCGAGGCGCCGGTAGTGAAGGAGGGTTCTCAGGTGCGGGCGGGGTTGAACGTGTCATATTCGGAGACGGCAGCCATTTTGAAACAGATGTGCGAGCAAGGCGCCGTGGCGGCGGAGTTTCGGGCCGGCCCCCTTCCGAAAATCGACTAATTGTCAAGAGAATAGAGACCACCGGCCGATAATATTAGTGCGTGTTTGTATGAGAAAAGGCTGCGCATAGTTGTTGAGAACCGGTTAGAGATGCCAACAGCAGGGTGAAAGAATGAGGCTTGAAAAAATCGTCGTTGACGGATTCAAGAGTTTTGCCGACAGAACGGATTTCGTATTCGATTCTGCGGTAACGGCCATTGTGGGGCCGAACGGGTGCGGCAAGAGCAACGTGGTGGATGCGGTAAAGTGGGTTCTTGGCGAGCAAAGCAGCAAGAGCCTGCGAAGCGACCAGATGGCGGACGTGATATTCGGCGGCAGCAGCAGCAGAAAGGGCATGGGGGCGGCGGAGGTTAGTCTGCTTATCTCCAATACCGCAGGGCAACTGGCGATAGAGGCCGATACGGTGGAGATATCAAGAAGGATATACAGAAGCGGCGAGAGCGAGTACCGGATAAACAACAAAATCTGCCGGTTGAAGGACATTCGAGAACTGTTCATGGATACGGGGCTGGGGGCCAGGGCCTATTCGATTATCGAGCAGGGACAGATTGAGCAGATACTAAATGCGTCGAAGACAGACCGAAGGGTTATCTTTGAAGAGGCGGCGGGGATAAGCAAATATAAGGCGCACAAGAAGGAGGCACTTCGGAAACTGGAACGCACGGAACAGAATCTGCTGCGGCTGGCGGATATTCTGGGCGAAGTGACAAAAAACCTGCGAAGCGTAAAACTCGCGGCGGGTAAAGCAAGAAACTATCTGCAATACAGCCAGAGGCTCAAGGAGCTGCAGGTTAATTATTCGCTTTCGGAATACGCGAAGAACCAGGCGAAAAACGCGGAGAAAAAGGCGGACCTGGGGCACCTCGAAGAACAATTTGCCGGTGTGGCTGCGGAAGTGGGAAAGAATGACGCTCTGCTGAGTGAACTGGGACAGAGAATAATAGAGACGGAGAACCAACTGAATCGGGCGGACAATTCGCTTGTTTCCGTGCAGAGCAAAATCGAGCAGAATCTGCAGCGAATCGAATTCTTGCGAACACGAACTGCGGAACTCGGACAAAGAAAAGAATCGGCAGGCAAGAGAGCCGAAAAGCTCCAGGAACAGAAGAACCAGTTTACGGGGGATATGGAGCAGTACGCAAACGAGCAGGCCAACTGCGAGAGAATGTATGAGGAAAAAGAGGGTGCGGCGGAGGAGCTGCAAAAAGCTATCCAAGAGATAAACAGCGAATGCGCGTCGCTGGAAGCGGATTTGGAGGACGAGAAATCAGGCATTATCGACATAGTAAGAAGGACGGCGCAGCTCCACAACGAAGTGCAGAGCATTTCGGCTTATCGCAGCAATCTATCGAGCCAAAAGGAGCGGCTTGCCGGACGGGCAAACACGGCGCAGGCGGAGCTTGAACAACTTCTGGCTGAAAAAGCACAGCAGCAGGCGCGCATGAGCGACATCGAAAAGGTACTGGAAGAGCTGCAGCAAAACCTGGACGCCAAACGTAGGCAAACCGAAGAAATACGTGTACAAATCGCAGACGACAGCAAACGGCTGGGGCACTCGAAAGAAGCGCAAAGCGCCCTGAACGGCGAGCTGGCGATACTGACAGATATGGAGAAGAGGCGCGAGGGGCTTAATAATGCGGTCAAGAGCATTTTACAGAGCCGGTCGGCTGAAGGCGGCAAATTCGATTACGTCGAAGGAGTACTGGCAGACATAGTCGTGGCGGACATCGAGCATGCGGGCGCTGTCGAGGCCGCGCTCGAGGGCAAAACCGACGCTCTGGTAATCAACGACAGAAGCAGGCTGATGGCGGACAAGGAGACAATAGAAAAACTCGAAGGGCGGGTGAGTTTCATATCTACCGAGAGGCTGCGGCCGTTTGCGGACAAAAAGGATTTCTCGAACTCACCTCACATAAAGGGAAGGCTGGCTGAATTCATAAGAACGAAAAACAAATATGCACCTTTGGTTTGGGACTTGTTGGGAAAGACCATCGTTGTTGACTCGATTGATGGGGCCGTCGAACTGGCTGAGAATACAGGTCGGGAGTACAGGTTCGTCACGCTGAAAGGCGAATTCTTTGGCGGGGACGGCTCAATAAAGCTGGGGCCTCTGGGGAAAGCGACGGGATTGATATCGCGAAAGAGCCGGCTGCGCCAACTGGAGGAGACGATCGAGAAAATACAATCGGAAATTGTGCTGCTCCAGGAGCAAATCGACAAGAGGACTCAAACAAGCGAGCATCTGGACAGACTGTGCAAGGATTTGCGGACGGCCATTTACGAAGCCAACACCGAAAAGATGCAGGTCAACTCAAAGCTGAGCGTGATTGAGCAGAATATAAAGCGGCTGAGCGAAGAACAGCCGCTAATCAGCAGCGAAATCGGCATGCTGGAAGCTCAGATTGCCCAGTCGGTTCAGAAAGAGTACGATTCGAAACAGAAGCTGGAGGAATTAGAGGCGGTAAACAACGAGCGAACAACGCATATAAAAGAGCTTGAGGTGAGGTACAGCGAGTTAAGAAGCCAGCAGGAGTCGCAGACGAGCAGACTGACCGATTTGAAGGTGGCTTTGGGTCAAATCAGCGAACAGCGCAAGGCGCTCAAGCAGACAATCGCGAGCCTGGAAAACCAGATACGCGAAAACCGAATCGCGGCGCAGTCGGCGGAGGCGGAGATAGAAAGCTGCAGTGAGCAATTAGGGAAAGCACAGAGGGATATTCTTACCTGTGAAGCGACGGTATCGGACCTGTTTGTCGAAAAAGAAAAAAGCGAGCAGAACAGCGGACTGCTGCACAGCACGATCGAGAGGCTGCTGGAAGAACAAAAGCAGAAAGAACAACTGATTCGCCAAAAAAGGGCGGAGCAGAGCGAAATTGATCATAAAATGAATCAGCTCAAGATAGAAATCGGCCAACTGGAAGTAAAGAACCAGGACCTGATTGAGAGAGTGCGGGAGGAGCTGCAAATCGACCTGGTAGAGGCTTACGAGAATTACAGGGACAGCCAGGTGGACTGGGACAAGATAAGGGAGGAAATAGCCGAACTTCGCGGCAGAATCGAGCGGCTGGGCAACGTGAACGTGGACGCGATAGCCGAGCAGGAGGAGCTGGAGAAGCGACACGACTTTTTGAGCAGTCAGGTCGAAGACCTCAACAGCAGCAAGGTGCAACTGCAGCAACTTATAAGCCGGCTCAACAAGCAGAGCCGGGAGAAGTTCAGGGCGACTTTCGACGAAATCAGGGTACACTTCCAGGAGATTTTCCGCAAACTGTTCGGGGGGGGCAAGGCCGACATAATACTTGAAGACGCAGAAGACGTTCTCGAAGCGCCCATAGAGATAATAGCGCGGCCGCCCGGCAAGGAGACAAGGAGCATATCGCTGCTGAGCGGGGGCGAAAAGGCCATGACGGCAATTGCGCTGCTATTTTCGATTTTCAAGACGAAGCCGTCGCCATTCTGCTTCCTCGATGAAATCGATGCGGCGCTGGACGAGGCGAATAATGAGCGTTTCAACCTGATGCTTCGTGAGTTTCTGAAGGAGTCGCAATTCATAATAATTACCCACTCGAAGCGCACGATGAGCATGGCGGACATGCTATTCGGGATAACGATGCAGACGCGCGGGGTCAGCAAGAAAATAAGCGTCAAATTCGGGCAGTATGACGAGATCGAACAGGACGCCGCGGCTGTAGCATAAGGACGGGATGCGATACTTGGAAAAAGATATCGCGTATTGCCTTCAACGCCGACCTGCGAAAGTGGACAATCCTATCTGACCAGCGTATCGAAGACCCGCACTTTTTGGAACGTGTCTTTGTACTGCTCAATAAACTGCAGGTGCATCGGCGAGGTCTGGTACCGGTCGTGCAATTCCATATTTTTAAAGACTACGTACAGTCCGACGTGAAAGTCGCGCACGTTGACGGGGCAGTCAAGCCCCTCGGCGAAAGGCCCGGCGGCGAAAAACACAACGCCGGGATGGCTCTTGAGGTACTTGCAGCAGGCATCGGTCAGGTCGTTTTTCGCGGTATCAGAACCATCTTTCAAGGTGAAGTAAACTACACCATCGCCACAACTGTCTGCGAATCATTCCGCCATCTCTGCAAGAGCTGTCAACAGTTGCTCTGCTATTATCTTTCTGCCTTCAGTATTAAAATGCGCGCTACCAACGCTGTATTGTGGAGCTTTGGCTGGAACTTTTTCTATACCCCGAGTCCGGGTATAACAACGAAAACCATGCGGGTCAATCGATTCCAACAGGGCGAGGTCGAAAACAGCTTCCGTTTGTGAATAGGCGGCCCGCAGAAAGTCGTTATATTGCGCGCGTCTGACATTATCATCAAAGATACTGGGCCTGCCAGCCAACAATTTTACGGATTCTCTTAGAATTTTCTTGCTTCCTGACGGTCTCGAACAGATGGGAACCGTAACGTGCAAAAATTTCACATTCGGATAGCTGCTCTTGAGCTGTTCAACCATTTTCTGATAATTGCGGAAAATTGCGTGGGCATCCGACTCCCATATTACATCATTGTAGCAGAATTTAAGACACGCAACAGATACTCGCTGTCCGAGCCCCGCATTCAAAAGATCTTTGAAATGACTAATCTTCGAATCCGGGTCCATACATCTGCCTGCCTGAGCATGAGCAAAAGTCGGCCTGTCAAAAGCCGTCGGGTCGGCCGTCTCGGCAATGTTGAGCCGTATGTAATCGTGCTCGGTCATAATCGCTTTCATTCCGTCGATAATTTCATTACCCAATTCCGTATGTGCGAAAAAAATCTTCTTCTGAGAAAGCGCGGCCCAATGTTCCATGGTCACATCTTCGACTCGCGCCAACCGGGTATTGATCCGGTCGGTCTTTATCTCAAGGGTCATAGTCTCTGCAATTGCAAAACCAAGCAGCAGCACAGAAATTGAGGCCACAACCGCCACGGTTATGAGAACATTTCGCAATCGCTTTGTGATGGCAGTTACTCCGATATATAGACCTATTCTTGAAACCGGTGACAATGTGCCAACCCGGAAAGCTGGCGCCCGTCCACGGTGGCACGCCCCTGCGGCCTGATAAGACTGCTAATCAGTTACGCTTTTGAGCCATGTTTCCGTCCGGAAACGAAAAGACGACCGCAGCCGCGTGATTCTTTGCCGTCGCAGACAACATCTTCCAGCAGGACTGCTTTTTGGGCATTTTTCGGGATTTTCCATTTACCTTTGGTTTTATGACAGTATATCAGGTCCAAGCGCCCAGGTCAACCACGACGGACGACAACTTTGAATAAATAGCACTATGCAAGAAAGGCTAAAAATGATAACATACGCCAAAACAAGAATGAAAAAGTAAGTAAATGGCTACGGTTGAAAGACTTGACAGACATATTCTGAGCAATGGTTTGGTTGTCGTCGGCGAGCCGATGGACACGGTTGAGTCGGCGGCGTTTGATTTTATGCTGCCTTCGGGCGCCTCTGTGGTGCCGGAAGGCTGCTGCGGGGCGGCAAACGTCATCGCCGACTGGATTTTGCGAGGCGCCGGCGACAAGGACAATCGACAGCTCGGCGACGCACTTGACGGGCTGGGACTGCATCGAGCCTGTGCAATCAACAGCTCGCATATAACCGTTGGGGCGGCGCTGGAGGCAGGCAACCTGGCAGAGGCACTAAAATTATATGCCGACGTCATACTCAAGCCCCGTCTGGAACAGGACCAATTTGGACCGGCCAGGCAACTCGCAGTCGATGGGGTGTTAGCTGTAGACGACGACCCCCGGCAGAAAGTCATGTTAAAGCTGCGCGAGCATTTTTATCCGAGTCCCTTAGGGCGCAGCCCCGTGGGAGACATTGAGGAACTAAAGACACTGACGGCGGAGAAAACAAGACAAATTATAAAGGATCATTTCAATACATCGGAGACCATTTTTGCAGTGGCGGGAAAATACGACTTCAACGCGATTGCTGGGCAGATGGAAGAGTTGTTTGACGTGGAGAGGCGGAAACCGCTGAGGCCGGCGACGGTCGGGGCCAAAGCGAACAAGTATACGCACATAAACAATGACGGCGCACAAGTCCATATCGGGCTTATGACCGGGACGGTGAAACCGAGCAACGAAAACTACTACAATGCGAGGGTGGCGGTGAGTATTCTTTCTGGTGGTATGAGCGCCAGACTGTTCACGGAAGTGCGGGAGAAGCGAGGTCTGTGCTATGCAATCGGGGCGCGGTACCACGGGCTGAAGGAAGCAGCCGGTATAATGTGCTATGCGGGCACCACGCCGGACAAAGCTCAGGAGACACTCGAAGTGATAATGGCCGAGTTCAAGCGACTGGGCGAGGGAATCAGCGAACAAGAGCTTGAGAGAGCCAAGATTGGTCTAAAAAGCGCGCTGATTCTGCAAAGCGAATCATCCAGCAGCCGGGCGAGCGGAATTGGAGGCGATTACTACATACTGGGCAGAGTCCGCAGTCTGGACGAGATTAAGAAGAGAATCGAGGGGACGAGCGTCGATTCGGTTTTGGGGTTTCTGCGAAGTCACAAGTTCGAGAATTTTACGGTGGTGACAATCGGGCCGGAGGAAGTAAACATTTCTTAGAGGAGGCTATGGAGTTCAAAGAGAAGACACTGGCCAACGGCCTGGCCATCATCGGCGAGGTCAACAAGTCCGCGAAATCGGCGGCGGTGGGTTTTTTCGTCAGGACGGGGTCGCGCGACGAAACGGAGCAGGTCAACGGCGTGTCGCATTTTCTCGAACATATGCTGTTCAAAGGCACGGAGAAATTAGGTGCTCTTGAAGTAAACGAGGCATTTGACAGGACGGGGGCTCAATACAACGCATTTACGAGCGAGGAAAACACGGTGTTCTACGCGGCGGTTCTGCCGGAGTATCTGGCTGAGGTGACAGGCCTCTGGATAGAGCTGATGAGGCCGGCGCTGCGGGAGGAGGATTTCAATATTGAAAAAAACGTCATCAAAGAAGAAATAGCGATGTATAAGGACGTGCCGAGCTTTGATGTGATGGACAGATGCAGAAGGCTGCACTTCGAGGCGCATCCGTGCGGGAATAGTGTTCTTGGCAGCGAAACGAGCATAAATGGGCTGACGGCGGAACAAATGCGTAATTACTTTGTCAGACGCTACGCACCCAACAATATGGTTCTGGCCTGCGCCGGCAATTTCGAGTGGGAGCAAATCTGTTCGGTCGTCGAAGAGGGCTGCGGCAACTGGCAAGTACAGGATGCCGGGCGCAAGCTGGAATCCTTCGGGGGCAGCAAAAAGAGAGATAGGCTGGAAAAGGCAAATCTGTCGCTGGAGCATATATGCCTGATGAGCGCCGGGGTGTCCGCCCAGGATTCAAGGAGGTTTGCCGGCGCGCTGCTGGCGGAAATCATAGGCGACGACGTAGGCTCACGTTTCTTCTGGGAGCTTGTGGACAAGGCGCTGGCGGAAACGGCCACAATGCAATTCGGGGCAATGGACGGGACGGGGGCATTTTACAGCTATATCCGGTGCGGCAGGGAAAATGTCGTCAGCGTGCTTGATACTGTCAGAGCGATTTTCCAAAAACTGGCCGAAAAGGGCATAAACGAGGATGAACTTAGAAAGGCAAAGAATAAAATCCTGAGCGCGCTGGTACTAAAGAACGAACTGCCGATGGGTCGTCTGGTTGACCTCGGCTCTAACTGGGTATATTTGAAACAGTATCGAACGGTCGCGGAGGACATCAGTGCGATTAAGGCGGTCACGGTCGATGACGTTCATTCGCTCATAGAGGAGCTCAACCCCGGCGACTTCACGCAATTCTCAATAGGCCCCGCCCAATCAGGTTAGACCCGAAGGGGCAACACGTCCGGCGCCATGTGGACACGGGCCTGGGAACACGGGATTTACTTTGCCAGATAAAACGCTTACAATATCGAATGTTGTGTTGTGCATTGAGGGGGCCAAGAGTATCTGTGGGAGTAGGCACGTTGGAGAAAACCTTATCGTTCCTTACGCAGATTTTACTTTACATCATTCCGGCCGTGACAGGAACCGCGGCGACGGCGGCGGACTGGCCCAACCTGCGCGGACCAAACCATAACGGCATCTCCGATGAAAAACTGCATCTCGCGGAGCTAACGAAGGTAAGGCCCCTGTGGCACAATTCGATTGGCGTCGGCTGCTCGTCGGTGGCGGTGCGCAGGGGGCGGGTCTACACCATGGGCAATACCGGCACAAAAAATGACCAGCAGAGTCACGAAGACGTGGTTTATTGCTTCGATGCCGACACCGGGGTGGAAATTTGGAGACATACATATAAATGCGGTTTGAACTTCAAGAGCAATACTCCCGCAGGCCCGTTTGCCACGCCGAGCTTAGACGCAAACAGGGTCTATACGTTCAGCAGGAAAGGCGATGTTTTCTGCCTCGATTCGGGGACTGGAAAAGTGGTGTGGCACAGGGATGTGAAAGAAGAATTGGGTATGAAGATGCCTTTTCAGGGGGGATTCGCCGGTTCGCCGCTGATTTTGGGAGAAATGGTAATACTGAATGTCGGTGATGCCGGGACGGCGCTCGACAAGCACACCGGGAAGGTCATCTGGAAGAGTGAGGCGGAGGACGCCGCTCAGGCGACGCCGGTGCCGTTCCGGATGGGCGACAGGCAGTGTATCGCCATATTCAGCGGTTTTGGAGTGGTAGGCGTAGATGCGGCCGACGGCCGGAAGGTGTGGAGCTTTCCGTGGGACACGAAATATAAAACCAACGTAGTCGACCCCATCATAGAAGGTGACAAGGTTTTCATTTCCACGTGGTACGGCGTGGGTTGCGCGCTGCTCGATATCTCCACGAGTGACCCCAACGTGGTCTGGCAGAATAAAGAAATGCAAAACCACTACAGCAACTGTGTTCTGTGGAAAGGCTACCTCTACGGGTTCGACGTGGCAAAACTAAAATGCATGGATTTCAAAACGGGCCGAATCAAATGGGCGCTGGAAGGAGGGTTCGGGAGAGGGTCGCTGATGATGGCCGATGGGAAGCTCATCGTGTTGACCGAAAAAGGCACACTGCTGATTGGAGAGGCGTCGCCGGAGGGGTTTACAGCGGTTTTGAAGGCGGACATTATCAAAGGAAAGTGTTATGCCGGACCAGTTTTCTGCGGCGGGAAAATCTATGCGCGAAATGACAAGGGCGATTTGGTGTGCGTGGCCCTCAGCGGGACAGACAGGTGACACGCCGACATAGAGACATCCCGACAGGAATGACATTAATGGACCGTGACTTGAGGAGGGTGCAAGCGCGAAGGCGCCGAGCGTCTACTTTCGATTTGCTATGATTTCGCCCATTATCCAGTTGGTTCGGGCAGCGGTGACGCCGGTGCTGGGACATTTTCCTCGTTGGCGCAGTTCGTCGACGACGGTCTGGATGAGAGGCTGCTGGACGTGCTGAGGCCGGGGACAGTCGCTGCCCGAGATAGCCGATAGGGTGGTCATACTTGTTGGCGACGGTATGGCGATGGGCTCGACGATGCGTGGGGGGGTTTTGCTGTGCAGGAACAGAAAGGCGAAAGAGATTATAGTGGCGTCGCCGGTGGCGAGTGCGTCCACAACGGCGGCTTTCGAAAACATTGCGGAGGGCGTGGTTATTCTTGAGAAGCCTCGCTTGTTTCGCCCGGTTGCGCAGGTTTATGTAGACTAGTACAATGTTTCGGATGAGGAAGTGATTCGGATAATGGAGTCGTGGGATGCGGAGCGGCGCGCTAAGGATTGAATCAAGCTGTTATTCAATCGGCTCTAAGAGAACGCCCTGAGGTTCCCTTGATTTTTTCTGTACGATCCGTCCCACAATCTGTCCTTTGTTGTTAATGTCCGTTGCGAAGAAAGTGCTGATGTCCCTGCGGCCGAGGTTCTTCTTGAGCGGCACAAAGCCTTCGTTGGGATCCCAGAGATACTCTTCGACGTAGGGGAAGAGCCAGTGACCGCCGAGTCTCAGTGAGGCCGAACGAACGTGGAGAAGAAACTGATTGTCGTCATTAAGGGCAATCGGATGAGCATCAATCCCTTTCATCGAGGGCATCGGGCGGGCCTCTTCGGCCTGGGACCATGTAGAGATGAGCATCTGATCATTTGTGGATCCGAACCGGCCCACAACAAATGCTTTGTTGTTCAGATGGATATGGTCGAGTACGGGAGTTGTAATGCTTGTGGGGCCGAGGTCCTTGAAGCCGGTGTTCGAGTCCCAGAAGAAAGCGTGCCAATTGCCGGAGGCGATCTGGGAAAAGCCCACGACCTGACCGCTGTCGTTAATACTGGCGGCAAGACTGGCAGAGCCTCCGAGTGTCCCAAGGTCGGTGATGCCGGCGTCGCCATTCCAGAGCACAGCGTGCGGAAAGCCATCGCTGGTATAGGAGAATCCGACCACCTGACCTTGATTGTTTAATGCCAGTGGCACGCTGGATTTCCCGGGCAGGGCAGCCAGAATTTTTTTATCTGCGGGGAGGTCCCATATGAACGCCCGGAAGTCGCCATTTGGGTCGCGCACAGAGCCTGTGACGCGACCGACATTGTTGATTCTCAGTGGTTCGAGGTGCTTGGGGCGGTGAAACGAACCTAAGTCGCGAGCGCTGTGATCCTTGTCCCAGAGGAAAATGCGGTATTCGCCGCCTTTGATCCGGGCCAGGCCGACAACCTGTCCGTGGTCATTGATCGAGAAAGGGATGATTGGGTCTCCGGTGGCCGTGGTCAGAAAGGTATGCCTGTACCGCGGGGGGGCGGCAATCACGAATCGAAGGATCAATACCGCTACCACCAATGCGGTTGCACAAAGAAAAGCGATTAACAAGCGTCTTCTTCGCATGGAGAAGCGGACCTTTCGGTAAACACGCGTTAGTGACAGCAGAGCGACCGAGCCTTACACACTATCAAAACGGTGTTGGAATTGCGAGTATTTCCGGTCATTTCCTGCGACTTTTACTGGCAGTTCGTGGAGCAACAGAAGGCGAATATGGGGTCGAGGCAAAGGGTGATTAGAAGATGGAGGATGGGATCGAAACAGGACGCCAGACGTACCGTCAGTAGGCGGCGCCCCGTTTGCATAAAGAGAACGGGGGCAGACGGTTAGTCGGTGTGCTCAACGTTTCTTTTGGCTGCCTGTTGACGGAGGGCGTAATCGTTTGCTTTTTCTCCGTTGCGTCGCATCACGGCTACGAGGTCCGAGCCCCTAATCTTTTTGAAAGCGGGCCCGCTCTTGACCTCCGTTACCGCTCCGCAGCCGATCATTCCCCAGCTTACGTGCTCCATAAAAAGCCTCCGTATTTGCTTTTGTCACCACTGAAAATGCTCAGTTATAGAAGTCGTCAAATCAAGAACCACTCACTGTACTAAGGTCGAGCAATATTGAAGGCTGCGTTTGCTATTTTTGTTTGATGTCATAGGCCATCAGGGCGTTGCCATGGCGGATATAAAGCCTTCCATCCGAAATAGCCGGGTGGGCCCAGTGCTCCGCGGTCCCTCTGGTAATCAGCAAGGAACCGAGCATTTCATACCCGGCGGGAGTCGGCTTGACCAAGCCCACCGTAGCGTTTTCGCCGTAGCAGTACAGCAATCCTTCGGCGCAGACGACAGAACCTTTGCCAACGAGTTTGCCCTGATACTTGATTTGTCCGCCGGCAAGGTCCAGACAGAACCAGGCGCCTTTATCCTTTTCTTTGGAGGCGGGGCCGTATATCACGGAGTTGGAGCCATGAATGTCGCCGTCCAACAGTATGACGCCGCCATGGTGACAGTCAAGGTTTCTATCAGTCCATCCGAGGGTGTAACCGGAGGCGTCCGGTGCAAGCCGGAACATCATGCCCCGAGGCGGAAAATCCTCGCGGGCATAGCCGGTGGTGACATATAGACAACCATTCTCGTAGACAGGACTGACAGCGGCGAGGTCGTGCCTTTTTTCGTGCGGAATGCGGCAGACAACGTTTCCGTTATCCGGGTCGATCAGGACGATTGATTTCTCGACGTTGGTTGTTATCAGAGGTCTTCCTGCGATTTCGTAAATGACGGGCGAACAGTAAGCGGCTCGCTCGCTCAAGCCTCTGGTAGTCCAGACGGTTTCGCCGGTCACTTTGTCGAGGGCTACCAAGGCGGCGTTACTGCCGCCGGGCGTGCAAATCACCTTGTTTTCGAAGACGAGCACCGATTCGGAGAGGCCCCACTTAAGGTTCTTGCCGTCGAACTTTTTCAAAGTGTCCACGGCCCACTTTTGCTGTCCGCTTTTGGAATCGAGACAGACGAGATTTCCGTTGCCGCTGAAAACGTAAACGCTGTTCTTATCGACAGTAGGTGTGGTGCGGGCACCTTCGTGCGGGCCGCTCCATTCCGGGCCGCAGGGGGCTACCCATTTGAGACGTCCGTCAAGGTCAAAGGCAAAAATAATTCCCTGCTTGTCTTTACCGACCATGCCCGTCGTATAGACATATCCGTCGGCGACCGCCACGGAAGAAAAGCCTATGCCGAGGCCTTCAACAGACCAGAGAAGCTCGGGGCCGCCGTCCGGCCACTTCTTCATCAAGCCGGTTTCAGCGGTTTTGCCGTCTCGGGCTGGTCCGCGAAACTGGGGCCAATCCAGCCCAAGACACATCGGCGTTATCAACACGATGAGACAAAAAACCGTGATTCCTATGTTTCTTTTCATTTCTTTCAAATCCTCTGCCTGGAATAAAATCCCTCATAAAAATCTGTCGGACACCCTTTACCAGCCCCATGACTGATTTTATCAACTTGTAAGCGTTCACTGAAATAATAGGTTTTATGTAGAAGCGTGTTTCTGTCCGATAACTCTGGTGTGGACAAGAACGCATATATCAAACATCTGGAAACGGAAAACACGCAACTGAAACAACGCATC